>Ga0302319_10001644_pt1 | contig 49669 bp, 42 predicted proteins | sample Bog_T0_2_FD_203319 | JGI IMG/M metagenome (GOLD analysis project Ga0302319, IMG submission 203319) | Peat permafrost microbial communities from Stordalen Mire near Abisko, Sweden - Bog_T0_2 | ecosystem: Environmental > Terrestrial > Soil > Wetlands > Peat | place: Sweden: Abisko, Stordalen Mire... | reverse complement strand
CGCTCCATCGCGGAAGCCGAATACGTCTGGCCGGGGCTCACACTCCAGCCTCGCGTGCGACTTCGCTTTTATGTAAGCGGACAGATCACCTGTTAACTCGACCGGACAAATCACATGTTAACGACAAAATCGCCCGTTCCCCCTTGCTTCTGAAAGCTCACAGTTATAGAATCTGCCCAATCACTTTCTGCATGGGGATGTTAGTCAAGGGTTTCCAACAGCGAGATGAGGTTGCCGCACCAAATCGTCTTTGAGAGGAGTTCCACGGCTATGAAGAAGGCCCTGTCGGCCCTTGTGTGCTTATGCCTTTTGCTACTTATTACTGTGCCCTTGTCTGCCCAAACGGCGGCGACGGGAGCACTTACCGGAACCGTTACTGATTCTTCGGGTGGCGTCATTCCGAACGCAACTGTTACCCTAACCAGCGCCGACACCGGCCAGGTGCGAACCGACCAATCGGGCGCCGATGGAACCTACCGGTTTCTATTACTGGCACCGGGTAGTTACAAGGTGGTCATCAACGCCACCGGCTTCAAATCGATTGAGGTGCCCGCCGTTGTCATCAACGTCACTGAGACTCCTGTTCTGAACCGCAGTCTTGATGTCGGTGTACAATCGGAGCAAATCACCGTCGAAGCCAATTCAGAAGCCATTCAAACCGCCAGTTCGGCACTGGGCACGGTCGTCGAATCGAAGCAGGTCACCGATCTGCCTCTCACAACGCGAAACTACACCAACCTTCTGGGTCTTTCATCAGGCGCCAACGCCAACGTCCCGAACGCCTCGGCATTCGGACGCGGCACCATGGAAATCGCCGTCAACGGCGCTTCCACCGCCCAGAACACCTTCCTTATGGATGGAGTCTCCGTCGTCAACCTCGCCAGCAGCGGTGTGAACACGGAAGGCGGCACTTACGCGACCTTCGGTATTCCCAACCCCGACGCCCTCGCCGAATTTAAAATTCAGACTTCGCTCTATGATGCCGGCTACGGTCGCAATCCCGGCGCCAACGTCAATGTGATCACCAAGTCCGGCACCAACAGCTGGCATGGTACGGCGTTCGAGTTCTTCCGCAACACCGATCTCAATGCCAACGACTTCTTCCGTAACCGTACCTGCGCACTGAGCCCGGCCGTTTGCGCGGTAGCTGGCGGCAATAAACTGGCCCTCGATCAGAACCAGTTCGGCGGCGTTATCGGCGGACCGATCAAGAAGGACAAGCTGTTCATCTTCTCCTCGTATCAGCAGACGGCGCAGAAGAACGGCTTTGCTTCCACGGGCTATGTCAGCGCTGTGCTGCCCGCGCTCCCGACCGGACCGCGCAACACGCCCGCCTTCCAGGCGGCGCTCGGCGCATTGTACTGCGGCAAGGCCACCACGGCCGGCGGCATGCAGGTTTCCTGCGATGGCTCCAACATCAACCCGGTCGCGCTGAAAATGCTGAATGCCTTAGACGCCAACGGCAACTACATGATGCCGGGTTCCTCTACGGGCACGACTCAGGCCGTCAGCTACAGTGTCCCCGCCATCGACCATGAGTATCAGGGAATGCTTAATCTCGATTACCTGATCAACGCGAAGAACACGATTTCCAGCCGGTACTTCCGCTCGGTAGAGCCGCAATTTCAGCCCATCGACGCCCTGCCCAGTACGCAGATCAACGATCCCTTCGGCTATCACGAAGGCGTGCTCAAGCTCACCACCATCGTGAGCAGCAACATGGTTAATGAACTGCGCGGCTCACTGCAGCGCACCACGACTCTGCCCTATGAAACCGTTCCCAGCGGCTGGAACGCAACGAATTTCTATTCTGGCCTCGCCCCAGGCTGCAACCTGCTTGGCTGTTCGCTGCCTTTCGCCCCGGTCGTGTCTCTCACGGGCTTGTATAACGTCGGCGGCAGTTCGGCCAGCAACGAAACGGTGACCAACCTCCAGTACCAGATGGCCGATCAGGTCTCCTGGACGCACGGGAAACACTCGGTGCGTGCCGGCGTCGAGCTCGAGCGCGCCAAGTGGAACTGGATTTACAAGGGCCTTTCGAGGGGTATCGAAACCATCCAGAGCATGAGCGATTTCCTGGTTGGTCTGCCGGGTAATTGCGGCGTGGCTGTAGCCGGCGTCTGTAATGGCAGCACAATCGGCAGCAACATTACCAACACCACCAACTTCGACGTGGTTAGCGGCCCGGGCGGCATTATTCATAGTTATCTGCTGCGCGATGCCAACGCGTTCGTGCAGGACGATATCAAAGTCAGCCAGCGTCTGACCGTGAACGTAGGCGTGCGCTGGGAATATGACGGCTCGGTATCGGACAAATACGGCAACCTGAGCAATGAGTGGCCCAACCTCATTCAGGCCGCCGGAGCGCCCATCACCAGCCAGACACCTACGCCCGGTCAGTACCTCGTGCCTACCGGTGGTAGCTACGCGGGCTGGGTGATCCCGACGAATTACTCCGTGTCCACCTGGGGAACACCGCCGACCGGAGTTATCAGCTCGGGTCATAACATTCCGATCAAGGGCGGCACTCCGCTCGATAACTTCGCGCCCCGTCTGGGCTTCGCCTGGAGACCCACCGACAGCAATAAACTGGTGGTCCGCGGCGGCGCGGGCTTCTTCTTTGACCGCGTCCCGGGCAACACGATCATTCATGCGGTAGAACAAAGTCCGCCCTACGCCATCACGCTGGATCAGGCGGGCGTAGGCAACTCGTTCTCTTCCGAGGCCGCTCCTTACCAGAACATTCCCCTGGGAACGTTCCCGATTCGCTGGGTGAACTTCAATGGAGCGAACGTCTATCAGGAATCGTCGGGCATCACGGTGACTTCGCAGTTCCCGAACTTTGTCACGCCGGTTGTGTATTCCTGGAACTTCAACCTTCAGTACCAGCTCGCGCCGACCTGGACCCTCGAAGTCGGTTATGTAGGATCGCGTGGCCTCCATCAGGCCGCATCGCTCAACCAGATCAACGAAGCGCTCCTCGCCACGCCGACCACTCCCATTAACGGCCTTACCACCAGCACCACCACCAATGTTCCGCTGCGCGTACCGCTGCTGGGCATCGGAGCGGCGGGCGCTGAGTTTGCCGAAACGGATGGGGATTATAAATCCAACAGCCTGCAGGCGACCCTGCGCAAACAGTTGTCGCACGGGCTGACCATGCAGGCCGCTTACACCTGGGTCCGGGCCTATGCCACCGGCGGCACCGCGGCCACCCTCAACAACGGCGATCCCAACAACTCCGCTCAGCAGTACGGGCTCAATCCGGGGTATCGCCCGCAGCGCCTGACGGTCAACTACAGCTACAATATTCCGGGCAACAACCTGAAGGGCATCGAGGGTAAGATACTCGGTGGCTGGTCGCTGTCGGGCGTCACTACCATTCAGGACGGCGATCCTCTTACCTGCACGGATAATCGGGGCGGCTCGATCTTCGGCATGAGCGGAGGCGGGTCCAACTCGCGATGCCAGATGGCTCCGGGGGCAACCTACGCATCGGCGCAAAACCCGGGTGGCGTGCAGAATTCGCTGGGCGGAGCCAGCGGCGGCTGCGGCTACTTCGCCTGCAGCACTCCGGCAGCGGGTGGAAATGTAGGCACCACCGCAACCGGCTTCACCGGCTTCACCACCATCCCGAACGTTGCCGGCACCAATGGAACCGGCTGGGGCAGCAGCGGTCTGGGCATCGTTCTGGGCCCGGGCCAGTTCAACTTCGACGCGACGCTGATGAAAACGACCCGCGTCGGTGGAATCCACGAGGGCGGACAGTTACAGTTCCGCGTGGAATTCTACAATATCTTCAACCATCCGCAGTTCAGCAATCCGGCGCTCGCCTACAATGCGTCGACCTTCGGCCAGATCACCAGCACAGCCGTTAACCCACGGTTGATTCAGCTAGCACTGAAGTACGTGTTTTAGAAGTACCTTTTGCGGGGCAAAAGAGCAGGCCTCAATGGCCTGCTCTTTTTTTGGGCATTCCCGGTTTTTTGGGCTCAGGCTAAACTCGATTGGTAGTGTCATTACCTGTCGCAAACACTCTGCACTCCGTCTGCGCTCTCGATTGCCCCGACTGTTGTTCCCTCCTCATCAATGTCGATTCGGCCGGACACGGCTCGAAGCTGCGCGGCAATCCCGACCATCCGGTAACACGCGGTTTTCTCTGCTCTAAAGTCGCCCGCTATCTGGATCGCGAGTATTCACCGGATCGCCTCCTGCACCCGCTTCGCCGCACGGGCGCCAAGGGCGACGGCCATTTCGCCCGCATCACCTGGGATGAGGCTCTGGATGAAATCGCGGATCGGCTGAAGCGAGCCGCGGCCGAGTTCGGATCCGAGTCGATTCTTCCTTACAGCTATGCAGGAACCATGGGCCTGCTGAACGGAGCGGGCATGGATCGCCGCTTTTTCCACAGGCTGGGCGCTTCACGGCTTGATCGAACAATTTGCGCATCCGCGGGGACGGTGGGCCTGACCGATGCACTCGGCGCCCGCTATGGCGTGGAGCCTGAGCAATTCCGTAACGCGAAACTGATCATTGCGTGGGGCGCCAATATTCTTGGCACCAATGTCCATTTGTGGCCCTTTATCGTAGAGGCTCGCCGCAACGGAGCCCGCTTTTACACGATCGATCCCTATCGGAATCGAACCGGCAAAGTGGCTGATCGCCATTACGCCATCAACCCCGGCTCGGACGCCGCGCTCGCCATGGCCATGATGCACGTCATCATCGGGGAAGGTCTGGAAGACAGGGCCTACATCCAAGACCACACTCTGGGATTCGCGGGACTCAAAGAACGCGTGAGTGAGTGGACGCCCGCCCGAGCCGCTTGCGCCACCGGCATCGCCGCTGAGGATATTGTGCTCCTCGCGCGCGAATATGCGACGACGCAGCCTACGGCAATCCGGCTCAATTATGGCGTGCAGCGGTCCGAGCGGGGAGCGCTCTCCGTTCGCGCCATCGCCCTGCTACCGGCCCTGACGGGCGCATGGAAATTTCCGGGCGGCGGCGTGCAGCTTTCGACGTCCTCCGGGTTCCCGTTGAATCGGCCAAGGCTGGAACGGCCCGATCTGCAAATGGTATCGCCTCTCGGTCGCGAAGCTCGCATGCTGAATATGACCGAATTAGGGAGAGTGTTGAATGAGGTGGATGACCCGCCTGTAAAAGGTCTGGTTGTCTACAACACGAACCCCGCAGCCATCGCGCCGGATCAGAACGCCGTACGTGCCGGACTGCGGCGCACCGATCTATTCACTGTCGTCCTCGAACAGTTTCAGACGGACACGGCCGACTTCGCCGATATCGTCCTGCCGGTTACCACTTTTCTGGAACATACGGATCTCTACACGGCTTACGGGCATTACTATCTGCAACTCGCCCGGCCCGCGCTGCCGGCCCCGGGCGAAACATTGTCGAACGTCGAGATCTTCCGGAAACTTGCCGCGCGGATGGGTTTTGAAGACCCCTGCTTCCGCGATTCGGAGGACGACATGATCCGGGCACTCCTCGACACCGAGGATCCCGTGATTCGAGGCATTACACTCGAAACGCTCGACGCCCATCACTTCGTCCGGGTGAATATTCCCAATCCCTTCCTTCCTTTCGCCAGGGGAGGTTTCGGAACCGCTTCCGGCCGTTGTGATTTCGCCGCCGAAACATTGATCTATGAACCACCGACTGAATCGCGCCATGGCGACCCCATCCTTCGGGAACGCTATCCACTCGAGCTGATTTCTCCCAAGAACGATGGTGGAATGAATTCAACTTTCGGTTATATCGCCGAGAACGATGCCGCGACTGCCCGGCTTTTTTTGCACCCCCATGACGCCATGGCGCGTTCGATTGCAACAGGCGACGCAGTGCGAGTTCACAACGGCCGCGGCGAAGCGATTCTCGAAGCGGAGTGTTCCCTCACGGTCCAGCCCGGAGTAGTTTGTGCTCCCGCGGTCCGTTGGCCGAAGCTGGCGTTGGGCGGGAACTCCGTTAATATGCTGACGTCTGGCCGCCTCACGGATAAAGGCGCGGGAGCGACGTTCTATAGTTGTTTAGTTCAGGTGGAAAAAATTGGAGACTAAGAACCGCGTCACCGTCGTTTTCAGTTTGGCGGCACTAACCCTTTTCGTCCCGGCTTGCCGCGGAAAACACGGCACGGAGCCCGTGCAGAACGAAGAGCCCGCGCCTGCGCCTACCGTCGCCGCAAAACCCCCCGTGGCATCCGTTCTCGCGATGAACGATCCGCAGGCTGCCACACAGTTAATTACCGGCTTTTACGCCGTGGAACAGAATTCCTGGCGGTGGACCGCGGGACGGTTTTCGGCTGTCCTCGCCGCGCCTCCGGGAGCGGAACGGACGGGAGGAACGCTTTCCTTTGGATTCACCATCCCCGATGCTATATTTTCGCGATTAGGACCGCTGACTCTGACGGCTGCCGCTGGCGGAACGGTCCTGCGTTCCGAAACCTACAAAGCGGCCGGAAAATACACTTTTCATGCCGACATTCCCGCGGCTCTGCTGGCCACCGGTTCCGTCAAAGTAGATTTTGCGCTGGATAAAAGCGTTCCGCCGGGTACCGCCGGAGACCAGCGCGAGCTCGGGATCATTGCCTCTTCGCTCGGAATCGCGGTGAAGTGACTTCTCGTGCGGAGGCGTTGATTCAACGCCATCGGCGCCACCGGCCGGCAATACTCTCATGCCTCGCCTCGATTGGGGCTGTCGTCTTTCTCATCTGGGTTTATTTCTATGGGCTGAAGACCTGGTTCTTCGAAGACGACTTCGCATGGCTCGGACTGCTGCGCCAGACCAATTCGTTTTCAACCTTGCTGCAGTCGCTGTTTACACCGTCAGCTCAGGGGACGATGCGTTTTATCAGCGAGCGCGGCTTCTTCCTGGTGTTTGAGAGTCTGTTCGGATTCGACAATCTTCCCTGGCGTATCGCCGTTTTTGCGACCGCTGCCGCCGACATCGCCTTGATCGCATGGCTGACCCGGCGTGCCACCGGTTCCCGGCTGGCAGCAGCCCTGGCGCCATTCTTCTGGATCGCCAACCCGGCGCTGGCTCTGCCCATGGGATGGGATTCGGTCTACAACGAGATCCTTTGTGCCTTGTTTTTGATGACCGCGCTGGCTCTTTTCGATCGATATGCCGAGACCGGACGGATTTCCTTCTGGTGGTGCCAACTGGTGGTTTTCATCGTCGGTTTCGGGGCGCTGGAGATCAATACGGTGTATCCGGCATTGGCCGCCGCATGGGTGATCTGGGTGTCTGGCAAAGCCGTTCCGCGCAGGAAGTTGTTGATCGGCCTGCTTCCTCTCGCGGGAATTTCGTTGGGGTACTTTTTCCTGCACCAGGCAGTGGCCCCGTTTCTGCAAGCCGGCCCGTACGCGTTTCACGTCGATCGTCAAATATTCGACACGTTCGGCAGCTACCTGAAATGGTCGTTTCTGCCACGGAATTGGGAAGACCTCGGTCATTCTCACAAAATCGGTCTGGGGATACTGGCGCTCGAATGCGTCGCATTGGTGGCTTCGTTTGTTGCCGGCTGGAGGCGGCAAGGCAAGCAGGCGATTTTCTTCGCCGCCTGGTTTTGTATCACCCTGGGCCCAATGCTTCCCTTGCCTAACCATGTGACGGATTACTACCTGACTATTCCGATTATCGGTTTCGCCATGCTGGCGGCAGGCCAGATCGCGCAGGCAGCCCGGCGGAACGCCATTTGGCGCTTATCGGTTCTGGTGGTGGCTGTGGTCTATTTCGTATCGATGGTTCCCGCGGCCAGGTCCGCATCCCACTGGTGGTATGAACGAAGCCAATTAGCCCGCACCATCGTTCTGGGCGTGGAGGCTGCCCATCGGACTCACCCCGGAAAGACCATCGTGATTTCGGGCGCTACCGGCGAAATGTGGGACACAGCGCTGGCGCAGGCACCGTTCTATCCCCTTGGAATTGATCATGTTTACCTCACGCCGGGATCTGAGAACCGAATCCGGACCTCGGATGGTCAGGAGCGGGTTCGCGACATGGTACTGGACCCGGATGAGATGCGCTACGCTGTTACCCACTCAGAGGTTGTGGTATATTCTGTGGTCACAGATCATTTGCGCAACGTGACCGAAACGTATGCGCATTCTGAGCTGTTGTCGTTACCACAGGGTGCCCCCCGTCGGGTTGAAATCGCTAGTCCGCTGTTCGCCTATCTGCTTGGTCCGCAATGGTTTTCGGCGGAAGGCAACTTTCGCTGGATGCCGGGAAATGCAGACCTGCGCATGGGAGGGCCAGTGTCAGCCGACGACGAGTTGATTTTGGATGGCTATTACCCGAACCTGCAACGAAAGAGCCCTGTCGAGCATCTTTCAGTAGCGGTCGATGGAATTCCGGTCGGATCGACAGATTTGGTGGATCCGGGCAGCAAATTTCATCGTGTATTCAAGGTGCCGGCGTCGCTCATCGGCAAGGCACTGGTTGACGTGAATTTGACAGTGGATCCGGTCGCTTACGGACCGGATGGCAAAGAGCGAGGTTTGATTTTTGGAACGGTTGAGTTTGGAAGAGTTAATTTTAATCCAAATTAATCTTCGGACAATAGACGCCGACGTTTAAGTAGTGTAGGCTAATCGAGATCGGAGGCCTGTTTTTGCTTTGGCATGGAAGTTGCTTAGGGAAGACAGGACGGACATGAGAGTCGAAGAAAAACTTAAAGATGAGAAAAACTTAAGCTTCGAGCACTCATATTTTTTGAAACTTTTCAGGTAGATGTTCGTCTTAATAAACAACAAAAAAAAGTCAGAACGCGCCGAGAAGACGTTAGAGACGAGGAAGACAAATGATAAAGGCTGAGCTGGAAAAATACAAAAAAATCCTTGAGACGAAGCAAGCGGAGCTTTCGGGCTCCCTGCGCAATCGGGATGAAATTGCCATCGAGAAGGCGCCGGACGCTCTCGATGAAGTGCAATTAGCGGGCGAACGCGAGTTGGCGATTCGCAATCTGGACCGGGATTCAAACATGCTGCGGCAGATTCGCCGCGCTCTCGCACGCATTGCGGATGGCTCCTATGGCATCTGCCTGCACTGCGAAGAAGAAATTTCACCGAAGCGCGTGAACGCCGTGCCGTGGGCTGGTTTCTGCATTAAATGCCAGGAGCAGGTGGACCGGCACGAGATCGAAGTCGAAGATTCGGCCGATCTGTTTGCCAGCGCTGCATAAGGTAAAAATTTCTAACGTCTTCGCGCTTTCCCGGGCGGGCTCAGATTCTGAGGCCCGCCCGATGTTTTTTTTAAATGGCTTGTTTCAGCGCAGTCCGATAAAAGAAAACATCCGGCCCGACTGTTCGCGTTCTCTGCGGAACGAGTAAAAACGCTGCGGGGCGCAGAAAGTGCATTCTCGCGATATCCACACATCGGACACTCCGGCCTCTCGCAATTGCGCCTCATTGATCGCGGGCAAATCGATGTGCACCGGGGTATCGATATCATTCAGTTCGGGAACCCACGTCCCGAAGTGGCGCGCCACATCGGGACCTACTTCGTAGCAACACTTTCCGATTGAGGGCCCGATTGCCGCGCGCAAATCTTTGGCTCGGACATTCCAGTGGGTGGCTAATTGGTTAACCGCGGCAGCCACAATCTGCGCCGCCGTGCCACGCCAGCCTGCATGGATCGCTGCCACGGAATGTGTGATGGGGTCCACCAGAAGGATCGGCACACAATCGGCTGTTTTCACCGCGACAACCACCGCCGCGCGGTTGGAGATCAGCGCGTCCCCTTCCGGCTCAAGTTCAGCAGCCTCCGCATTAATGACGATGTTCGAGTGAATCTGACGAACCGTCGTCAATTGGTCAGTGAAGACGGTGTCGCGCAGACCAAAGCCGTGCCGCAACCAGGGGAATTCGGCGAGATTGGGAGCTTCGATCATGCGCGCGCGATGGTAGTGGGTTTGCCGTAGAGTTGACGAAAGATCTCGGACAGGCGTTCCGCCGCCCAAAGCTCAAGGTCGATGTCCGTTTCCGAAGCCGCTGCCACGGTGATCAAAAAGTCGTTCTCGCGGATCTTACATTCGACGGATCGCACTCGTTGCCCTCGACTGCGATCGAGGCTGTCAGCCATCCTCAGCAATGGGTTAAGCAGAGTTACGCTGCGACGCCCTTCCGCGTCCAGCATCTGCAGATTGGGGTGCTCCGGAGTGGGAAGAGCTTTGCGATGGTACCGGCAGAGATTCGCGATCAGTTCGCGTTCGGCGCGGGTGAAGCCTGGCAGATCCGAGTTGGCAACCAGGTAATACGAGTGTTTGTGGTGCCGGGTATCGCTGACATAGTGGCCGGAATCGTAAAGGTAGGCCGCCGCTTCCAGCAGCCGCCCGTTCTCAGGCGGAAGCTTGTGAATGGACTGGAAGCCATGGAACAGATCGGCCGCCAGACGCGCGACCTTGCGGGCTCTGCGCAGCGATATTCCATAATGTTCGGCCGTCTGCTCGACTACGCTGCGCTGATCCGGCGATAGCTGGCTCAGTCCACGCTCGACACGCCGGGCAGCCAGATCGGCGATGATGCCGTCGCGCACACCCGCGCTGGAGTAGAAAAGCGCGGGCATCCGGAAAGCTTCTAAAACATGTAGCAAAACGGCCGCCCCGGGAATAATAATTTCCGCTCGGCGAGGCCCGATGCCGGTCATTTTTTGCCTCTGCGCCAGATCCATCACGGAGACTTCTTTGAGCAGGCGGCGAATCTGAGGAGTGCCTGCACGCCGCCGGTCGGACTCGTCACGCCTGGCGCGCGGAATTCGATTGACCGCGCAAACCACAGCCGATGCGGTCGCCGAAGTACCGATTACACGATCGATGCGCGTGCCGCCGATGCGCCGGACAGCGGAGCCGATTCGCTCTTCGATGTACTCGCCCAGACGGTGAATTTCAGCGGCGCGCGGCGGATCGGTCCGGACAAAGAGTTCCTGTAACCGCAAGGCCCCCAGCGGCTTTGAAAAAGATTGGATGATGCGTTCGTTCTCGCTGAGGATAATCTCGGCGCTGCCGCCACCGATGTCAATAATCAGAAACCGCTCTTTGGGATGCGGCCAGCGGCTTTTGACGCCGAGATGGATGAGGCGGGCTTCTTCCTGGCCAGAGATGATTTCGATGTCATTGCCCAATGCCGCCGAAGCGCGCGCGATAAATTCATGCTGGTTGCTGGCGTCGCGGACGGCCGCAGTAGCGACAGCCCGAATTCCGTTGACTTCGAGGCGCCGGTAGGTGGTAGCCATGCCGGCCAGAACGCCGCAAACCAGATCCATCGCCTCAACGCTGACGCGACCGTTGCGGAAGACGCTGGCGCCTAAACGGGTGACCTGGCGCTCGGAGGCGAGGATGCGGGGCGGCTCGCCGTCAGAGACTTCGGCGGCTTCCATTCGAACGGAATTACTGCCGATGTCAATCGCGGCATAGCGCGGCATACCATGGATATGATAGCGGGGCAAACGATTTGCTGGGTGCGCCGCAGCCGACATACTCGTCTAACTTCAATGGAACTGTACCTGTTACGCCATGGGATTGCCGAAGATGCCCCTCCAGGCCACCCCGATTCATCACGGGCGCTGACGGTGGAAGGCAGACAGAAGACCGCTGCCGTACTGAAAGTGGCTGGACAGTCGGGAGCCGCTCCCTCTTTGATTCTTTCGAGTCCTTATGTGCGAGCGGTTGAGACGGCCCGGATCGCAGCCAAGGTTCTCGAGTATCGCGGCGAGATTGTGCAGATCAAGTCGCTGGTGCCCCATGGAACCCCCTCGGGTGTCTGGAATGAGTTGCGCGAATACAAAGATGAAGGGTCGGTGCTGATCGCCGGTCATGAGCCGCTGCTCGGTCATCTGGTGGGATATCTGTTGAATTCGCCGGCACTCCGGATAGATATCAAAAAATCCTGTCTGGTACGAATCGATCTGGACGGTTTTGGCGCTGCGCCGCGAGGCACTCTGCGGTGGATGACGATTCCGAAGCTGGCGGGTTAAGTCAACACAAGGCGAGAACCATAATGATCAGCTTTCGCAAAGCCACGGCGGATTATGAGGAATGGCTCGGACGCCAGATCCGGCTGGTTCCCGAAGACCTGAAGCGCAAACATGCGGTCATGCGCGAGGCACTGTTTCCTTTTCTGCGCGCGACCTTCTATCGCTGGGCGCAACTGTGGCCGGAGGTCGCGGCCGAGGCAGCGAATGCACCGGAAGTTCTGGCCATCGGCGATCTGCATGTGGAGAATTTCGGCACCTGGAGAGACGCCGAAGGCCGTCTGGTCTGGGGCATCAATGATTTCGACGAAGCCTGCCGGATGCCGTATACGATCGACCTGGTAAGACTGGCCGCCAGCGCGCACCTTGCGATCGATTCCGATCATCTGCGGATTGCGCATGACGACGCATGCGCTGCCATTCTGGACGGCTATCGGGCCGGCCTCGAGTCGGGTGGACAACCATGGGTACTTGCCGGTAAGCATGACTGGTTGCGGGATATGGTCGGTCCGAATCTGCGGGATCCGCGAATGTTCTGGCAGAAGCTGACTTCATTGCCTGACTTCGAAGGCGCGATTCCGCGCCCGGCTCGGCGGGGAATCGAAAAGTTGATGCCGCGGGGCAGTGCGTTCCGGACGACCCACCGGATCGCCGGCATGGGGAGTCTGGGACGACAGCGCTTTGTGGGGCTCACCGAATATAAAGGTGGCATGATCGCCCGCGAGGCCAAAGCGCTGGCCAGTTCTGCCTGGCACTGGGCATCAGGGCAAAAGGACAAGGAGATCCGCTATCAGAAAATTCTGAATATCTCCGTAAGAGATCCAGACCCCTTCGTTCGCCTGGAAGGCAACTGGATTGTCAGGCGACTGGCTCCCGACTGTTCCAAGATCAATCTGGAGCTGTTTCCCAAACAGCGGGACGAGCAGAAACTGCTCCACGCGATGGGCTGGGAAACCGCCAATTGCCACTTGGGGTCGGGACGCGCAAAGCAAATCCTAAAGGACTTAACGCAGCGCAAGCCCTCCTGGCTGCACAGCGCAGCTACTCTGATGTGTACGGCAATTGGGTCCGACTGGAAAGCGTGGCGTGGAAAAGTGTGATTAATGTCCCATAAAGCAAAGGGCGCAATAACACCAAAGAAAGGTAATGTGTGAAGATTAAGTTGCTTGACTTGTCTTATGTCGTTGAGCATCATAGTCTTGAGGTCTTTCCATTGGTGACCGGAGGAATCATGCGTTCTGTGTTTATACCGGCTGTTATGCTCGCGGCTGTGAGTGCGGGCTTAGTATTTTCCGCCAGCACCCCCGCGATTGGAGTCGCTACCACCAGTACCAATCTGTTGATCAATGATGCACAGGCGTCTGGAAATGCAACTATTTTCAGTGGCAGCACGCTCCAGTCAGGGTCAACTTCCGCACAGGTCCATATGAAGGACGGGGCGGAACTGAGCCTGCTCAAGGAGAGCCGCGGCAAGCTTTTCAGCGACCACATCGACCTCGAAAAGGGCTCTGCCCATGTCACGGGTTACGCCGTGAATGCCAACGGACTGAAAGTGGAGGCGGACAGCACGGCGTCGGCTTCGGTTTCGATGCATGGCAAAGTCGTCGAAGTGGCCTCATTGTACGGCAATGTTCACGTGTTTAATGCCAGCGGTCTGACGGTGGCGAATCTGGCTCCCGGCCGGGCGCTGAGCCTGACGCCGCAGGAAGCCGGCGCGGCCGCACCCTCACAACTGGTGGGCTGCGTAGCGAAGAAAGACAGCAACTACTTCCTGACCGATGAAACCTCGAATGTGACCGTGCAGCTGCGCGGCGGCATGGTTCGCGAGAATCGCCGCTATCAGGTCAACGGGAACATGGTTCCCAACGGCGGCCCGGTTTCTCCTGCGACGCAGGTGATTGCGGTGGTCGGACAGAAGGATTTGAATAAGAGCTGCAAAGGCGCGGCAGTATTAGCTGGCGCAGGTGCGGCTGGTGCGGCCGGCGCAGCTGGTGCGGGTGCCGCGGGTGCGGCGGGAGCAGCAGCGGGAGCAGCAGCCGGTATCAGCGCGACCACGGCAGTGGTAGCGGGCGTGGCGGCAGCAGCAGCGGTCGGTACCGGAGTGGGGGTTGCGGCAAGCCAGGGCACCACACAGCCTGCGGCGGCAGGGACTAATCCCCTGGCTCCGGGCGGTTGCCCGACGCAGGCACAGCTTTCAGCCGGTCAAGCACCCGTTCCCGGATGCTAACCTCAGCAAGACCGATCAAGCCCCGGCTTCACGCCGGGGCTTTTTTATTTGCGGCTGGAAATTTCAGGGCGGGGTAGCATATAAGGAAGTGCGTTCCACTTTAATCAGGCACCTCGCCATTGGGCTCATCGCTCGGTGAACCGGTCTCCCCTTCTACCTATTTTTCTGATCGTTCTGGTCGATATCCTCGGACTGACGATCATTCTTCCGCTGCTGCCCTTCTACGCGGAGCATTTCGGCGCGTCCGCCACGGTGGTGGGTCTGCTCATCTCCACGTATGCGTTGTGCCAGTTGATTGCCGGCCCGGTGCTGGGACACCTCTCCGACCACATGGGGCGCAAACCGCTGCTGATCGTGAGCCAGTTGGGTACGCTGGTCGGTTTCCTGATTCTGGCGTTTGCTAATTCGTTGTGGGTGGTCTTCGTATCCCGGGTTATCGATGGTTTGACGGCGGGCAATCTGTCGCTGGCACAGGCCTACATCGCGGACGTCACGGAACCCGAAAACAGAGCCAAATCGTTCGGCGTAATCGGAATTGCGTTCGGCATTGGTTTTTTGATCGGTCCCGCCATTTCGGGTTTCCTGTCGCAATACGGATACGCGTACCCGATACTTGCGGCAGCGCTGCTATCCGCGACCAGCGTGGCCTGTACGGCCACTCTGCTGCCCAAGGTCGAACCGCATACGCTCGCCGAGGCGGGTGACCCCGGCCCGGGCGGCCGGCGCGTGAGCGTCCTGAACTGGAAGATGTATGCCGAGTATTTCGCGCGGCCGGCGCTGGGACCGTTGCTTTGGGAATTCTTCTTCTTCGCTTTCTCGTTCGCGTTTTTTATTTCCGGATTCGCGCTGTATGCGCAGAGGCGCTTTACGCTGAACGGGCATCCTTTCGGCGCGAAGGAAGTCGGGTACGTATTCGCGTACGTGGGATTCCTCGGCATCATCCTGCAGGGCGGGTTCATTGGGCGTCTGGTGAAAGTGTTTGGCGAGGCGAAACTCGTCAAGACCGGGTTTGCCGCCAGCGCGGTTGGGTTTGGCTTGCTCGCCTGGACGCGCACGCTGCCGCAGTTGCTGGCCGCCAGCACGATTAACTCTTATGGAAACGGCGTGCTGCGACCGGCCGTGACCTCGTTAATAACGCAACAGGCCGGAAGACGGGAGCAGGGGATCGTGCTTGGCCTGACGCAATCGATCATGTCGGTCTCGCAGATTATTGCGCCGATTATTGCGGGGATGCTGATTCAACGCGAACAGCTTGCGGCTTGGGCGTTGGGAGTGGGGGGCGTGGCGCTGCTGGGGTTGATTACGAGCGTGACACGATCCGTACCGGCGGCGGCCGTCCCGGCCGCCTAAAGGGCGCCAGAACGCTTCAGGTTTTGGCAGGCAATCCAGAACATCGCTCGAAGCATTTCGAAAGCAGCTTTCGGCGTGTCGGTAACCTGCAGGTCGAACCATCGCCCACGCAGTCGGGTGGTCAGAGAGTTTTCCACGGTCGCACTGGCATTCTTCTGCATGGCGCGATAGAGATTTTCATTCAGGCGCCAGTGAAGCCAGGTCTTCGGCAACTCGATGGATTCGGGGAGAAGTGGCTCGTTCCAGCAGGCGCGGTACGCCGCGTCGGCGAGCTTCAGGGTTGCTGCAAAGCCATAAGCTATTCCCCGCTCAATGGCTTCTTCGCGCACAGGAAGAGGAGTTGCGGCCCAAATGCGTCGAAGCTCAACCAGGTGAAAAAGCAGAGCAAAACGATCTTGCACCAGATGAAGGATCAGGTGCAATGCTTCATCCGCCGGGCTTAAAGTCAGCGCCGAACTTCCGCGCGGCAGTTCGAACCGGATTGCACGACTGAAAAGGTCGTCCACGCGAATGCCGGAAACACCGTGGCTCAGGCGGAAGTGGAGTTCTACGGGGCAGTAGTCGGCATGGGTCAGCACCACGTGGTGGCTGAAGCGTTTTGCGTCGAGGATAGAACCAGCGAGTTTGTAGCCGGAGGCGACGAGCGCAGCACAGGCACGTTCCAGATCTTCTTCACGGACGGCCAGGTCAAGATCGACTGAAGGCTTCCGCAGATAGGGCGGCGAATAGTAGCGGAGAGCGAGTACGGGGCCTTTGAGTGCAAGGGCAGGCACGCCTGCTTCGTTAAGGAGGATCAAAATGCGTTTCAGCGCCGACAGAGATATCTCGTGGGAGACCCAACTTTGCGTCAGGACATCGTCGCACCAAAGCTGTTCCCGCAGAGGCAGATTAGGACGAGCGATGTCGGCGATCAGCGGCGCCACGCCCATTTTACTCGCCTGATCTTTTATCCGGGTCCAGCTTTCAACCGTGGATAACGGCGAGTCTGCTCGCCCCGAGAGAAGCGGCGCTACGGGATCGACAGATATCATTGGCTGGCTCCAGTAAACGTTGATTGATCGTAACATCGATGAAAGCGATGTTACCCTTACCATGAGTTCGGGGCGATCACAAGTAGGACCGCCTGATAAGATCAACTTAAAAGGATCACGTATCCTGGACAGCACTGAGGTTCCTTCGGCGCAGGCTGTGAGACTCGTAATCGCGATGCTTCGCGATCCGCCGGATTTGACACCCCTGGCTACTCCGGGATCATGGGATTTGGTAAGAGAGGCGGCCCCGTTGTTGGGAGTGACGGCTCTCGTCGCTTACGCCGCTCGACCGCATTTCAGTTCTACAGAGCGCGCATGGTGCGACCAGATGCTCCTGCAAAGCTGGCAAAGACACGATCAGGGCCTTGCCGAACTGGATTCCGTGCTGGCGATTCTCGACGAGGCGAAGATCCCCGCAATTTCACTGAAGGGTCCTCTGCTGGCAAGGCGACACTATCAGCCGTGCTTTCTGCGCAAGGCTTCCAACGATATCGATGTTGCTGTCAAAAGCATAGATCTGGAGCGTGCTTACGATGCCTTCGTTCGTGCCGGATATGCGCCCACTACAACCATTCGGGAAGCGCGCCTTCGGTATCACCATCTTGCTATGTCGCATCCTTCCCGCAGATCAGTCGAACTGCATTTTCGGCTGAGCCATCAGTGTCTTGGGATTCCCGTAGATGAGTTCTTCGACCGCGCAGTGCAGGCCAGGACTCCTTCCGGCAGGAATACGCTGATACTGGAACCGGCAGACGAACTGATGCATCTGGTGCTTCATTTCGCTCAGCGGCACAAGGGAGGCTATTTTCTTCCCACGCTGCATGAGATTCGACATGTGTGGACGTCAGCTCCTGTTGCCTGTCGCCGGGAAGCCGTTCGGCGTGCGGCTGCTCACCATTTTGCGGGCGCCGTCGCCATAACCGACCTTGCCTGCTCGTCGACCTGGGGAACGCCGCTCCTGGGACCCGAAATAGCTGCACCCAGGACCTGGCTCCACAGGTGGATGAACGAGAAGTTGTATCGGGACTTCGAACGTCGCGCAACCCTTCCGCTAACGATCCGCCGGACGCCGGCAATGAAGCTTTGGGGCCGCTGGCTGGAATTCCGGCTGACCGACAGACCGCATGACGCGCTCCGCGTAATTAAGGTGCTGCTCCTGGCTCTTTGGTTTCGGGGCGCGCAGTGACAAAGAACCGATCCGCTATACTCTCAAGATTATGACGAGAAGGGCCGTTCCCTTAGCATTGATTCTGGTGTGCGGCGCGTTGATTATGCTCTTTCTCGGGCAACAATATCTCGCGGAACGCGCGAGGGCAGATGCTCTCCAGGTCCGCGCAATTCAACTGCTGGACATAATCGACAGCACACGAAGTGCCGCTCTTGCGCTGAAAGAGGCTGAAGCGGCAAAGCGGGAGTACCTGCTGACCCACGATCCTGCCGATCGCGATCGATATCTGGGGTTCGTCCAATCCTGGAAGGACGAGGCCGGAGTACTGAGACTGATCTCTTCCCGCGAAGCTTTTGCGCCGAATGTGCAAAAGTTTGCCGGTACGGGCGAAGCCATCGTCAAAGAGCTTGAATCCTCGACGGCGGCTGCGGGAACAAACGCTTCTGCCGGCACCCACGTCTTCGATAATCTTGAATCGGAGGTCCGTCTGAAGGAGGAGCACACACTTTTCCTTTTTACCGCTCGGTTTCAAATGTTTGCAGGCCGGTTCCGGAGGCGGATGTTCCTCGGCGCATCGCTGCTTTTGGGCCTTGTAGTATTGGAAGCGTTCTGGATTCATAGAATGAGTCGAACTGCCACTTCGAACCGATAAACATCCGGCGGTGTTTCGACCAAAGAGAATGCTCAAGCTTCCGTGGAGAATGCCCGTTGTCCGGAATCTCGCCTCACTTCGTGATTTCCGAAGCAATAAAGTACACAATGTGGCAGTAAAGGCTGAGGGGACCCTGAAACAGTGAGCGCGATTTTCGGACTGGTTCACTGGGGCGGTCAACCACCCGATCCGGATGGCGCTGAGTTGATGAGCGCAGCGCTGGCTGCTCATGGGCCGGATGGCGGGAGCATCTGGAGGAGCCAGAATGTGGTTTTTGGCCAAAAGCTCATGTGTTTCACGCCTGAAGATCGGCTTGAGAAACAACCGGCGCTAAGCACTTCGGGCCAGCACATCATTGTTACGGATGCGCGTCTCGATAATCGCATTGAGTTGGCGGAAGCGCTAGGAATCAGTCACCAGCAGGCCCGGGAAATGCCGGATTCCGCCTTCATTCTGCGCGCCTACGAAAAATGGGGGATCGATTGCCCCGAGCATTTGTTGGGCGACTCTGTTTTCGCCGTTTTCGATCGGCGGGAGCAAAGGGTACTGCTTACACGTTCGCCTCTGGGAAAGCGGTCTCTGTATTACCATCACGGTCCCTCGGTCTTTGCGTTTGCTTCCGCCCCTAAAGCATTATTCGCGCTTCCGTGGATACCACGCGAGATTGATCCAAAGGGTTTGGCGGACTATCTGGTAATGGCCCCGCCCGAGCCGGGCCGCAGCCTGTACCTTCAGGTGAGCCGGCTGAAAGCGGGTCATTCTCTCATTTTGCGGCGGGGCAGTATTGAGTCGCGGCAGTATTGGCAGCCCGACATGAAAGGTGAAATACGCTTTAGCCGGGATAGTGAATACGTCGACGCGTTCAATTCTCTCATTGAGCGGGCGGTTTCGAATAATCTGCGAAGCAGCAGCCAGGTGGGAGTGATGATGAGCGGCGGATTTGATTCAACGGCGGTTGCCGCTGTCGCGTCCGATCAGCTACAGCGCGGCGGCAAGCGTCTTCCTGCGTTTACCGAGGTGCCGGGCCGGGGGTTTCACGGCGCGGTCATTAAAGGCAGGTATGCGGATGAAACCCCGTTGGTGCGCGCTATGGCCGCTATGTATCCCAATCTCGACCTGAAACTGATTTCCACGGACGGAGGCTTTTATCTGGATGATGTCGACCGGTTTTTCGATGCGGCGGAAGGCCCCTTCCCTGCTGCGTCGAACCGTGTCTGGATGGAGGCCATAATCCGGCAGGCATCGGCGGAAAAAACGAACGTTCTCCTCACGGGTACCGCGGGCAACAACACAATCAGCTGGGCAGGCCGGGGACTTCTGGGGCAACTGATCCGGCGCTGGCGGTGGAAAGCCGCCCTCGGTGAGGTTCGCGCTATAGCGCGGCGGCGTGGAGCCCGTTGTGCTCTCAGAACCGTTGCCGGCAGCGTCTCCTCTCTGCTCCCTGACTGGGCGTGGATTCCTCTGCGAATGGTTCGCATGGGGGATGCTGCCCCTCACCGGCCCTGGGTGAGATACACGGCAGCGCGGCCGGAGTTCATTCGAGCGCAGCAGGTGGAGACCAGAGCGCGTCAGAGGGGTGCGAGTCTCCTGCCACGAGTGGGTACGGATACGCGCGCTCTGCGTTACGACGCATTTCTTTCGTTCGATATCATCAGCGATATCGAGCGCGGTTTTGAAACCCTTTACCGAGTGCAACTGCGCGACCCGACCGCCGACCTTAACCTTGTTGAGTTCTGTCTTTCGCTGCCGGAAGAGCAGTATTCCCGGGGCGGCACATCCAGAAGACTGATTCGCACCGCTATGGCGGATCGCCTGCCGCGCGAAATTCTGGACAATCCTCTGCGTGGCCTTCAGGCCGCCGATTGGTTCGACCGTCTGGCAGGAGCCCGCGAACGGCTAAGGGACGATCTGACGCGCTTCGAGGGCAATGAGCTGGTTCGCAACGCTCTCGATCTGAGCCGTCTGCGCGCCTTGCTCAAAGAAATGGGCGCAGGCGGGGGCGATGCTGAATCGATCGCGCGGGATTACCGGAGCATTTTCGAGCGCGGGATGATGACGGGCCGGTTTCTTTTGTGGTTCGAATCCGGAGGTCGGCCGTTCCCGGCTTCAACCCGATCGGCTGCGGGATAAATGGAGCTCTGGGATTACCTCTATCAGGGCCTGCGCGTGCGCGCAGAGTTTCCTTTGACTGACTGGGCGCCTTTTGCGGGCGACTTCGGCGCTGTTGCGCCGGATGTAATGATTTCGCTCGGGGCGTGTCCTGACTCCGCGGGCCTGCTCATCAATGAAACCGGCGACGAAACCAAAGACGCGCTGTCCGCGGATGAGTACCGCTTCTTTGTGCCGGAATGGGGAACAATTCGTGTCACCGGGGGACGCGAGATCGTTGTGACACCATTGACCGGGGTCCAGCCAGGTGAACTGCATCCATGGCTGGCTGGGTCAGCCTGGGCAGCGCTTTGCTACCAGCGTGGTCTTCTGCTTATCCACGCCAGCGCGGTAGCTTTCGGGAATGGGGCAATCGCTTTCTGCGGCCCCACCGGATGCGGAAAATCGACTTTAGCGGCACATATCCACTCTCTTGGTCACGCGCTGGTGAGCGACGATTTATGCCGGGTCGACATTTCGGGCGAGGGATCGGCTTTTATTCATCCATCCGCGCCGAGATTCAAGCTCCGGAGCGACTCATTGGCTGGATTAGGAGCTCTTACTCAGAGCTCAGGAACGCGCCTCGAATGCGGGGCTCAAAAGGCGCAGCTCTGGACCAGAAACTGGAGCCCGAAGCCGCTTCCCTTGATTGCGATATTCCTGCTGAACTGGGGTGAACCGAAGTCAGGCCTGCTCACTGGATCGGCAGCACTTCGCGGCTTCCTCGCAGCGGCCTGTTATCGCGGAGATCTGATCGAGCAGATGAAACGATCTGCCACTCATGTAGCACTATCTGTCGAAATGCTGCGGCGCGTACCTCTCTGGGAATTGGCGCGCCCTCGGGATTTGACGCGGGCCGAGGAAATCGTTAGATTTATCAGAGAGGATTGTTCTATGATCGAATCGTGGTCGAATCATAGATCTGTGGCTTCGAATGGTAAAGTCTGCGATTGACGATAATTGCATAATAGAAGCGGTTCATGATGTGCCGTTTTCGCAATTGCACGATGAGCTATTGGGCATTAGTGAGCGCAGGGGATATTGTTACGCTCTGAATCGTTCGGCCGCTCGAATCTGGGAGTTGATTCAAGTCCCCCTCAGGATCGGGAGTATTTGCGAAGTGCTCTGTTCGGAGTTTGAGGTGGAACAGGATCATTGCGCCATTGACGTGGTCGATTTTGTGCTTGCCATGAAAGCCGCCGGGCTGGTTGAAGTGAAAGATGTTGAAGTGAAAAAAGATGCTGAGTCCGCTTAGGCTATTGCGCGGCTTCCGTGGCTTATCTCCGGTGCGCCGGGTTCTGTTGCTGGAAGCAGCTTTGGCACTCATTGCGGCCAGGCTGTTGCTTCATGCCGTTCAATTCAGGCGCCTCACCGGTTTGATGAATTATCCTCTGGGAGATGGCAAGCCTTCGGAATCCGAGCGTGCACTCATGCGGAACGATATTTCCCTCGTGATCGGCCTGGCGGCAGCACATCTTCCGGGTGAAACAGCTTGCTTCCCCCGTGCCATGACAGCCCAATTCATGTGCCGTCGGCGCGGTATCGATGCTAGAATGTCTTATGGTGCGGCGGTTGTGGGCGGTACAGGTTTAACCGCGCACGTGTGGGTCGAGGACGGAAGCGCGGACGTTGTTGGGTGCGAGGATCTTAGCCGGTTTCGCGTTCTGGCACGTTTTCCCGCTTAGAAAACTGGAGGAAATTGAGTATATGACTAACCTGCCCGAGAAAAAACCCGACGCAGTTCAGGAACTCGAGGTTCGGCACCCTTGGGTCAAACCCGCAGTGGAATGCCTCGCCCTCAAAGATGCGCTTTCCTGCAGTACCCTGAACTTGAACGACAGTTGTACGGGCTCATAGGTCCTCAGATTTCCACCACTGAATCCTCTGTTTGCCGAGCTATTGCTATCGCGCCTTCGGTCTCACAATCGTCTCAGATGTGAAGGTTTCGGGATGGCTGCCAGGGAGTATAGCTTCCGATGTCGTAGTCGTAAGGCTTGGAAAGATTCCTTCGCAGCCAGGCGTCGAACCGATCATTGAGGGCGATGGCGAGTCCACGGTAATTCCTTTTCGTCCTTCCCTTGACAACAAGTACTCGCTTCAACTTCGTCTGACTGTAAAAGGAGTAGCCGACTATCTGATCACAGGTGGTACGGAAATTCTTGTTGAGCCTCAGCCTGGGAGTGAGCCAGGCAGGGTTCGGCTATTCCTTCAGAGTTTGGCCGTCGGCGCGTTGCTACATCAGCGAGGGCATCTTCCGCTACACGCAAGCGCCGTGGCAACTCCACAAGGCGCAGTCCTTTTTGCCGGCAGCAGTGGCTCGGGAAAGTCCACAATCGCCGCAGCTCTGCACCAGCGCGGAAGTCCGCTGATGGCCGACGAGATTTGCGCTATTGTCGGTGACTTGGTCTATCCAGCGGGCGCGGAGGCTTTGATTTGGCGGGACTCACTTGAGGAACTCGGAGAAGACTGTGCCCGTTTGCAGGCCGTAAGACAGGGTTTCGATAAGTTCATGCTGCCCCTCAACTCCGGCGCCGATCGGACTGCCGCCCTGCCGATCTGTTCAGTTTATATCCTCGAATCGGGCACTCGGTTGAAGGTTGCACCCCTCGAAGGACTGCAAAAAATTGCCGCCCTGTGGCAGAACACCTATCGCCTGCCGTTCGTCAGACATATGAACCTCGAGAACCAGCATCTGGCTAACATCTGTGGGTTTGCAAAGCAGGTGAGGGTGGCGCGCCTTGTCCGGCCAAACAAAAAATTCCCGATCAACGAACTCATTGAGTTCATTGAACGGGAACTGAAGGAAACCTAAAATGCCCGATTAGATGCCGAATGGCGGATATGGCTAGTTAGTCAGCCGACGAAGCCGACCGAAGCCAATGACAGCGATCCCGCCCAGAAAAAGCACCCAAGTCGATGGTTCCGGTAACGCTGGCGCATCTGTATCAACTGTAATGCCGCTAAGCGCCGTAACGCTGGCTGTCGAATTGCCCCCAGTGGGCGGTAGCGAATAGCTGTTCTCATTCACTCCGATGCTCACCAGATAAAGCCCCGCAAAGGCCGACCCAAACTCGAAATCCTGAGCATCTAGTTGAACGGTTCCGGCAGTCGAGCCGAAGAACTCCTGGGAAGTAGAGGCGGCAGAAGTGTAGGTGAAGCCCGTGTAAGCAGTTGAGGTCTTTACCTGTACGGTGCCCGTCGTGCCGCTATCAGCCAGTGCATTGTTCTGATTTGTGCCGGTTATCGTGATAGCAGTTGCATTGCTAGTGCCTGCGAGACTGCCGCCTGCCAAGGAGGCGCAGTGAGCACTGGTGCCCGGAGTCGTGCATGTCGCCGTGGAGCGTATTTGACCGGAAGACGTGGCGGACGCGTATGTATTCGCGTTCGTCAGTTGCACCTCGAGAACTGTCAGGCCCGTGGTTGCATTGGAAGTCGCTCCAAAATTGAAGAAAACCGTCGTATTCTGCGCGTTGGCCGCCCCGTACTCATCGTTGAGCATGGTCGAGACATCCGTCACATCGAAAACTCCAACGGGGATAGTTAACATATTGTTAACGTTATTGGTCCCCCAGTAGTTTTTTGTCGCGGTAGTATCCGCGATCATCGCAAAAGTGACGCCGCCACTGTCAGTGATCGAATTTCCTGCAGCGGTAGAAGTCGGACTGTAACCTGAGTAGGCAGAGGGGGCCGTGGATCCATTCTTGGCACCCTGCATCAGCGCTGTGTTGTAATTCGGGCCACCAAAACCGACTACACTTCCTGTCACGCAAGCGTTACCCTGCGCGACGGCTCCCGCGCACTCCACGCCGCCCGTTTGATTGACATAGGCAGTCGTTATCCCGCTGTTCAGTCCGCTGGTCAAATTGCTCGCATACTGACCAATCTCGATCTCTCCCGCGTTGGCTGCGCCCACCGCAAACAACGTTGCTGCTGTAATTCCAAGAATGCGATTCATAGTATAAAATCCTCCGAGTAGAACTAGGCGACGCTTCATCGGTCTGCGTTCCATTTAACCTTACGAACCCATCCTACAAGCTAAAGGGCGTGCCGCCAAGCATAAAAGCATTTGGAGCCATAATTGTAGGACTAGTACCGTTCCAATCTTAACGGCCAAACGGCAAAAACGACATAAATAGAATTTTGGCCAGAGGATTGCTATTAGTATTTGCCCCGCAGTTCAGGCTGACTATTTCCGCCCGCCACGCTAAACTATCCATAGTCATTCTGGCGGAATGGCGGAACTGGCAGACGCACCAGACTCAAAATCTGGCGAAGTTCACTCTTCGTGAGGGTTCGACCCCCTCTTCCGCCACCACTCCTAATCGTACCTAATGCGCGCGGCCCTCTTCGACATGGACGGCGTTCTCTATAACGCCGAAGATCCTATCCCCGGCGCGGCGGAGGCGCTGCAGTGGATTCGCGCCCAGGCGATCCCCCACCTGTTCGCTACCAACACAAGTTCCCGGGGCGCAGACGCTCTCGCCAAAAAACTAGCCCGATTCGGCATCAGTGCCGAGCCCGACACCATCCTGACCCCGTGCGAAGTCGCCGCCGACTGGCTGCGTGCCCACGCCGATGGTCCAGCCGCGCTGTTCGTCCTGCCCGCCGCACGCGAGGCCTTTCACGGTGTCGATCAGGTCCCAGCCGATGCCGAATCGCGCGCGCGCTACATAGTGATAGGCGATCTGGGCGCCGCCTGGGATTTTGCCACTCTGAACCGGGCCTTCCGCCTGCTCCATTCCGATCCCGACGCTACCCTGATCGCCCTCGGCATGACGCGCTTCTGGAAAGGGCCGAGCGGCATCTCACTCGACGTCGCGCCGTTCGTCGCCGCGCTCGAACACGCGACTGGCCGCAAACCCCTCGTTTTCGGTAAACCAGCCGCCGCGTTCTTCGAGGGCGCCGCTCAACGGCTTGGCATCGAACCGGCCGACATCCTGATGGTGGGCGATGATATCCACACCGATATCGCCGCCGCGCAAGCTGCCGGCATGAAAGCCGCGCTGGTCCGCACAGGGAAATTCCGCCCCAGCGACCTCTCTGGTACGGTCCAGCCGGACGCCGTGCTGGATTCCGTCGCTGACCTTCCGGCGTATTGGATGCAGCATTGGCCGCAGAATCGAGGAGAATAAAACCGCCGGCCCCGCACCAGTTGAGTTCATGCCGCTTTTCAAGACCCGCAGCGCCGCCGTCTTTGGTATCGACGCGCTTCCCATCGACGTCGAGGTCGATCTGTTCCGCAGCGGCATGGCTCGTGACTTCATGCTGGTCGGAATGCCCGATACGGCGGTGCGGGAGAGCCGGGAGCGCATCAAATCCGCGCTAATGAATTCCGGCTTCGGGTACCCGAACCAGGCCGTCACCGTCAATCTGGCGCCCGCCCACGTCCGCAAAGAAGGCGCGGGGTTCGACCTTCCTATGGCTTTGGCCATTCTGGGCGCCATGGGGATTTTCAAAGGGCTGGATCAACATCTGGCAGTCGGTGAGCTATCCCTCGATGGAACCATTCGACCCGTCCGCGGCGCGCTCTCCGTAGCCGTCTGCGCACGCGATCACAAGATCGAAAACCTGATCCTGCCCGCCGAAAATGCCCGGGAAGCCGCGGTTGTGGATGGCGTCCGGATCTTCGGGGTCAGGAGTCTGGCGGAAGTCGTGGCGATGTTGAAAGACCCCGCCAACTTCGCCTCGGCCAAGCCAGAACCGATTCCTGCCAGTTCGACCACACAATCCGCCGCACCCGACTTCCGCGATGTTCGCGGCCAGACCACGGCTAAACGCGCGCTCCAGGTCGCGGCCGCCGGTGGACACAACGTGCTCATGGTCGGACCTCCCGGTTCCGGCAAAACGATGCTGGCGAAACGCTTCGCAGGCATTCTTCCGCCGCTTTCTTTCGAAGAGGCCATCGAAACGACGAAGATCCACAGCATCGCGGGCGTACTTCCCCCAGGCGGAGGCCTGCTTCGGACGCGCCCGTTCCGCTCCCCTCACCACACCATCTCCGATGCCGGCCTGATCGGAGGCGGCAGCGGCTCTCCCCGGCCCGGCGAGGTAAGTCTGGCTCACAACGGCGTGCTGTTTCTCGATGAACTGCCGGAATTCCCGCGCAACGTCCTCGAGATTCTCCGCCAGCCCATCGAAGATCAGACCGTAACTATCGCTCGTTCTGCGATGACGCTGAGTTTTCCCGCCAGCTTCATGCTGGTCGCGGCAATGAATCCGTGTCCCTGCGGCTTTTTTGCCGACCCCACACGCGATTGCCGATGCACGCCGGCCATTATCCAGCGCTATCTGGGGAAAATCTCAGGCCCGCTTCTCGACCGCATCGACATTCAGATCGAAGTTCCGGCGGTTCCTTATAAGGAATTGCGGGCCAGCGAAGTCACTGAATCGTCTGCCGATATGCTCCTCCGGATCGAAGAAGCGCGTAAAATTCAGACCGCGCGTGGCTACACCAATGCTCGCATGCCCTCACGCATGATTCGCAAACATTGCGCTCTCGATGAAACCGGCGAACGGACTCTCGAATTGGCCATGCGGCGTATGAGCCTCTCGGCACGCGGACACGATCGCATTCTGAAAGTGGCTCGCACAGTGGCGGATCTCGATCACTCGACCGCCATCACGACGAAACACATCGCTGAAGCCATCCAATACCGCAGCCTCGACCGCAATTACTGGAACTAAAAGCAAAACGCCCACTCAGCGCATCGGGCCGAGTGGGCGTTTTGATTCCTGCTACAGGGCTTTTAGGCCGGCTGGGGTCCACCTTCGGCGAGACCGGGTATCCGTCTGCCGCCGCCCGATTCCGGACGGATTACCTGCTGTGTCTGGTCCGCGGTGTCCTTGGGAGGACGAGTCGCCATCGGAGGCAGATCGCCTCCATCGAGCACCGTGCGTACTTCGTTGCCATCCAGAACTTCGCGTTCCAGCAGCAACTCCGCGACCTTTACCAACGCTGCCGAGTGCTTTTCGATGATCACCCGCGCCCGGCTGTAGGCATTGTTGATGATGCGCTTCACTTCCTCATCGATGCGGATAGCCGTCTCTTCGCTGTAGTCGCGATGCTGTGAAATCTCGCGGCCCAGGAAGATCTGCTCTTCTTTTTTGCCGAAGCTCATAGGCCCGAGTTCACTCATGCCCCACTCGCAAACCATCTTGCGCGCCATTTCACTGGCACGTTCGATGTCGTTGCCGGCGCCGGTCGTCATCTGGTTGAGATAGATCTCTTCCGCGATGCGGCCGCCCATCATGATGGCGAGCTGATCTTCGCAATACGTCTTCGAATAGTTATGCTTGTCGTCCACCGGAAGCTGCATGGTCACACCGAGCGCCATGCCTCGGGGAATGATCGAGACCTTGTGCAGGGGGTCGGCATTCGGCATAATCACCGCGACCACCGCATGCCCTGCTTCGTGATAAGCGGTAGTACGCTTTTCCGAATCGCTCAGGATCATGGAACGCCGTTCCGCGCCCATCAGGATCTTGTCCTTGGCGAGTTCGAAATCGATCATCATGACCAGCTTGCGATTCTGGCGTGCGGCATTGAGCGCCGCTTCGTTGACTAAGTTCGCCAGATCCGCGCCGGCCAAACCGGGTGTCCCACGAGCCAGCACCGAAAGCTCCACGTCGTCGCCGAGCGGAACCTTCTTGGTGTGAACTCTGAGAATCGCCTCGCGGCCATTGATGTCCGGGCGTCCCACCACCACGCGGCGATCGAAACGGCCGGGCCGCAGCAGTGCGGGATCCAGCACGTCCGGCCGGTTAGTCGCGGCGACCAGGATTACGCCTTCATTCGATTCGAAGCCGTCCATCTCGACCAGCAACTGGTTGAGAGTCTGTTCGCGCTCGTCATGTCCACCGCCAAGACCCGCGCCGCGATGCCTGCCGACGGCGTCGATTTCGTCGATAAAGACGATGCAGGGAGCGTTCTTCTTGCCCTGTTCGAACAGATCGCGTACGCGGCTGGCGCCTACGCCGACGAACATTTCGACGAAGTCCGAACCGGAGATCGAGAAGAACGGTACATTGGCTTCACCGGCGATCGCTCTCGCCAGCAAGGTTTTACCCGTGCCGGGAGGCCCGATCAGCAGCACGCCTTTCGGAATGCGTCCACCCAACTTCTGGAACTTGGCCGGCTCACGCAGGAATTCGATGATTTCCTGCAACTCTTCCTTGGCTTCTTCCACGCCCGCGACATCTTTAAACGTCACCTTACGTTGTTGCGTTGAATGCAGGCGAGCTCGGCTCTTGCCGAAGCTGAGGGCCTTGTTGCCTCCGCTCTGCATCTGCCGCATCATGAATATCCAGAAGCCGATCAGCAGCAGGAACGGCGACGCATTCACCAAAATCGAAACCCAGCTGTTCGAGTTGCTGTCCTGAAAATCCATCTGGACTTTCTTCTCGCTCAACAGATCGTAAAGCTTCGGATAGTTGGCTGGAACCACACTATGGAAGGAGTTGTTTCCGCTGGAAAAATCCCCCTTCACCTGGTTGCCGTTGATGCTCACGGATTTGATATTGCCGCTGTCGACTTCAGCGAGGAATTCGCTGAAATTAAGCGCGCGGTCAGGGCGGGTGTGGCCATTTTTGACAACGGCCCAGAGCAGTACTGCAACGCAGATCAGTACAGCCCAGAAAATTACAGTTTTAACGTTTGAATTCACTTAACCTCTCCAGAAGCTGGCCGAGACCCAATTTGCCGCACAGCGGACCCCTTGTGCCTGTGCGACCACGCGTCCAGCTCAACCCGCAGCCGTAAGTCCACAGCCGCGGCATCGTTCATTTCGATAGACGCCGCGACATTGGGATTTGATTCCTTCAGTTCACGAATTCCTATTACTCGAGGGCTTTTAGGGTCGGCAGCAAACTCCTGCGCCACACCAAACCTTCGGGACCAAACTATGGCGCCATTCTGCGTGATCACTGGCCAACTACGCCGCTCCCACAAAGGCACCCTGAACTCCTGAAATAACGTCTTAACCTTCTCGGCTTCCAGCCTGCCGTGCGCCTGGTACCTATCGCCTGGCCGCCAGTTCCTCAATAGAAACGGTCCCGGGCAGCGCTCCTGGTCCAATCGGTCGCGCTCCGGCCATTCCAACCCATCATTATATACGCCCGGAAAAATTGCTTGTTCCGTTTGGATTCGAACGCCCCTTTCTTCGGCGACTGTAGTACCGGGTACCGCCATCGGGACTTCGAAATCCCGGCTCAGGCGACTATCGAACCCAATCGGCCCCAGCCGCAGCCAGTCGAAGGAGCGATAGACGTCGAGATCCGGGATTTGCAGGCGTCCGCTGCCTTCTCTGGTTGACATCATGGCGCGAATGGCCTCTACATGACGGAACCCGATAGACCTTAAAGATGTCCTGATTTTTTTGACGGCCACCCGCAAAAGGCGGCGCTGAACAGCCGTCGGAAGCGCCAGAAACCGGCCCGTGTCGATAAGTACGATTTCTGGAACGGGAGTCGTCTCAAGATAGAGCGGCGCCAGCTTTTCCATCTGCTCATCCCAGTAATCTTCTTCATCGGCGGCCCATTCCGCCGTTTGGGCGAGCACTTCCGATACCCCTGGATTGATCGTAGCCGCCAGTTGAGGGATCACTTCGAGGCGGAGACGGTTTCGAGCGTATTCCAAATCCTGGTTAGAGCGGTCCTCTCTCCATGCGATTTCGCGCTCTACCATCCACTGCCGAATTTCTGCCCGCCGGATTTCGATAAGAGGACGGATCAGGCCGGAGCCGGTCGACACGCGAATTCCACTCAGGCCGCTGGTTCCGGATCCCCGGAGAAGGCGGTACAGCACCGTTTCGGCCTGGTCATCGAGCGTATGGCCCGTGGCGACGGCATCGCAGGCGTTGCAACTCAGCTGTTCCTCGAAGAACGCATAACGAACCGCGCGGGCTTCCTGTTCCACATTGCCCGGCCCCAAAGTCCCACTGAGGGAAGCGAACGGCAATTCGAGACGGGCCGCCAGATCGGCCACGAAATCTTCATCCGCGCCCGATTCAGCGCCCCGCAGTTTGTGGTTAATGTGCAGGACGATCGCGGCGAGACCGAGCTCGTGAAGCGCGTGAAGAAGGAAGACCGAATCCGCGCCGCCGGACACTGCCACACCAATGCGCCGGCCGCGTTGCAAAAGTTGATAACGCTCAAGGGTATCGGCCACGCGATCGATCACGCTTCGATTTTACGGGTTATCGGCATTACTTTGTTACAACTGATTCGAGGTGAACCCGTGCCAGAGCTAGTAAAAGAGGACGTTCGCAGCCGCGCCGCAAAGATCAGACTTCTTCTTATGGACGTCGACGGCGTTCTGACGAATGGACACATCTACCATTTCCCGGACAGCATGGGAAAGATGGTTGAGACCAAGGGATTCGATTCGCAGGATGGCCTGGCGCTTCGCTGGCTGCGGGACAACGGCATCAAAACCGGGGTCATCAGCGGCCGTGATTCGCCTGCCACCGTGGAGCGGGCCCGCCAGCTCGACATGAATTATGTTTACCAGGGTCACCTCGACAAGATCCCGATTCTTGAGCAAATCATGACCGACGCCAAAGTAACCGCGGATCAGATCGCTTACGCGGGCGACGATATGACGGACCTGATTGTGATGCGGCGGGTCGGTTTGGCCATCGCGGTAGCTAACGCGCGGCCGGAGGTAAAAAAAGCCGCCCACTACGTGACGCAGCGCGCAGGCGGTAACTCGGCCATCCGTGAATCCATCGAAATAATCCTCGAAGCACAGGGCCTTTGGGCGGGAATTCTCGCCCGCTATCAGGCTTGACCAAAGCACCCCGACATGATAGATAATCGAGAACCAGGCAAAGGAGCCCTATACATGAATTTGAAAACCGCGTTGTTAATCGGAGCCGCGCTGAGCGTCGCACCGGTTTTTGCACAAGCGCCTCCCGCCGTTCAGGCAAACCCCACCGTCGGCTGCTCGGCAACACCCGCTGAAATGGCTGCCAACAAGAAGGTAGTGCTGGCATTCTTCGACCCGACCCAGGACCGGATCGCGCTCGCCGACCCCAGCTACAAGCAACATAATCCAGCATTTAAGAAGCGCGCTGAAGACGAGAAGATCAGTGATTACGACGAATACAAGGCTGCCTTCGGCGCCGGGCGTGGCGGCGGTGGCCGTGGTCGCGGACCTGGCGGTGATGGTCCCCGTCCTCCGCAGGGCAATCAACTGGAAGTCGTTACGGCCGAATGCGACATCGTCTCCGTCATCCACAAAGGCTTTCGCCAGGATCCGACGGCAGACCCCGGCAAGTTCTACGAGGTCTTCACCTTTGATAGTTTTCGTGTAAAAAATGGTAAGCTCGTCGAGCATTGGGATGGAGCGGTCATCAATCCTCCAGCCCCGGCCGGTGCTGCTCCCGCGGGACGCGGCGGTCAGTAAACTCCGCTTAGAAACATTTAACGGCGAAAAGGGCAGGTCTTCGGGCCTGCCCTTTTGCTTGCGCATTACAATGGTGTTTACTCAACCATGCTGTCGATCGTCGTTCCTATCCACAACGAAGAGCATTCCATTCTTCCGCTATACGACCGTCTGACCACAGTACTCATCGGCCTCGGCCGTCCCTACGAAATTCTCTACATCGACGATGCTTCGACAGACAAGAGCCATGAACTCCTGCGCAATCTTGTGGAGACCGATCCTCATTTGAAAGTCGTCCGTCTGCGTAGAAACTTTGGACAAACCGCTGCGCTGTCGGCCGGCTTCCACGAAGCGCGCGGCAAAATCATCATCGCGATGGACGGCGACCTTCAGCATGCGCCCGAAGACATACCCGCCCTGCTGCAAAAGATCGACGAAGGTTATGACATCGCCAGCGGCTGGCGCAAAGAGCGCGTGGATAATCAATTCACCCGCAAGATCCCTTCCCGCATTGCCAACTGGATGATGTCGAAAGCATCCGGCGTGGATTTGCGCGATTTCGGCACCACCTTCAAGGCGTATCGTTCCGAGGTCCTTGAGGATGTTCATCTGTATGGAGAACTGCACCGCTTCATTCCGGCACTGGCCAGTTTCTACGGCGCCCGAGTGTGCGAAGTGCCCATACAAAATACGCCGCGGGCCAGCGGCGAATCGCATTACGGGCTGAGCCGGACTTTCCGCGTTCTGTTCGACATTCTGACGATCCGGTTCCTGCTGAAGTACTTCACGCGGCCCATGCATTTCTTCGGTTCGATCGGCCTGGCAGGCACCGTCTCAGGCTCTCTGATCCTGGGCTTCTGTTTTATCGAAAAGGTCGCCACCCGCATCGATATCATCGCGGCCCATGGACCGCTGATGCTGGCCGGGGGCATGTTTCTTCTGGCCGGTCTGATGATGTTCAGCACCGGTCTGATCGGCGAACTGGTGATGCGCACCTATTTCGAGAGTCAGGATCGGCGCATCTACGCGGTGCGCGAGATCCTGACGCAGAAACGTCACGAAAAAGTCGATGAACGGCATTAGCCTGGTTTAACCAGCCGCCTGCTCGCTGAACTCCGCGGCGCGTTGCCACCGGTCTTCGAACAGATGCCGCATCGCTTCGCCCAGGCCGGCGTGTTCAAACACCACTGAAGTCCACGTGGGACGGCTGACCACCGGGTCCAGCAACGCGATGAGTCCCTTTTGCCCGTCGAACAAAGCCAGCTTCAGTGGCAATGAGGGAGCCTGGCGGATTTCCACTCCCGCCACCGCATACTCAGTCAGCCTCTGGCGCTGATGTGCATCGAGCGATGAGCCTTCGATGAGAAGCCTGCAAACCACACCATTCGCGCGGGCCTGGCGAACCAGCATTTCGTCCAGAGGATCCACAGCGTAGGGCGGCCGCGAAAATTCCAGATATTCAGCGGAGACTTCCGCGAGCATCCGGCGATACTCCGAGGCGGTTTGCGTCGGTTCCGCCACGATGCGCAGAAAATCCAGTGTTCCCCGTCCACCCTGCCCTTCGGAGTAAAGTCCGTTAAGATCTTCGACAAGATTATTGGCCGCACGCGACTGAGCGGTGAGCTCATGTTCGAGGGCTTGCCTTTTACGCGATAAAAAAGCCGGAATCGCCAGGTTTGGCTCTACCGCGGAGAACAGCTTCGTTCGATCCTGAACCACGCGCGCGAAGCCTTTTTCCACCAGACTGTCGAGCACTTCGTAGATCTTCTGACGCGGCACGTGAGCCCGCGGAGCCAGTTCCAGCGCCTTAAATCGGGAATGGCCCAGCAGTACCAGATAGGAACGCGCTTCATACGCATTCAGCCCCAGTTGTTGCAGGCCCTTCCAGTAGCGCTGGTACTCAATCTCAGCGAGGTCGTATTCCATTGTTATCAACTTTATCCGATAGCCTGCTCCGGTCACGGGATAAATGCCGACGTATAACCAAATTAAGTAGCGCTTATCCAAAGCTCCGCATATTGACTTTAAAGTACTAGGACCCCTAGACTTGTGATGAAGCATCCCATGAAAGCAAGTCGTACTGGTTCGGTGTTGGCGACAGACGAAGCAAAGCCAGCGGAGGAGACACCGCTGCCCACCATTCGCGTCCTGGTAGTGGAAGATCACGGACCTTTGCGCGATACTCTTCTCCGGGTCTTAGCCTCCCAGGAGGACATCGAATTGGCTGGCTTGGCCGATTCGCCCGTGTCCGCGGCGGAACAGGTTCGCAAAGCTCGAGCCGACATCGCATTACTGGGATGGCCCGCCAGTTCGCCTCAAAGCCAGCGCCTCTTTGCGTTGATTCAGGAATCGCGTGCGCCCACCCGGGTCATCATGTTGACCTCGGATGAGAAAGACCGCAAAGAAGATTTCGTCGAAGCCGTCAGGCAAGGCTGCTGCGGCATCATTCCGAAACAAACCCCCGCGGACATGCTGTTGAAGAGTATCCGCAAAGTCCACGCCGGAGAGTTCTGGCTGGACCGCCTCACCACAGCCGATGTAATCCGCAAACTGGCCAAAAAGAATGCCGCTTCCCCGGCCCGGCCCGGACTCCGTGAACAGAGCGCATCGCTCAGCCAGCGCGAGCGTGAAATCGTAAACCTGGTTGCCCAGGGTTTCAAAAATAAAGAGATGGCGGAACGGATGTTCATCAGCGAACAGACCGTTAAAAACCATCTGCATAACGTGTTCGATAAGTTGGGCGTTTCCGATCGGCTGGAACTGGCGCTCTACGCCATCCACCACAACCTGCACGACAACTAAAACGTTATTCGCGGGGCGCGATGCCCAGTGACTTCATCTTCCGGTAAAGATTGCTGCGCTCAAGCCCCAGCAACTCCGCGGCACGGCTGACATTCCCGTTCGACTCGTCCAGCTTCTTCAGAATGTACTCCCGTTCCGCCGATTCGCGCACATCCTGCAGGCTGCCATAACGCTCGCCCGCGCGCTCCGAAGTCGGCTTGCGGTTCAGTTGCAGCGGAATGTGCCGCGCATCGATTCTGCTCTGCGGGCTCAGGATCACAATCCGCTCAATCAGATTGCGTAGCTCGCGCACATTACCAGGCCAGTGATACTCCGTGAGCATCTCGAGCGCCTGCGGTGTCAGCTCCTTCGGCTTGCGTCCATAAGCCCGCGTGAATTCTTCCAGAAAAAATGCAGCCAGTGCAGGGATATCTTCGCGGCGCTCCCGCAGCGGCGGAACATGAAAAGGGATTACGTTCAGCCTGTAAAACAACGCTTCCCGGAAATTGCCCCGCTCGATTTCCTGCTCCAGATTTTTATTCGTCGCCGCCACCACCCGCACGTCTACTTGAATCGATTCCTGCGCACCCACCGGCTCGAAGCGGTGCTCTTCGAGCGCGCGCAGAACCTTCGATTGCGTCCGCAGGCTCATATCCCCGACTTCATCGAGAAACAGAGTGCCTCCATCCGCTTTCTGAAACTTCCCTACTTTGCGCTCATGGGAAGGCGTGAAGCTCCCCTTCATGTGCCCGAACAATTCACTTTCGATCAGATCTTCCGGGATGGCCGCGCAATTCACTTCGACGAATGGCTTCGGCGCCCGCGGACTCAGCGCGTGCAGCGCATGCGCCACCAGCTCTTTGCCCGTGCCGCTCTCGCCGTAAATCAGCACGCGTCCATTCGTGCCAGCCATAAGGGAAAGCTGTTGCCGCAGCGCTTTCATAGGCACGCTGTCGCCGACAATATTCGGGTGTCCCGCCGCACCCTCGCTGAGGACTTCGTTCTCCATCTTCAGACGCCGGTGATCCAGCGCGTTCCGCACTACCAGCAGAACGCGGTCGATCGAAAGCGGCTTTTCGAGAAAATCGTAGGCGCCGAGTTTTGTGGCTTTTACCGCCGTGTCGATCGTTCCATGTCCCGAGATGACTACGACCACCGGACGATCCGCCTGGGGAATCGCCTGAATCCGGCTCAGCGTTTCGAGACCGTCAATACCGGGCAGCCAGATATCGAGGATGACTAGTTCAAAGATGGATCGGGCGAGGGTATCGAGACAGGATTCGCCGTCGCCCACCGATTCGACATCGAAACCCTCGTCTTCGAGGACCCCACCGAGTGACTGTCGTATTCCCGGTTCGTCGTCAACAATCAGGATTTTCGGCGGCTTCATGCTTCGATCGCCGCCAAACCGGTTGTGTTTGCAATCGGCAGCCCCGGTGTCCCCGCAGCTACCACCGGAATTTCCACCGTGAACACAGCGCCGCAAGGCCGGTTGTCTTCCACGCGCACGCTCGCATTGTGCTCAGCCAGAATGTGACTCACAATCGCCAGGCCCAGACCGGTGCCCCGTCCCTTGGTAGAAAAATAGGGCAGGAATAGCTTCTCTTTCTGGTCGGCAGTTACACCGCAACCGGTGTCGGCAACCGTGAGTTCCACCGTCTCCGCCAGCCCCGCCCGCGTCTGCACCAGGAGAAATCTTGAAGGCGATTCCTGCATCGCTTCAGCCGCATTGTCGATCAGATTCACCACTACGCGCTTGAACTGTTCCACGTCGAGCATCACGGGCTGAAGATCCGCCGCCAGATCCACCTGAACCTCGATCCCTTCGAGCCGTCCTTCGAAAACCGCGACTCCGCTGGCGACGATGCTGTTCAGTTCGCAAAGCACAGGCTGGGCTGCAGGCAGCCGGGAGAATTGCGAGAACTCATCCACCAGGCGTTTTACCGACGCCGTCTCTTCGAGAATAATTTCCGCGCACTCGCGAACTACGTCATCCGAAGGAGGTGGGGGAAACGCCCGCCGCCGGCCCATAATCCGCAGAATCCGCTCGGCCGAAAGAGCGATTGGCGTCAGCGGGTTCTTGATCTCATGCGCCACACGCCGGGCCACTTCGCTCCACGCGGCGGCCTTCTGCGCACGCAGCAGATCGCTGGTATCTTCAATGACGATCACGAATCCGGAACTGCGCCGGCCCGTCCCGCCTGACGAAGGAATGATCGCCGGAATAATGGCGGCCACTGTGATCGCCAGATGCAGGGTATGAGCCGCGTTGCGCACCTCGAATTGCCTGGCCGCGTGGCCTGTGCGTACCGCGCGGTTCATCAGGTAGCGAATCTCGGCGGTGTCTTCGCGGGAGAAAAGTTCATCGAGGCGTGTCGCGCTGTGCAGTTGCGCCGCCGGAAAGATCACTTCGAGGGCTTTGTTGACACGCTGAATCGTGCCCGAAGAATCCACCGAAATAACGCCGGTCGGAATGCTTTCGAGGATGGCTTCCGTGAAGCGCCGCCGCGATTCGAGCTCAGAGCGGTTGGCTTCAAGATCCGCCGTCATACGATTGAAGCCGCTCACCAGTTGCGCCAGTTCGTCCACCGCATTCACCGTGACCCGGTGTCCCAGATGACCTTTACTGACTTCCTCCGCCGCCTGAAGCAGCGCCGAGATGGGAGTACTGATTTGCCGCGCCAGGAAATATGCGAGCCATGTCGCTATGAACAGAATGAACAGGGCAATCAGAAACAGAAACTGCGTGTAGTTACTGCGGATCAATCGGCGTTGCGCACTCAACTGAAGAAACTCCCGATCGTACCCGTTAATAGCTCGTTCCTGAGCAGCGACATCGACAGGGATAGCCACTGCCAGACGGACGATGCCCTGCAGCACTCTGCCGGCGCGAATCCGTGCCTCCGCGGCGAGCGCGGGCGGATCTTTCGGGCCGGGGAACACACCACACGAGGCCGCGGGCACTGTGGCGCCTGTCGCAATTACCGATGCGGCCAGTACGTGGTGCGATTGGCAAAATTGCTCCAGCCACGTAGAAGTACCCGTTGAACTGCCGCCGCCGCTCAGCGCGCTTCTGGCTTCGGGCAGGTTAGCCAGTAATTCAGCTTCAGCCTGCGCGGTGTCCTGCGTTTCTCGTTTCAATGCTCCGGACAGGCTGTTGAAGGAGACCAGCTCATGTTCTTCCGGACGCGTGAACCACTTCTGCAGCGTGTTACTGAGGACGTAATAGCTGAACAGCACCATGAAGAACACGGGCATCGCACTGAGTGCGAGGGCGCCGAAAACCAACTTGGTGCGGATACGCGACCCCAATTGGTTGCGCTGCCGCTCCACCCAGAGCTTGACGACGATGCGCACCAGCAGGAAGCCGAGCGTCAACATCAGGATGAAAATCAGAACCGAGAGGCCGTAGAAGACAAACGTCTGCGTCGGATCGTCCGGCATGAAGAAGTTGCCCGCGAACGATCCCTGCCACACCACGACAACAACTGTCGCGATTAAAAGCAGGATCCCGAAAGCATAGAGCAGACGCTTAGGCATGTGTGAGAACGCGACTGGTTTCAGTATAACGGCACAAAAAAAGGCGGGCCCGAAGGCCCGCCGGTTAGCGATTCGAAGTTAAGCGAGGTTCAGCGAAATTCAGAAAGTGAATTTGGCGGAAACCTGAAGGATTCGGGAATTGCTGGCGAAGAACTGCTGGAATTGCCCGAACGATGAGGTTTGCGGCTCCAGATAAGAACGCCCCGCCGAGAAGGTGCTGAAAGAGGAAACGTCACTGAGGAAGCCCGGGATGAACTGTGAATGGTTGAGCAGGTTGTAAGCCTGTCCACTGAACTGCAGTCTCATCCGCTCGGTGACATTAAACCGTTTGGTGAGCGCTGCATCGATATTGTCGATGGGCGCCAGCGGGAAGGTATTGCGTCCGCCATTTGCATAAGCCCCTGACTGCGCCTGAATATATCGGGCGTTGGGATTGGTAGCCACATACGCAACGATGTTCGGAGAACCGGCAGCGACCACCTGGCCCTGAGCATTGTATGCCGTGACTCCACTGCCTACATTGGCCGCTCCGGCCGGATTGATGACCGTCCGATCGCCGGCCGTATCGCCGTTGAGATTGGAATCGACACCGCTCTGGATCGTGGCCAGTTCCGGAGATTCGTATGTGTAAGTGGCCGACAGATTCCAGTTGCCCACCAGGTTCCGCATAATCCAGTTGCCGCTCTTGAACCACGGAGCATCGTAAACCTCAGTGAGACTGAAGCGCTGACGATGATCCAGCAGTGAACTGGCCTTTTCGGCGGTTAGGTTATTCCCATCCTGCGCGCGGCGCGGTGTCAGGTAGGTCGCAGCGACGGTGTCGGTCGAATCGTCGATGTTGTGGCTCCATGTGTAAGCCAGGATCATTTGCAGATTGCGCGTATAGCGGCGCGTCACCTGAAGGTCGAGAGCGTTATAGGTGGAGTTCCCAATCGGCTGATAAGACGTAATCGTTGAAGTGAATCCTGCAGCCGCGTAAGGGTTATTCGAAATCGCCTGAAGACCACCCAGGGTTGTCTTCAAGCCGGCCAGCGTTGCGGCCGACGGAAGTGAGAGATAGGTCGGAATATTGAGCGAGGGGGTAACGATCGCATCGCGGTTTAGTTGTTCCTGCACCCACAGATGTACGCCTTTGTTCCCGACGAACCGCGCTTCAAACGTATAGTCTTTGGCGAAGATGTGCTGAACGCCGAGCGTCCAGTTTTCTGCATAAGGAAGAACCTGGTTCGTAGTGTACGAAGCAGTGGCGGCGCGTAGGGCGGCAACGCCTGTCGGAGTCGGTACTGCCGGTCCGCTGGGGATGTTGCCGTTGGGAAGAATGCCGCCATCGGCCAGGAAGTTCGGATAATACGCCCCGGGAGGCGCATCTGATGTCGACTGGAAGTACGGGGGTTTTTCGTTGATGGCCAGATTGTTATAGAACTGATCGTAAGAAATGCTGAACCCGCCGCGGATAGATGTGGTAGCGCTGGTGCCCGGAGAATAAGCAAATCCGACGCGCGGTGCGAAGTTCTTCGTTTGCGACTGAGGCGCTGCGAATGTCAGAAAACCCGGCAGGCTGGCTGCGGAATTCTCTGCCTGGTAACGAGAGGCGACGGGCGTCGTCACGTATTCATAACGAAGTCCCAGATTCAAAGTCAGATTCGGCTTAAAACGGAAATCGTCGTTGACATAAGCGGCATTCTGCAGGAAGCCAACAGGAATGCCCCCGCTGGTTCCATAACTACGTTCACCAATAATGTCGGGCGACTGATCGTACAGGAAAGTGCCCACGTAGTTGTATTCATAATCGCCGCGCGCGCGCTGAATGAACGTGTTGCTGGCGACGATGTCGTGAATTTCATATCCGACTTTGATCGTGTGCCGCCCGGCAACCTTGGTGAAGTTGTCGGTGAGCTGGGCAATGTTCTGCACATAGCCCTGAGGATCGCTGGGATCGGCGCCCAACTGGACATTCAGATCGTTAAAAACCAGATTCGGGAATTGGTCGAGACCAGGGAACGTAGCGGTGGGAGTGGAGTAAGTATTGAATCGCCGGCTGTACGAAACGCGCAGTTCATTGGTTGCCGTGGGGCTGAAATTATGAAACTCAGCCAAAGACAACAAGTGAACATTATTCACCTGGTCGCCCCAGAAAACCGGAAGGTTTGCGGTTGTATCGATCGAAGAGAATTTGTTGTAAATGTAGCGCAGGCGGAACTGATCTTTATCCGAAATATTCCAGTCGCCGGCCGTTGCCAGATTGTACTGATTCGAGAAAGAAGGGCCTGAAATGCTGAGTGCACCGATCGGAATATTTACCCCGCTTCCTGGGCTCAATCCCACAGGAGTGGTGCCGCCGTTATTGGTTGGCGCCGTCCCCAGATACTTCTGCAGAATCCCTAAATTCGTTTTGTTGATGCCAGGCAGTCCCGCCAGCGTGGCATAACCCGCCGCGGTGGGCGCGTCGATAACGTTCGGCGGAGGAGGCGCACTGCCGATCGGGTTGTATTCGAAATCCGCGAAATAGAAGATTTTGTTCTTCTTGATCGGGCCGCCAACCGTACCACCCAATCGGTTGTTGTCGTAACGGGGGTTGCTAGTCAAGCCCTGCCGGGCATTTTGCTGATCCACCGCGTTCAGATCACGGTTCTGCATGTACTCGTATACCGAGCCATGGAGCGCGTTTGTACCTGTCTTGATGTCAGTGTTAAAAACGCCGCCCGTCGTGAAGCCGAATTCCGGATTGAAGTTATTGAGAAGGATCGAGAACTGGCCAATCGCGTCGATAGGCACGAATACCACCGGTCCTGTGACGCCTTTGTCGTTATTGTCGATACCTTCGACGTTGAAGCTGTTGTTCGTGGGGCGCTGTCCGCCGACCGACGGGCCTGTTCCGTAACCGGCTCCGGTCTGCGTGCTGACACCCGCATTGAGCAGGCTGAGGTTGGCGATACCGGCATTCGATGCTCCCAGACTGGAGCCCCCAAAGGCGGCCTGCGGAAGATCCAGGATTTCCCGCGTCTCGAACGTGTTCTGTAACTGCGATGTCGTTGTTTCGATCGGAGGCGGCGCACCCGTCACTTCTATAGTGGTCGATTGGCTGCCTACCTGAAGTGTCAGGTTGGTCGTGATCGTCGCGTTCAGAATTACTTCGACGCCCTTGGCCTGACCCGGCGCAAACGCGGCGGCATTCGCCTGAATCGTGTATGTGCCGATCGGAAGGTTGCGAACGCTATATGTGCCTTCTGGTGTAACTGAGCCGTTGTACTTGACCCCGGTATCTTGATTGGTTGCCGTAACTGTGGCGCTGGGAATCCCCATACCCATCGGATCCAGAATGGTTCCGGTAATGTCGCCGCTCGTGACTTGCGCGCGCAAAGACGCGGCGTTGAATACTACGAGGGCAAACACCATTAGAAAGGCGGCGAGGGCGCGGTAACGCCGGAAACTGCCCGTGAAAGGCGTGTTAGTCATATGCGCCTCAATGCTGCACGCTGAGCGCCACCGAAGACCAACCAATCCCCACTGAAAACAAAAGACTTAACGTGCCAAAACGAAGGCCGTATTCCAAAAATGGAAGAAATGCTTCCCGTGTGCTCGATTACATACGCGTAACAATAGAAAAGGTTCCGGCGAAATGGGTTTTATCTAAGAAAAATCTGTGATTATTGCGGCTAATTGGCGGAAACTCGCTGAAGCGATTGAACTTTCCCTTCCAAATTCTACGCGGCCAAGAGAGGCAAGTAAAAATAAGCAGGGCAAGAATAAGCCGCGGTAATTCCATGCCCCCTTTCGATTAGCGATAATTATTCTTAACCGATGGAACTCAGTCCGCTCCGGGTTTTCATGACGATCGCCAGCGAGCACAGCTTCTCGCGCGCTGCCGACAAACTAGGCCGCACCCAGCCTGCCGTTTCCCTCGCCCTTCAACGGCTCGAAGCCGAACTCGGCGAGAAGCTTCTTGACCGTTCCGCCAAAGACGTCATGCTGACCGACGCTGGCCGGACCGTCCTCGAGTATGCTCGCCGCTTTCAAAATCTCGAAGGCGAAATGCAGAACGCCATCGCGGAACTCCGTGACCATTCCTCCGGACGCCTCACCATCGGCGCCAACGAATCTACAGCGCTTTACCTCCTTCGCGACATCGAACGCTATCGCGAGCTTTATCCGAAAGTTAAGGTGCAGGTCCGCCGCAGTTTTTCGAGCCGCATTCCTTCCGAGATCGTAGACGGCAATCTCGAACTGGGTGTAATCAGTTATGAGCCGCGCGACGAACGGCTGGCCGCCCGCGTAGTCTTCACCGATTCCCTCGCCTTCGTCGTCTCCCCTCGCCATCGCCTCGCGAAGCGCAGGGAAACCCCCATTTCAGACCTCGGCGAAGAGACCTTCATCGCGCACAACGTGATCTCTCCTTATAGAGACATCGTTGTGCGCGTGTTCCGTGAGCGCGGCATACGCCTCAATATGGAGATCGAGATGCCTACTATCGAGACGATACGCCGGCTGGTCGAAGATGACCGCGGCGTCGCCTTCCTTCCTCGTATGTGTGTCGAGCGCGAGATCGCTGAAAAACGCCTGGTCGCGGTTCGCGTGCCGGAGATCGACGTCGAACGCAAAATATATATGGTGCAGCCCGCGAAGAGAGCCGTCAGCTACGCCGCCGAAGCCTTTCTCAAACTCGTAACCGGGTAGTGGCGTAGCAACTTAGTGTTGAATTCCGTTGGACTTCTCGGCCGCGCTGTGCTCCAGGTTATACTGTTCCCGTAGCTGATCGCTCCTTGGTGTTTGTATTCCGATCGCAAAATTTTCCAACAGGGCTGCGCGGTTCCTGCTGCGCCAGCCCTGTATTGTTTTCGGGGGTTGCGGGTGGTTCGGCTGTAATTTCTATGAGGTTTTAGATGAGAGAGAAGGGTACTGTGAAGTGGTTTAATGCGGCGAAAGGCTTCGGATTCATCCAGCGCGAAAGCGGCGAGGATGTTTTCGTTCACTTTTCCGCGATTCAGACGAACGGTTATCGTTCGCTGGATGAAGGCGCCCAGGTAGAGTTCGAAGTGACGCGCGGACCGAAAGGTCTCCAGGCGTCGAACGTCTCGATCGCAGGCTGAACGACGCAACTGTGAATGCGAAACCGGCCCGCGGCCTTCAAACCGCGCGGCCGGTTTCAGTTTCGAGAGGTCTTGTTTTTTTAATCTCCGGAAGTCCCCGCGTTTTTTGATTCGAGAGGCCAATTACCCTCGACGAGATGTGGAATGAGTAAGGTGGAATGAGTAAGGAAGACAGCATAGAAGTAACTGGTACCGTACTGGAGAAATTTCCCAGCGGTCTGTTCAGCGTGCAGTTGGAACATGAGCGAGTAGTCCTCGCCCATCTGGCCGGTCGTCTGCGCCGCAATCGAATTCGAGTTCTCGCTGGCGATAAAGTCACACTCGAACTTTCCCCCTACGATCTGACCAAAGGCCGGATCACTTTCCGTCATCGTTGACCCTGCCGGCAAAAGCTCTTTTTGTCTTCGGAACCCGCCCCGAAGCCATCAAACTCAGTCCCGTCATTCTGCATATGAAACAGCGGCCTCGTGACTTCGACGTCCGCGTCGTCGTCACCGCCCAGCATCGCGACATGCTCGATCGCGTGCTCACCGCTTTCTCCATCCGGCCCGATTACGACCTGGACTCGATGTCGCCCGGGCAGACCCTGACAGCCTCCGCAGCCCGCATCCTGGCTGGCCTTGAACCCGTCCTGCAGGAAGAAAAGCCTGCCATCGTCTTCGTTCAGGGCGATACCACCACCACCTTCTGCGGAGCCCTGGCGGCCTTCTACCAGCACATCCCCGTCGGCCATATTGAAGCCGGTTTGCGCACCTACGACTTCGATTCCCCCTTTCCTGAAGAAATGAATCGTGTCCTCACCGGCCGCCTCGCGACTCTTCATTTTGCCGCGACCGATGGGGCACGCCAGAATCTGCTCCGGGAGAATGTCGCGAATGAACGAATCACCGTTACCGGCAATTCAGGAATCGACGCCGTGCTGCACATCGTTGATGGATTGACCGCCGGTTCTCTCGCGGCCGGAGATTGGAGTTTCCTCGACTCCAGCCGCCGCCTCATTGCCGTCACCGCCCATCGTCGCGAAAGTTTCGGCTCCGGTTTCGAAAGTATCTGCCGCGCCCTCCGCCGCATCGCCGAGCGGGGAGACGTGGAACTCGTTTACCCCGTCCACCCCAATCCGCAGGTTGCCGGACCCGTCAAACGCTTCCTCGATGGCGTTCCGCACATTCACCTGATCGAGCCCCTCGACTACGTTCCGTTCGTCGATCTGATGCGGCGCTCCGATCTCCTGCTGACCGATTCCGGCGGCATTCAGGAAGAAGGGCCGTCCCTCGGCAAACCCGTCGTCGTGATGCGCGAGAAGACAGAACGCCCGGAGGCGGTCGAGGCCGGCACCGCCCTGCTGGCCGGTGTCGATGAAGACACGCTGGTAAACGTTGTATCCGGATTGCTTGACGATCCGCAGGAACGCCTCCGCATGTCCCGCATCCACAACCCCTATGGCGACGGTCGTGCCAGCCAGAGAATTGCGGATGCGGCTCTGCGATTCTTTCGCGGCGCTCCGCAGCCTCCGGAATGAGAGAAAACAGACGTTTTCACGAAGATTAAAAACTCAGTCACAGGACAACGTGATATTTTTTAGCTACCCTAACTCACTGATACAGCATTAATTACAGAATCAGCGTCTTCTTTCATACTCCATGAAATTTGCCTGCTGGCCCCTATAATCAGGGCAGCAAAGGAAGGCCTATGACAGAAAAAATTAAACCACCGAGTGGCGTCCGAGCCCGCCGAGTCAATTCGGAGCCCGCCGATCTCACTTCGACGCTTTCGTCAAAAGTGGTAGGCCAGCCTAACGTCATCAGCGTAATCGTTCCGTATATCGAAATGTTTCAAGCCGGGCTGGCTCCGGAAAATCGGCCGGTCGGCGTTTTTCTGCTTCTCGGACCCACTGGTACCGGCAAGACCCGCACCGTCGAGGCCCTTGCCGAAGCCCTGCACGGCAGCTCCAAAAACGTGCTGAAGATCGATTGCGGCGAGTTCCAGATGGAACACGAAGTCGCCAAGCTCATCGGCGCGCCTCCCGGTTATCTCGGCCATCGCGAAACCCAGCCCATGCTCTCCCAGCAGAAACTCACCAGCGTCACCAGTGACGGTTGCGGTTTGTCCCTGGTGCTATTCGATGAAATTGAAAAAGCGGCGCCTTCCCTCACACGCCTTTTGCTCGGCGTGCTCGATCGCGGTGTTCTCCGCCTCGGCGATAATTCCGTCGTCAATTTCGAAAAGAGCCTGGTATTTCTGACCAGTAATCTCGGCGCCAAAGAAATGATGCGCGAAATTCAGCCCGACTTCGGCTTTCAGTCCGCTGCGCCTTCCGGCACTCGCGAGGAACTGGGCAGCAAACTTCAGGGCATTGCCATCGGAGCCGTCCGTCGCAAATTCTCCCCTGAGTTCGTCAATCGCATCGACCACGTAATCACCTACCGGCCTCTCGATGCCGAATCGTTTGCCGCCATAACCGATCTTGAGATCACCAGCCTTCAGAATCATGTCAATACTCGTCTGAGTACGCGCTGCTTCAACATCGAAGTTCCTTTCGAAACGCGCCAGTGGCTGATTGAGAGAGGAACCAGCCCGGAGTATGGAGCCCGCGAACTCAAACGGACCATCCACAAGAACCTGACCCAGCCGCTCGCAACGCTGGTCGCCAAAAATCAGATCGAACCCGGCTCCAGTATCCGCGCCGAACTCGCTGCCAATAATGAAGGGCTGATTCTGCGCACTGTTGCCAATGGAGAAGAGACAGCGCCTTCGCATCCCACCGTGCTTTTGGTTGATGATAATCACGACCTGCTGAAATTTCTCGAACGGCTCATGTCGGAACACGGCTGGGAACTCCTCGCCGCCGAGAGCGCCAGCGCGGCTCGCAAGCTGGCTGCGAAACGCAAACCCAACGCGGCCCTGCTCGATTACATGCTTCCCGATGGCAACGGCGTTGAACTGGCCCAGTACCTCCGCCAGATGAACCCCAACATTCAGGTGATCATGATGACCGGTTCGATGCTCGCACCCGAAGAAGAAGCCATTTGCGAAGAAATGGACTTCCCTGTCCTCCGCAAACCGTTCCTCGCAACCGATGTGATGAACCAGATTCGCAGCCGTCTCGCTTCCCGCACATCCTTCGCAAAGTAGCCGCGAACGAGCCGCCGCCAATCCGCCCTGCGCAGTGGACTATTCATCGAGAATTGACGCTGGCGTCAGGGGCACGCTAGGATAGTTGTGCGGGGTGGAGCAGTCTGGTAGCTCGTTGGGCTCATAACCCAAAGGTCGAAGGTTCAAATCCTTCCCCCGCAACCAATTCCTTCAATTAGTTACGCGGATTCGTGAGCGTACCCCAAACTCCCGTTAACTCCCAATAGCAGAAATAGCCGGTTTTTCTCCCGGTTTACCGCCGTTCAGGACCATCTATACAACCTTGCTGTGAGCCTGACGCTTACTGTCCGTCATGGCCTTCCCATAAATGTTCATCGTGGTCTGGATGCTGGCGTGACGCATCAACTCCTTTTGGACGGTGAGAGGCGCCCCGGTATCGTCCAGCCAAGACCGATAGCTGTGCCGAAAAGTGTGCCAGCCGATATCGCCGTCGATCTTTGCTTCGACACCAGCGTTACGAAGGTGGTTCTTTTGAATCTCCTCCTGATGAAACGGTCTGCCCGTGGCCGGATTGGCGAATAGCCACCCTTCCGGCGTCGAGACGCACCGCGCTTTGTGGAGCATCAGGACCTCGACCAATGCTGGATCGAGCGGAACGCAATCCCGCGAGTACTCGGTCTTCACGTCCCCGACCCTCCCGTGAACCACGCTCCGTTGAATCAGCAGCGTGAGTCCGGGAAAATCGAAATCCCGCCACTGAAGTGCAACGATCTCGCTGATGCGCAGGCCCAGACACCCGGCAATCAGCACCATTGTCCGGTACGGCTCCCGGAGAAACGGCAACAACGAATGAAACTGATCGGGAGCCAGCACCCTCGGCGTTTTCAGCCGTTTCGTCCCGCCCTTCACCCGAACCAGCTTGATCGGGTTCCTGTCAATCAGTTCCCATCGCTCAGCACACTGAAAAATCGTGTGCATCAGACTTCGGACGTGGCTCTTCGTCTTCGGAGCAAGAGCCAGGTTCTTTAGCCAGTCCTCCACTGCCATCGGCTTGATCGCACTCATTTGCGTGTCGGCCCAACGGGGCCTGATCTGGTTCCTGATGTACGACTAGTACGACGATTTTGTTGAATACCGTTCCGGCATTTCTTCCTGCTCGTATCGTGCGATCACCGCTCCAAAGTCGGCAACCCCGGCAGCACCCGGCTGCTCCGCGTTAAGCCGCAACAAAATCGCCTGCACTTCAGGAGACTTTCTCGCGGCGGATTCGGTCGGATAATCCTCCCGTGTTCCAACCATGACAGCCCGGCGTTGACGTTCACCCCGGGCATCAGGTTCGTAGTAGCGAAATTCCCACACCTCCTTTCCTTTCTTGCGTTCTTTCGTTTCGAGACTTCCATATTGATATCTTGTGCGCGTGAACAACGAAGACCTTCCTTTCGCGTTAACGGCACGAGTGGCTCTTTGAGCATAGTCCAGACCGGAGCCACTGATCCAGAGAAGAGGCGCGAAACCGCCAGAGATCGCCGATTCGGAAGGCCGGGACGATGCCTTGGCGCGCCATTCTTTGGAGAGTCTTCGGATGGATTTGCAGAAGCGCTGCGGCTTGGTCCTTGTTCAGGACTTGCTCAAAGGCCTCGGCGAGCGATTCCGGCTCTCGCGAATTGAATATTGACAGCAACTCTGCCTGGTGAGTCATAGGGTGTCCGTTTCTTCAGATAAGCTTGCGTTCATCGGGAGGTCCCGACGGATATTTCCAATCGACTCGCTTCTTCTCTTGCGCCTTCCAGTTGGCCAGCGGATCGAATGCCTTCGCGACAGGAGCGGGTTCGCCTTCTATCGCAGGGGAAACCGGCGCGGTGACCGTCTTGGCTTTTTCACGCTGAAGGCGGCTGCGGTAAACCGTAAGACGCCGGTAGGTGATTGGGATGCCCATTTGGTTCAGCCGCCGGTGGATCACACGGAGCGTATGCCCCACCTGTGTGGCTCGCTGCACATCAGGCCAGACGGCGCGAAGTTGCGCCATCAGCGTGGCAGGTTTCTCGCTGGAAAGTGCGGCAACGGGCGATGGTGTGTGTTTGTCTGCCAAACGCGGCCCCTACATATAACAGGCCAGAACGGCCTTTTTGGACAAAGTGTTTTCCGGATGGTGGATTTGGACACACAGAACCCCGGATTTCCCCAAAGGACCCCACGATTTCCATTTGCCCCAATTTGTCCCAGACTGTCGCAACCACTACGGTAAAAATTGGCGGCACGAACGCGACGGTCTTTTATTCTGGTCTGGCACCCGATTTTGTCGGTTTGATGCAACTCAATGTACAGGTCCCCACTGTTGCGGCAGGCGATCAGCCCATGGTAGTCACGATCGGTGGGGCCGTCAGCAATTCGGAGTTGATTACAGTCGCTTCGCACTGAGGGAATCAGGCAATCCATCCAATTCCTCGGTGGAAGTCACTATTCGTGGGCGAACATCCTCGACACGCGTGGCAAACCTTCGCAGCCCGAAACCGTATGAATCGGCAATGGCTTTCATCAGAGTTGGCTTACCCGATCCGTTTTCCCCAACAAAAAAGCAGAGCCGGGAACGAATGCCTGAGGTGAGTGGTAACCATGCGGAGGGCTCCGCCTTGAGGGGTGAGCAGCAGTTCCCCGAAGGCGCTGTTCCCCGTCCCCGGTCAGGCCGGGCTCGACGTCAGCGAGGACGGCAGCTTCCTGGTTCACGTTGCGCAGGCGGAAGCCGCGACGAGCATTCCGATAGCTATCTATAGCTAAGCTAGCGGTGGTCGTCAACTGGCAGGCCGCGTTGAAGGAGTAAGTCTGGCTGGCTTGCCGATCAGGCAACCAAAACAACGGTGGGTGCATGAATCGCCGCCAGCGCGCGATCGAGCGAAGCCAATTTGCCCTTGTGCCGCCGGGCCAGAGCAACCAGGTAAGCGTCGGTCACTTGCCTGTAACCGAAAACGCCCGCTTCCGGCAGATCCAGGAATGAAACCGAATCCGGCCAGAATTCATGCCCCTCAAGGGACACCAGGCGCGAGAGAAAGCCCTTAGCCTCAATGACCGTCGTCCCAGCCTTCGCGCGCAGCAGGAAGCGTAAGAGCGCACCCTGCGTAATGGGACACGTGGCGAAATAGCCGCCGCTTTGCTCGAACCACGCGGTCGCACGTTCGTGAGAAGTGTGGTCGGTGTCCGTCAGCGCAATCAGGACATTCGCATCCAGAAGG
>Ga0302319_10001643_pt1 | contig 49673 bp, 18 predicted proteins | sample Bog_T0_2_FD_203319 | JGI IMG/M metagenome (GOLD analysis project Ga0302319, IMG submission 203319) | Peat permafrost microbial communities from Stordalen Mire near Abisko, Sweden - Bog_T0_2 | ecosystem: Environmental > Terrestrial > Soil > Wetlands > Peat | place: Sweden: Abisko, Stordalen Mire... | reverse complement strand
GATGCGGAAGCCCACAATCCCGGCAAGCATCGTCCGGCGGAATCCCTCCGGCATAGCCAGCCATCTCTCGGCATAAGCCGGCTCATTCGCCTGAATCAGCCCCTTGAGCAGCGCGTCTTTGGCGGCCTCGTCTTCCATCAGTTCCAGAGTGCCATAGGCGTGAATAGCGATGTAGTTCCATGTGGGAACCGAAAGCGGATCGAGGTAAAGCGTGGGCGAAACGTAGCTGTGCGGCCCTGAGAAGACCACCAGCGTCTCGCGCCCGGCGAGGGATTTCCAGTGCGGATTGGCGCGGGCAAAGTGGCCTTCGATGAGTCCGTGTTCGCCCTCGTCTTTCACGACCAGCGGCAGGTGGGTAGCCGCCGGACTGCCGCCATCGGCACCGGATGGCGCCCCACAGAGAATCGCAAATGAGTACGCCTGCATCGCCTCGATGAGAACCGCGCGGTCGGCGACCTGGTTGAATCTGGGTGTGTACATGGCGCTCCTATTGAATGCGTTCAAACCGAAAGCCAGCTTCGCGCAACACGTGGCTGATGGCTGCAATGTGCGATGCGCCTCTGGTCTCAAGCGTCACATCGATCGCTGTTTCGCTCAGGCTGACGCCATAGTAGGCTCGGTTATGCACGGTTTCGACAATGTTGGCGCGCTGGCTGGCCAGAATTTCGGTCAGCGAGTGCAGCGCGCCAGGCCGGTCTTGCAGATAGACGCGAATGCGCAGCAGCCGCCCGTCCTTCACCAGGCCGCGCTCAATGATCTTGGCCAGCAGGCTCACGTCGATGTTGCCGCCGCTCACCAGCACCACGGTGCGCCGGCCCCGCAGGTTGGTTTTCGACTGGACAACCGCAGCCAGAGCGGCGGCTGCTGCGCCCTCGGCCAGGGTCTTCTCCGTTTCCAGCAGCAGCAGGATGGCACTGGCCACTTCCTCGTCGTCTACCGTCACAATTTCGTCCACGTAGCGCATGACCAGCGGCAGCGTCAGGTCGCCGGCGCGGCGCACGGCAATGCCGTCGGCAACGGTGGCCTCGGCGGCAATCGTAACCGGAGCGCCTGCCTCGCGGGCGCGCAGCATACTGGGCAGCTTCTCCGGCTCCACGCCAATCACGCGGATCTTTGGATTGCTCTCCTTGAGCGCGCAGGCCACGCCGGCAATCAGTCCGCCGCCTCCGATGGGCGCCACCACCGCCTCGATGTCGGGAACCTGCTCCAGCAGTTCAAGCCCAATGGTGCCCTGGCCGGCGATGATTTCCGCATCGTCAAAGGCGTGGATGAAGGTGCGGTCTTCTACGGCGTGGCGTCGCACGGCCTCGGCGCAGGCTTCGTCATAGCTCGCGCCGTGCAGCACAATCTCCGCCCCAAAGCCGCGGGTGGCGGCCACTTTAATCTGCGGCGTGGCCAGCGGCATCACAATCTGCGCGCGTATGCCGAGCGCTGCCGCGTGGAAGGCGACTCCCTGGGCGTGGTTCCCGGCGCTGGCCGCGATCACGCCGCGCCTGCGCTCCGTTTCGCTCAGCGTGAGCAGCTTGTTCAGCGCGCCGCGCTCTTTGAATGAGCCTGTGCGTTGCAGGTTTTCAAGCTTCAGATGCACTGGCAGGCCGGCCAGCTCGGAGAGGTCATGCGAGAGCTGGCAAGGCGAGAGATAGATTGCGTCGCCGATGCGCGCGCGGGCTGCCTGGATGCTGGCCAATGTGACGGTTTCCAAGAGAGTTTCTCCAAAACTGAGCAAAATGGATTGAGATGAATATCAACCTGGCTCCGGCATGATCGTATGCGGCGGCGGGGTTGCGGTCTTGTATCAGGGCACGACTTCACAGGCTGCGGAAAAACTCTACTCGGGAGACGTTTTGTGTCAGGGCACGACTTCAGTCGTGCCGCAAGTTGCTGAAAATAAATGATGGGCTTTAGCCCCTGAGGGATGCTCTTCGCTCATTTCACCCCACATTCTGAGTTTTTCCGCGGCCTCTGAAGTCGTTCCGAAAATGCTGAAAAATCACAGCGGGCTTTCCTCCACATTTCCGCCGCCGCTTTTGCCGTAACCATGGTTTGCCTGAACAAGATTGATATTCATCTGGATTGAGTGAAAAAGCGTCTGGAGATGAAAAAGCCACCAGCCGCGCTTGCGGGTGGTGGCCTAGATCGTACGTAACTCGAAAATCCGGTTCGTCAGGCTTCGCTTCCCGCGCGCGCATTGGGGCTCGTAATTCGCATTGCGCGGACGGACGCAACGGCAGCCAGGGCAGGGACGAGAATCGTATTGGCTCCAGAACGTTGCATGACGTTGAAGGAAGTAGACCAGAAGCGCGGCGGCCGCGTCAAGAGTGAGGAAGCTGCGCCGTGGCGCAGTTTTTTGGACTGGCCGTATTCCGGGACTTGGCTGCCTGATGAACGCTGGGGCGTTTACGAGGATCTATCCTTCCCTTGGACAGGATTCGCTGTGATACTTAATCCGAGGCAATAGATAGTGCTAGAGCCAAGACCATTATCGGAAACCCATCCTCACCTTGGAGAGTTTACGGCTTTCCTTGAGGTGCTGAATAAAGAGTCAGATCGTGGCGCGGTACTGATCAGCGTGTCAATGCTCGACGACCTGCTTGAGCGTGTTCTCCTCGCTTTTTGCCTCGAAGCTAAGGAATCAAAACGTCTCATCTCGGAGGGTTTCAATGCTCCTCTAAGCTCCTTCGCCGCACGATCTGTCGCGGCCTATTCATTGGGCCTCATCTCCGAACGCGAATACAACGAGTGCGACCGGTTGCGAAAGATCCGCAACGAGTTTGCGCACAACGTTCACCAGTCCTTCGACGATCAAAAAATGAAGGATATCTGCGCCAAATTGACATTTGCTGCGGAAGGACCGCCGAGCGCGCCCGTGAATGCCAAGGGACAGTACATGACCGCTGCAGTGGGGCTCATACTTGGACTAACGAATCGACCTCACTACGTAGCCCAGCGGCGTCTCAAGTATGGTGATTGGAAGATTTGACAACAAACCTGACGGCGGGCCCACGTCTTGCGTTTGAGACACGGGATAGCAGGAAGCCAACCTTAGAATTCCCAGGTCTGAAAATCCAGATCCGAGCCACCCGTGGGATACCAGGCCCCAAAGGCAGGGCCTGGGGTACCTGACCTATTGAGGGGTTGTCGGGATGCGGGCTACCCGCCTGACAATTTGGAAATTGCGGGCAATTCTCGCGGTGCAAGGAGTAAACTGGCTTTTTCCAACGTTGCCAGAATTAAGGAGCGCCCCGCGTGAATCAACAGCTTCCGCTGCCAATCTCGCAAGATCCCACAATCAATGAGCCAGGAACCGAAGGCGAAGAGGACCTAGCGTCGCTAAATACGGCGACATTTTCACAGGCCGTCGTATTTTCAACTGACTGGACTGCCGAGACCATTTTGTTGCAACTTGAAAAGGGAAACATCTCGCTTGATCCCGGCTATCAACGTCGGGATGCTTGGCGTCCTGAAAGGAAGAGCCGATTTATCGAATCGCTCCTTCTTGGGTTACCGATTCCTCAGAATTGTTCTCGCGGAGGCGAAGGGTCGAAAGGGTTCTTACATCGTAATTGATGGCAAGCAGAGGCTTTTAGGCCTCCAACAATTCGCCGCTAAACCAGACTCCTCTGACAAGCCCTTAGCCCTCTCGGGCTTGAGCGTCTTAACCAAACTTAACGGGCTGACCCTCCACGATATGGAGGGCGATCCACGATTGCAGTCGGAAGTCTCCTCCTTTCAGAACCAGCCCATACGAACTGTTGTCCTTCGAAACTGGCCCAGCGAAGATTTTCTCTACCTCGTCTTCCTTCGTCTAAACACCGGAAGCGTTCAGCTCTCGCCGCAAGAGCTAAGACAAGCCCTCCACCCGGGCGGGTTCGTGACTTTCACTGTTGAGAGGTCAGCCCAAAGCAAGGGACTTCAAAAGTTTCTCCGGATCCAATCGCCAGATTTCAGAATGCGCGATGTTGAGCTGCTGGTGCGTTTCTACGCGTTCCAAATATTCATCGAATTGTATACCGGTAATCTCAAATGGTTCATGGATACGACGTGTCTTACTCTGAACGGCAGATGGGACGACGAAAGGGCACTGATTGAGGGAATGTTTAGATTCTGAAAAACTAAGGGTGCGCCACCCGCCAAGCTTGTCGCCGAAATCAGGGCGGTCCTGGACCGACCGCTGCACCAATCGCTCTTCATCGGCTTCCTGATCAACTTGTCATCTGCTGAAATCTACTTTTTCAGGATCGACTGATTCGTCTTCCCCGACGGGCATGGGCGCAGAGGAGCGCGCCTTCAAGCGTCGAGATGCCGCATTTGCACGCACTTCCATTTTTTCTTGACAGGAAAATCGGCTTGTGGCAATATTGCCGGGCGTACAAATCTGACGGGATAACATCCCGCTAGCTTCCCAATCCCAAGAGGTACGCGGTCTCGAAAGTTCAAAATTGGCCAGTGTATCGGCTGCTTCACGTCGGCGTGTAAGACGGAGGTGCGTTCAAATGGGCGGATCAGGTAATCAGGTTTCTGTAACAATAGCAGGCGGCCCATCTGTACAGGTCGCATGGCAGGCGGGAATGAATGCGCAGAATGCGCTGGAACTCGCATGGAATCAGATCAACAACTCGACCAGCTTCACCTATGGCCTGCAATACTACGGTAGCGCCTACGGTTATTTGTTGTTCATGGTGAATGAGACTTACGACTCTTTTCTGTCGTCAGCCGCGCCGTATTACTACTGGGAATTCTTTGTAAACGGCGTCTCTCAAAACCAGGGAATCGACAGCACAATCCTTAACCCAGGAGACGCAGTCTCTTTCGGCTTTTCTCAATACTCTCTTGAACAGCACGCGGGCACGACGCTGGAGGCGAAAGCCAAGTTCCAAGGAAAGCGGCTCGTCGCGGCACGCTAGATCCCTTCCTGATATTCGATCTCAGCTGGGCAACCGTTCGGAGAATCGAAGTGCTTGCAAGCAAAATCACTCCTTAGGAGGAAATCATGAGCACGAATGCCACCACTACGGTACAACTGGATTCCGCGTACGAGAAAGGTGTAATCATTCAGCCACGACTCCCTTTCATCAATGGAATCTTCGATCTCGGCCCCAATACACTCATCGCATCCCATGCCCCGCATGAGCACATCCGCGAACATCTTCACGATCATCTTCCTCATCTGCACATCCGATATGGATTCGAAATCCCCAAACAGCCGCTGTTGGGCGTAAACGAGACGGCTCTTGTTGTCATCATGATGATCAAGGTAGAGCATCGGGTTGACTGCAATCCTGTCTTCGTCGCGCTTGGTCCGCACAATGAGGGGGTCTGCCTGCGTATTGCAGACCAGGATGTCCACTGGGTGCATAACGAGGATGCGGCGAAGAATGGAACGACCCACTATGAATCGACTGGACGCCGAGTTCCCAAGGGTTTCTACTTTGCTGGATTCAGCACTGCCGATCCCGGCGAGCGCAATATCCACCACTATACGCGCGAATCGCTGCTGCGAGCCATTGGTGCTGGTTTACGCGCCGACCAGCACTTCCAGGCAACTTGGAGAGACCCCAAAGAGGAGCCGATTGAACCGTACCCCGTGGTGATTGGCCTCTCCGATGATACTTCGCCGTTCTTCACTTTCTTCGAGCTTCGCCCGACTGTGGCCCTGGGACCCTCATGACAGCAGAAGCGCAAGGCAAGCGAATCCTGCTTCGCGGTAATCTCGTCGGGCGTCGAGACCGCAGCCCGTATGCGGAGGTCGTGCATCTGTCGGCAGCCATCGAGGGAGGTCCCGCCGATAACGCATTTGTTCTTGTCTATCGGACAGGACAGGCGCGCTATGTCTCTTGGATTGGCTACTTCGATATCGAGTATGCCAGTCGGCGGGAACCCGGTGCGTGGGAGATCGTTGAACCCGCGAGCCCATTCCAACGCGAGGTCGACTGGATTCCATTCGGGTGGGATGGAACGGAGTATCTTCCCTCGATCGGCGACTCGGTTTTGAAAAAGACGGAAGTTGTTCAGTGAATGACTTCGGCGGGTGGCGCACTCTTGACTAACTCACAACTTGGAGTGAACCCTTCGCGCAGTTTCTTCGCGCGAAGATTCTCTCTTTCTCGTCAAGCATTTTCGGAGAGGCAAGATTGGATTTTCAAGGCATGAGGGGTCTATCCCTCCGATGTTTTTGATGGCCGGGCGAGGTTGTCCCCGCCCGGCCGTTGGTTCATCGTCAGGATGAGCCCACCAAGTTATCCCTCGGCTTGGTTGCTTCCCAGCAGAGCCCGCTTCCGTTTCACCTGGTGAGGCGATTGTAGCGCATGGTTTGGCCGGACGAGTACGAAGCATCAACCAACCTGACACGTTGTATGTGAATCAGAGTGCCCCGTTTCAGAGATGAAACGGGGCATACAAAAAAGACATCTTTGCAATCGGCATTCATGGTGCCGGCTGGCCCTCAAGACTCCCTCTCATTTATAACTTGCTTCACTGCGGAGTCTATGTTCCGCAGTGCATCCCATCAAAAACTGAGGCGAGGGAATAAGCAGGGCAACGAACAAGAGGCGCATGCCCAAGCAGGCAGTTACCCTCTTGAGGCAAGCTGAAGCTGGCCTGGCAAACGGGAAGACCACAGCGGAAATCTCTTGCCGCATTGGAATCTCCCACCAGACTTACAGCCGATGGCGCAGGGAATATCGTGGGCTTAACCAGGATGAGGCGCGCCGGCTGAAGCAACTGGAACATGAGAATGCAAACCTCAAACTGCGCGTGTCGGAGCTGTTCCTGGAGAAGCTCGTGCTACGCGACCTGATCTCCTCGAAAGGCCTCTAACCGGCGCTATCACTGACTACGGCACGACCAACGTGCTGAGGGTGACGATCTCGCCTGGCTGAATCATAATCTTTGCGGCCGCAGGCTCCGGCGAGTTTTCAGAGTATTGGCTTACCCGTTCCATCTCTTTCCAGTTCGTCCCTGGCCAGTCCACGGTCAGCGCCTGTGGGCTGGTGGAGCGGTTCGTCGCGATCACTGTCCGCGCATTCTCTTTGCCTTCATAGGCCGTCACCAGCAAGTCGGGATTCGAGCTGCTCGCGTCAACCCGCACCATGCCTTCTGGCAGGTGCCTGCTATATGCGCCCAGGACGCGCAGTTGGTAACTGCTGGCGACAGGAATATCGCCATGATAGCGATCAGGCACTAGCAGCGAGCGGGTTGCCCCGAAGTTGGGCTGCTCCACATCCAGGATCAGCCAGCAATAGCCAAGCCCGATCGAGTCCAGCAATGTCATATTCTTGTGATAGAGCTGCCCGACGTTGAATGCAACGCGGTATGACGAGCTTTGCAGCCGTACATTGTTCACCGCGATCTCTGTAGAGAAGAATGGCTTGTCCCCGTTAGCCGCGCGCAATGCCTTGTACTGATCGTCAAATGTATCTGGATCGGTGAAGTGATCTTGAAAATCGTATTGATGCGATGCCGCGATATCAATCTTGCTCCAGACTTCAGGGTCGGACCTGAGTGTGTTTGCCACTTCAGTCCCCAGCGCTGCATAGCTCGCGTCCGGCATGTGAATCTTCACGTCTTTGAAGCCTGCGGCGTCCAGCGCGCTGCGCAGCGCCTTCACCATCGCAAAGCTGATCTCCTTGGGTTGCTGCACCTCGTTCTGAACTCCGATCACGTCTGGCGCGCGTCCAGTCTTTTCCTTCTCCATACGGGCATAGGTCACCATCGCTTGAGCCCACACCACAGGATTGGCGGCGCCCTTATGCACGATGCCCTCCGGGTCCGTGTAGTCCTTGGTTGCCCACGCTGGGAGCGCCCACATCTCATAGATGACCTTGCCGCCTAATTTCAAAGATTCGGCGTTGTAAGCAAAATTCGTCAGCTCTCCGTTCGGAAAGTCATCGCCGTAGTAATGCGGCTTGGAATCCGCGGGATTGTCCAGGTTAGACATATCAGGCAGGAGCTTGGTTCCCATTGGGTACTCGCGGTCGATGAGAAGGTTGTATTTCTTCAAAATCTGCCAATACAGTTTCTTGCCCTCTGGGCTAAGGCCAAGATATGCCGGAATGCTCGGACTCCCGCCGAAACCGTAGATCGTCTGGTGCCGGTGGGCTGCATCTACCGAGACTGTGGTGCCGATGCCCTGCTCAGGAACCAATGTGCCACTGAGCACCACGTGCTTGGTGCGCGGCCCCGTGAAGAGCAACTGATGCCTGCTCACGTCAAACATGCAGTTCTGCTGCACCAAAGGGGATCCGTTCAACAAGACACTCAGCGACAAATGCGCATCGAGAATTACGGTGATGGAGTGGATTTCGCCGGGAACAAGCGCCACCGTCTCCTGAGTGGTTCTGTCTGGATTTGTCGTATGGCTGTCATTCAGGCCATATGAGTCATAAAAGTGCTGATAGACGCGTATGAGAGAGTGGCTCACCTCAATCGTGAATCCCCCATCGCGGCCGGTGAAAATCCAATTGAGGCGTGCCTCTCTGGGGAGGGCGCTGTCGAGAGCGATTGTTCTTGAGAAGAATGCCGGCAACCGTTCGGGGAAGAACATCCGCGGAATCTCGTCGCCGCGCCCCCACACCTGCGAGAGTGGACCGTCGGAGACGAACTGAAAATGTTCGGTGCTGCCGGGATGGGCGGCTGCGACCTCCGCCCCCTGCGCCATGATTTGGCTCGAATGAGGGTGTAAAAGGCTGAAGCAGAGAACAAGAATCGAGAGAATTGAACGTTTTGGCATGACCTGTCGCTCCTGACTGAATTGGTCCGATTGCTTTGGGCCTCAACAGCCCGTGGGGAACGTCGCGTCTTGAGAGGGCACGACTAAAGTCGTGCCGCAAGACGCTGAGAATATGGGACGGGATTTAGCCTCCAAAAGAGGTTTTTCAGCAAGTTGTACTTTCGCTACAGGCTGTCAATCGCAGACAAAGACACAGCACATTCATGGTAACTCCAAAAGGGATGCCGGTCCACCGTGCGAGGTCTGGTGTTTTTTCATCATGCTTCAAAACACCGATCATTTGCTCTACACTGAACCGATTATTCCGCATCCGCAGCCTCCTTGGTTTGGGTCGAAGACGAACACTTCAACTGGATCAGGAACAACGAGGCCGATCAAGACTACGCTCCCTGTCGACCAGCCTGAACCTCTGCCTCTCAAGACTTCTTAAGCTTCAAGCAGCCTCATCTGTGCGTTAATCTTCTCAAGGCCTCTGCCATTGAACAGCGGCCTTGTTTATGGTGGTAGCTTTAGCAGGGGCAACTATTCGGCAAACTCGTATCGCCCCGAATCCCGTAAGATTGAGCGGCTCGACGTCTTTTGCGTATTCTCGTTCGTCTTAAGGAACTGAAACACCCCGAGAGTTGTTTTGAAAGGTCCATGATGTCCAAATTACGAATCCTCATGAGCTCCGCGTTTGTTGCACTTCCTGTGGTTTTCGCCTCGGCCGCTCCAGCGCCGACCTCCGCGCCAAAGGTCGCCAGGGTCACCGTCAACCAGCCAGTCACCCTCACCGACAATGGCGACTCGTGGACCATGGACAACGGCATCGTCAAGATGACCGTGCTCAAGCGTGACGGCAACCTCTCGTCGCTCGTTTATCAAGGCATCGAGGTGCTCACCCGCGGCGAATTCTGGGAGCAGACGCCCTCCGGCACCATTGCTGCAAAGGTCGTCATCGACCCTTCCACCAACGGCGGCGAACGCGCCGAGGTATCCGTGCTCGGCGTCAACCCTGGCGATCCCAGCAATCCGAGCCCCATGGGCGGTCCGCCCTCCGGCCTCCCCGCGGCGCAAGAGCAGCGCGTTCCAGGAACAGCTCCCTATGCAACTCCCAGCTCAGCTCCCGGCGGTTCCAGCGCAGCCCGAGGACCCGACTGGGGTCCTCGGCCCAGCGGCCCCCGCGGCGGCGGCATGGACATTGAGACACGCTACACCATGGAGCGCGGCACCAGCGGCTTTTACACCTACGCCGAATACACCCACAAGGCCTCGTACCCGCCTGCTGGCGAGGGCGAGAGTCGCTTCATTCTCGAGTCGATGAACCGCACCTTCGACTGGCTCTCTGTCGATAACGACCGCAACATGCTCATGACCTCCGACGACGACCTGCGCAAGGGCGTCGTCATCCACGCCAAGGAACAGCGCATTCTCACCTCCGGTGTCTATGCCAACTCCGTCGAACACAAGTACAGCTACAACGCCGTCATGTACAGGCTTCAAGCTTGGGGCTGGTCCAGCACCAAGGATCACATCGGCGTCTATTTCATCAATCCCAGCAGCGAGTACGTCGGCGGCGGCTCGGAGAAGCTAGACCTCATCGACCACATGAGCGGCACGCTGCTTGATTACTGGACCAGCGGCCATTACGCCGGCGGCGCGATCAATCACATCCCCACCGGCGAAGACTGGAGGCATGTCGTCGGCCCCATCTTCGTCTACTTCAACTCGATCGCCAACGCCAAGGACCCCACCTCCGCCGAGTTGGACACCTTCCACGACTCCTATGGCAGCGGCATGCCCGCCATCCCGAAGGAGTGGCACGACAACCAGCTCGCCCTCTGGAACGACGCCGTCGAGAAGTCGAAGACGGTCAAAGCCGCATGGCCCTACGACTGGGTCAGCGGAGTCGACTATCCGCACAAGGATGGCCGCGCCACCGTCACCGGCCGACTCATTCTCAACGATCCGCAGGCAGCCAAAAAGACCCTCCCGCACCTTACCGTCGGCCTCACCCACCCCGACTACATCAACAGTTCGGGCGGATATCAACTCCGCGCCGGCAACGGCAACATCGTCACTTGGCCGCACGATGGCGACTACTACCAGTTCTGGACCGACGGCGCCGAGGACGGACACTTCACTATCCCCAACGTCCGCCCCGGCAAGTACAGTCTGCACGCCTTCGCCGATGGCGTCCTCGGCGAGTACGCCAAGACCGACATCACCGTCGAGGCCGGCAAGCCTCTGAACCTCGGCAAACTCGACTGGCAGCCCGCCCGCTATGGCAAGCAGATTTGGGAGATTGGCTACCCCGACCGCACCGCCGACAAGTTCTTCAAGGGCGACGGCGCCAACTACTGGCTCTGGGGCTGGCCGCTCCGCTATGGCGACCTCTTCCCCAACGACATCACCTACACCATCGGCAAGAGCGACTACCACAAGGACTGGTTCTTTGAGGAAGTCCCCCACTCCGATACCCACGCCTGGAAGAACCCCGCCGCCAAGGTCCCCCTCACCCAGCGCTTCGGCTGGGTCAATCTGCCCAGCGGCCAGCAAGACATGTGGCCCGAGTGGGGCCACGGCCGCGCCACCACATGGACCGTCAAATTCACCATGCCCAGCGCCACAAAGGGCGACGCCATCCTGCGCATCGCGCTCGCCGGGGCCGATGGCGGCAACGGCCCCACCTCAGCGGCCCCCGGCAGCCTTTCCATCGGCGTCAATGGCCAGACGGTCGGCACCCTCCACCCCATCGCAACCAACGCTCTCCGCTACAACACCAACAAAGGTGTGTGGTACCAGTACGTCCAGAAGTTCGACGCCTCGCTGCTGAAGCCCGGCGAGAACTCTGTCAGCTTCACCGTCCCTGCTGGCGATGTCACCACGGGCGTGGTCTGGGACTACGTTCGCCTCGAACTAAACGACGGCAGCAAGTCATACCCTGTTGCCCCCGACAGCGGCCGTCCCGACGCCCCGGCCCTCGCCACCACATCCCAATGACGTGAGATTCAAGAGGTTTCCAGGCCATTTGTTATTTGGCAAAGTCACTCGCCGCAAGTTGATTTTTTCCGGACTGTTTGGCACAGCTATCTGGCGTTCATGCCTTGCAATTACTCTGTTGCTCGGCATGGAACCGGCAAGGATTCATGGTAGCCGCTGCCCTGACGAGCTTTGCAGGCCCGCAGCGTTTCGCCGGATTCCCGCCCGTTGATCAGTTGCCGCTTCGCGCCAGATCGGCTACGAAAGTGCGGTCCGGTGTGAGCAGATGGGGCGGACAAACGTTGGCGATGGGGATATTGTGACTGGTTGACGGATCTCGGCGGCCTGCTGGCCTCACATGGTTTCGAGATACCCATTGCGTCGCCTAGGCACGTCGTACGTGGCGCTGACCTTTACCTCTATCAACGCACCGTGATACGCCCGGTTGAAAATGAATTGGATGAAACCTTATTCTCATCGGGGCACCTCGATTCTGAGTTCAGTGACAGCGCGATGTTTACTTCCAGCCTGATTGCGAAGATGCAGAGCAGGTTCAATTTAAACCAAATTCCGCCATCGGGCGACCTGCAGATGCCAAGGAAGTAACAGAGTCAGAATTCCGACGCACGAACGATAGCATTACCCTAGAGTACCAGAGATACGTCACTTTCGTAACTTGACAGGCAGTAATCAAACGTTTAAGTTGACGCGCAGTTGCCGAACCGCGTAGTTCTGCCTCGTAATGTTCACTTTTTTGACTTTGGCGCAGGTGGCTGTTTTTCGAGTGCGCTAAAAAGTAACGTTACCAGCTTTCCTTGGCGCGTGGAAGCCGATCTTTTGCGACCGTGCGCGGATCAAGAAAGGAATCGCTTCTTCAGCCAATGGAAGATAGAGTTACTCCGGCGAGGAGAACGACTGAACTTCCATTCATTTCCTCATTCTTGCGTCTTTCACTTGACAACTCGCACTAGCTGGGTTCACGGGCACTAGGATACGCGCTCGTGCGCGCTATTCACGGGCGCCAGGATTCGCGCTCGCACGCGCTGGCGAAGTTGCGCGCAAATACCGGCTTTATGTTCGCAAATGGCGCTCATCCCATCGGCAGGTGAGTTGTATTCAAGGAGAAACCATGTCTCAGCAGTTCAATTCCTCCCACGGGCGGGCACGCGCTCGCCGACTGAGCGAGTACATTGCGGTACTTGCGGTTCTACTACTAGCCATCCTGGCGCCTGGCGCCTTTGCTCAAACTCACGTTGCCAATCCGTACGCCGGCGCAACGGTGTACGTCAGCCCGGACTACGCCGCTGAAGTCGCCACCGCGGAAGCATCCGAACCTTCACTCGCGGGGAAGATGGCTACAGTCGCAAAAAATCCGACATTCGTTTGGCTGGATCACATCGGTGCTATCGCGGGCGGTTCGGCGAACAGCGGCCGCCTGGGTCTCCAGGGACACATCAACGCCGCGGTGGCCCAAGCCAACGGCGCTGAGATCGTGGTCCAGCTCGTTATTTACGATCTTCCCGATCGCGATTGCGCCGCATTGGCCTCCAACGGCGAACTCAGCATCGCCGGCAACGACATGCCCATCGGCAGCACCACGCGGCTGACAGGTACTGGCATTCAGGAGTACGAGAACGATTACATTACTCCCATCTACAACATCCTGGCCGCGGCCCCCTCGAATGTTCGCTTCGTGCTGGTGATCGAGGACGACTCGCTGCCAAACCTGCTTACTAACACCGGCATCAGCTTTTCGGATGCCAATTGCGTCGCTGCCAACGGCGGCGTAAGCAACGCAGGCGGAGCCGCAAACTGGACCCAAACGGCCACCCCCGCCCTCAATATTCCGACGAACGGCGTGTACTATCAGGGCATTTCCTACGCGGTCAACAACTTCCACAAGTTGCCGAACGCCTACAGCTATCTGGATATTGGCCACCACGGCTGGCTCGGCTGGACTTCCAACACGGCCTACGCCGTCCAATTCTTCAGCAGTTTCGCACAGCAACTGTCGGCTGGATATGCCACCATTGACGGCTTCATCACCAACACGGCCAACTATGGTCCTCTCAAAGAACCGTATTTGACTTGGGATGAGATTGCAGGCGGCGGCGGCACCAACCTCACCGGTGGGATCTTTACCGGCGACTTCTATCAGTGGGATCCAGAGATTGATGAGATCGACTACGGCATCGACTTCCTACACGCTCTGACCGCGTCGACCTCGGCTGGCTACACTGACCCGCGTGGCCAGGCGCATACGCCCGGTGGCGGCTTCCCGTCGACGATTGGCTTCCTGATCGACACCTCGCGCAACGGCTGGGGCAACACCTCTGCCGCTAACGGCGGTGGCACCAGCGCCTACACAGTGCGGCCGACAGCCGCGGGCACCAGCACCGTCATAGACACCTTTGTAAACGAAAGCAAGATCGATCTGCGCAATTCCTCAGGACAGTGGTGCAACCAGGAGAATGCCGGCATCGGCGAGCTGCCCACCACGAACACGGGCTATTCCTCGACCCTCCCGAACCTGCAAGCCTTTGTTTGGGTCAAGCCTCCGGGAGAATCGGACGGCAACTATCCGGGCAGCACCTACGGAGGCGTAACTGCAACGAATGGCGATCCGAACTGCAACCCGGTGACCAATAACCCCCAGGCCGGCAGCGGCACCATAGCGAACTCGATTCCGAACCCGCCTCCCGCCGGCACCTTCTGGATCACTGAGTTCGTGCAGTTGGTTGAGGACGCCTATCCGGTGCTTGCCGGCGGCGGCGGTGGCGGCGGCTTCACGCTGACTCCCGCCTCGGCCTCTGAGACGCTTGCCCCAGGCGCCAGCGTCACCGACGCCATCACGGTCACCGACACCGGCGGCTTCACTGGCACCGTCACTCTGACCGCCAGCAGCTCGAACTCCGGCGTCACGGTCACGGTCAGCGGCGATACGTTGACTATCAAGGCCAGCAGCACGGCCACCGGAACGGCCACCATCACCGTCACCGGAACCTCCGGCTCGCTGACCGAGCCGCCGATAACCATCGCGGTGAACGTAAGCGGCGGTAGCTGCACGCCCACCGCGATTGTTCCCTATCTCCAGGTGAATGGAGCGGCCTGGCAGCAGACCAACGTTGCAAGCGTAACTGCTACCACGGCCACGGTGAACCTTGGGCCGCAACCGACCTCAGGGACATGGGCCTGGGCCGGACCCAACGGATTCACTTCCGCTGTGCGGCAGATCAACGCCATCAAGCTGAGCGGGGGCGCCAACTTGTATACGGCGACTTACACCAACGCTTCCGGCTGCAAGAGCACTGAACCCTTCACCATTACCGCGCCCGGCGGCGGAACTGGGAGCTTCACCATCGCTCCTTCGTCTTCCTCCGTAACCATCACTCAGGGCAAGTCGGCAACCGACACCATCAACGTGACGGATCTGAATGGATTCACCGGCGCCGTAACGATCTCCGCAACCAGCTCGAACCCCGGAGTCAGCGTAGCGGTCAGCGGCAACACGTTGACCCTGACGGCCAGCGCCACGGCCACTGGATCGGCCACGATCAGCGTCAAGGGAACCTCCGGCTCGCTGTCGGCGACCACCTCCATCACAGTTACCGTGAACCCCTCCGGCGGCGGCGGCGGCGGGTGCACCATCGACTACACGATCTCGCCGCAGAACTCGACTGCCTTCGGCGCGAACATCACCATCGTCAACAACGGAAGCACCGCTCTGAGCAGCTGGACACTGACCTGGAGCTTTGCCAACGGCCAGACTATCTCGTCTCTCTGGAATGGAAATGAAATCCAGAGCGGCGCAAATGTGACGGTAACCAACCAGAGCTACAACGGAAGCATCGCCGCCGGCGGCAGCCTCACCGGCGTGGGATTCAACGGCACCTGGAACGGTGTCACCAACGCGATACCCGCGTCGTTCTCGCTCAATGGAACGGCCTGCACAGTCAACTAGGAGACAGAAGACTCGACCGCATGAACCAGTAATCGGAAGAGGCCAGAGACACTCCATCACGTTCCCTGGCCTCGTTCCGTTCAAGCACCAGCGCGATCCAATGGTCTGTCACTGGCGCTGGACAATAATGCCCACGGAGATGCAAACGATTGCTCCGACTGCTGGCCGGAGAAACTACTCAAGAGTGAGCTACTTCGCTTGTTAGACAGGATGCGTTGTTGAATGCACACCTTGTTTGCTAACTCTCGCTTTACGATTTGCCTCCGGACGATTTTTCGTTCTTTGAATATCTAGTCAAAAGCTTCCTGCATTGGTAAAGGAGTCTGTTGCCTTGAAGCGGAATGAACCATGCAATCTCAACCCACCACCCGAAAGGAGCCCCATGCAGAACATCTATAAGCAACTTGGACCGTCAAGACAGTCAGTCCTCCGTGGCCTCGCGCCACGCGGATTTCTTGTCCTGTCCTTGATCCTGTACTTGTCGAGTATTGCTGCCTGGTGCCAAACCACGGCATCCGTCAGCATCAGCCCAGGCTCCACCATGGCGCCGGTGGGACCCGAAGCCTACGGCGTCGATACAGCGGTCTACGACGGCTACCTGACGAGCCCTGGCGTTTCCACTCTGCTCACGCAGGCCGGCATCAACGCCGTCCGCTACCCCGGCGGCTCCTATGGCGACATCTTCAACTTCATCAGTGGAACCGACCAGACCGTCCAGCCGGGCGCGTACATGGCTTCCGACGTGACCTTCAATTACTTCATGAGCGATACGGTCCTGCCGGAAGGCGGCAAGGCGTTGATCACCGTCAACTACGGCTCCAATCTCACCAACGACGGCGGCGGTCAGCCTAGCGAGGCCGCATCCTGGGTCCAGTACGCCAACGTGACCAACAACTACGGCATTGTGTACTGGGAGATCGGCAACGAGGTATACGGCAACGGCTACTACAGCACCGGCCTCGATTGGGAAGAGGATTTACACGACCCGGATACAACCGCGGCTGATCGCGTGGGCAACGCGGCGCTGTCGCCCACCGCTTACGGCACCAACGCCGCGGCTTTCGTTACCGCGATGAAGGCCGTTGACCCCAGCATCAAGTGCGGTGTTTTTGTCAACGCCGCCACCTATTACCCCGCTTGGGATCAGGACGTATTGACCGCCATCTCCAGCGCGCTCAAGGGCACCGGCTACACGCTGGACTTCGTGATTGTGCACTGGTATCCGAGCGGCACGGATGCGGAGGTGCTGGCGGCGCAGTACGGGCCTAACGGGATTGCGGCCAATGTTGCCCAGATCCGCTCCGACATTGCGAACTACTACACTCTCAGCAATTCCAACAACCTTGAGATTATCGTTTCGGAAACCGGCTCCGGCGCGGTGGGCGGCATTCTGCCCGCACTCTTTGCTACCGACGATGACCTGACCTGGTTTGAAAACACCGCGACCAACGTCGAGTACCAGGAATTGCACAACGGGTTCCTTACCAATGCCGGCCCCGGCGTTCCTGAGGGTCCGTGGTACGGAACGCAGTTTGCCAGCGATCTAGCACGCCCCGGCGACACGATGGTTGGCGCCGCTTCCACCAACCCATTGCTCCGGGTTCACGCGGTCAAGCGGACCGACGGCAATCTCGCCGTGATCCTGATCAATCAGGATCCGAGCAACAACACAACCGCCACCGTTAATGTAACCAACGCGACGCTGGGCACTTCAGGGACCGAGTATACCCTCGGCACTGCCAACTTCGGTGGAAATGACACCGCTACCACTGGCGTCGGGCAGAGCACCGTGGGCGGTTTGGGAAATTCCTTTACGGTTACGGTCCCAGCCTATACGGAAATCGGATACGTCATTCCAGCCAGCGGCATCAAGACCGCTGCGACAGTGACCAGCATCGAGCCGACGTACGGGCTGGTGGGAACAGCGGTTCCCATCACCATTATCGGCACCGGCTTCGGCGCATCGCAAGGATCGAACACCGTGACTGCTGGAGGGAAAGCGGCGACGGTCAGTTCGTGGTCGAACACCTCCATCAGTGCAACCGTGCCGGGCACCCTCCCGTCAGGCGCGGCGAACGTTGTTGTCAACGTAAACGGTGCGGGCAGCAATGCGGCCGTTTTCACGGTGAACAGCGGAACCGGCGCGGCCACCGCGCTCACTCCCTATGCCCAAGTGGCTGGTGCAGCGTGGAACCAGTCCAATTACGTGTCGGCCAATCCCGGGCAGACCGTCAACCTCGGCCCGCAAGCAGCCGATGGCGGCTACGGACAATGGAACTGGACCGGCCCCAACGGATTTACCTCCAACCAGCGCGGGATCAATAACATTCCGTTAATTCCGGGTACCGACAATTATGTGGTGACTTACACCAATACCCTCTCGGTGCAGAGTTCCATCACATTCATCGTGACGGTTTCCGGACCGAGCTTCTCCATCTATTCCCAGGCCTCGCTGTCGGTTGCCCAGGGCAGCACCAGCGGTCCCGATTACGTCACCATCAACGATTCGGGAGGATTTACGGGCAGCGTAACATTGTCCGCATCCGGCCTGCCCAGCGGTGTAACTGCCAACTTCGCCACCAACCCCACCACTTCGCAGAGCGTGCTGACGCTTTCGGCTACCCAAACGGCCGCACCCGGCACTTACAGGATTACCATCAACGGAACCTCCGGCGCGCTAGTCGAATCCACCACGTTTGTCCTTACGGTGACAGGCACGACGCCTCCGCCGCCGACCTTCACGCTGGCGCCTTCGGCTGCGACTCTTGCGGTCACTCAGGGCAGCAGCGCCACTGACACTATCACGGTTACCGATGTGAATGGATTCACCGGTAGCGTAAATCTCTCCGCCTCCGGCTTGCCTAGCGGAGTAACTGCCGGATTCGCCGCGAATCCGACTACTGGATCGAGCGTGCTCACGCTGACGGCTAGCTCCTCGGCGACTGTGGGGTCCTCGAACATCACCATCACAGGAGTCTCTGGGAAATTGACTGTGACGACGACCATCGCCCTCGCCGTCAATGTTTACAAGCCGCCGAGCTTCACCCTTGTAATTTCGCCTCCTTCGCTGTTCGTGCCGCAATGCGGCAGCGGCTCATTCACCGTGACCGAGACGCCTCAGAACGGATTCACGGGCAATATAACCCTTGCCGCATCCGGATTGCCCAGCGGCGTAACCTTCGGGTTCAGCCCGAACCCATTCAGCGGGACGACCGTAATGACGATTACTGTTGCCTGCTCCACGGCCGTCGGAACGTACCCCATCATTCTCACCGGAACCTCCGGCTCGCTAACCGAATCGACAACCATCGCGCTCACTATCACCCCCGCGTCCAATGGCAGCTTCTCGTTGAAGCCTTCGGCAGCCACTCTGTCGATCGTTCAGGGTGCCAGCGGCACCGACACCATCACGGTGACCGATGTAAGTCCGTTCGCCGGAAATGTCACTCTGGCCGCATCCGGACTGCCCGGCGGAGTTACAGCGGCCTTCGCCACCAACCCAACTACCGCTACCAGCGTGCTGACTCTGAAGGCAAGCAGCTCAGCCACCGCCGGAACCTCGACAGTCACGATCACCGGAACCTCTGGCAGCTTGAGCGCAGGCACTGCGATCACGCTCACCGTGACCCCCAGCAGCTGCACACAGACCGCCATTACTCCCTATCTCGAAGTGGGTACGGCAGCTTGGCAGCAGACCAACGTTGCAACCGTGACTTCCACCACCACCGTGGTGAACCTGGGCCCGCAGCCTCTCACAGGAACTTGGTCCTGGATCGGACCCAATGGATTCACCGCAGCTACGCGTCAGCTCAATGCCATCGCTCTGAGCGCGGGCGCCAACGTCTATACGGCCACCTATACCAACGCCTCCGGCTGCAAGAGTACCGAGGCCTTCACCATCACGGCGCCCAGCGAAACGGGGGGCTTTACGCTTGCGCCTTCGGCTGCCACTCTTTCTGTAACTCAAGGGAGCAGCGTGACAGACACCATCATAGTGACCGATGTAAGTCCGTTCGCCGGCAGCGTAACTCTTGCCGCGTCCGGATTGCCCAGCGGAATGACTGCAGCGTTCGCAACCAACCCCACCACCGGCAGCAGCATACTCACGCTGACGGCTAGCAGCACGGCCACCACTGGCACATCCAACATCTCCATTACCGGAACCTCGGGAACACTCACCGCATTCACCACCATTGCGCTCACCGTCAAACCGAAGACAACCGGTACGGCGTGCACCATCGACTACACCATCACGCCGCAGAATTCAACTTCGTTCGGAGCGGCCATCACCATCGTCAGTAATTCCAGCACCGCTTTGAGCAGTTGGACACTGACCTGGAGCTTTGCCAACGGCCAGACTATCTCGTCTCTCTGGAATGGAAATGAGATCCAGAGCGGCGCGAATGTGACAGTAACCAATCAGAGTTACAACGGAAGCATCGCCGCCGGCGGCAGCCTCACCGGCGTGGGATTCAACGGCGCCTGGAACGGTGTCACCAACGCGATACCCGCGTCGTTCTCGCTCAACGGAACGACTTGCACTGTCAACTAGCCGCTAACAGGCTCAACCGGGCGGAACGGTTCGAAGGATCCGTTCTGCCCGTTTCAATGAATCGGGCCTTGTTCGATGCGCTGACCTTGGCTTCAACGCCTGTAACCTCGACGCGAATCTCTCCAATCTTCTCTTCCGGAGCGGTGTCGACGATCGAGATCGGAGGGCAAATTTCGAGTCGAAATCCTTCCTGTTGTCATAAGCCGCTTTCATGAGCTTCCGCGGAGCAGAATTCATTTCACTTCCTTCTTCATCTTCGATTGTTAGGCATTGGATCACTGACGCAAGCTCCATCTATCAGTCGGTGAATGATCGTCCCGACCTGCAAGGTACGGCTTTTTTACCGGCATCATGCTGCGAGAAAACACTCAGGCTTTGAGTGATGCAAGCGAGTTGTGTGATGAAAAGGAGAAACCATGTCTCAGCAGTTCAATCCCTCCCAGGGGCGGTCATACGCGCGCCGGCTAAGCGGGTACTTTGCCGTACTCGCGGCTTTGCTTCTGGCCCCCATTGCACCGCGCGCTCACGCACAAACAGCGTGCAGCGTTGTCTACACGATTTCACCGCAGAACTCCGGCGCATTCGGAGGGACCGTCACGATCAACAATACGGGAACTACTGCCTGGACCAGTTGGACGCTCACTTGGACCTTCGCCAATGGGCAGACGATTACCTCATTTTGGAATGGTATAGAAACTCAGAGCGGCGCGAACGTGACAGTGGCCAGCGAAATTTATAACGGCCACGTCGCCGCCGGAGCCAGCACCAGCGGATTGGGCTTCAACGGCACTTGGAATGGTGCTACGAACGCAATTCCCACATCGTTTGCCGTCAATGGAAATACCTGCGGCAGCACCACGACGGGAAGCTTTACGCTTACCCCCTTGGCGTCCGCTCTCTCCGTTACCCAAGGCAGCAGCGGCGCTGACACCATCTCGGTAACGGACATCAGTCCGTTCTCCGGCAGCGTGACTCTGGCCGCGTCCGGATTGCCGAGCGGTGTAACAGCAGCATTCGGTACTAATCCCGCCACAGGGTCCAGCAGGCTCACGCTTGCAGCCAGCGGCACGGCGACTGTGGGCACGACCACGGTCACCATCACCGGAACCTCCGGCTCCATCACCGAAACCACTACCCTGGCCCTCACTGTTGTCGCCAAGACGCCGCCCAGCTTTACGCTCGCGCCGTCAGTGTCCACTCTATCTCTTTCGCAGGGCAGCAGCGCGACAGACACGATCGCAGTGACAGACGTGGGTGGATTCACCGGCAGCGTGGCACTTACCGCATCCGGATTGCCAACTGGCGTAACGGCAGCTTTCGCCACCAACCCCACCACAGGCAGCAGCATATTGACTCTCACGGCCAGCAGCACGTCCACCGTTGGAAGCTCTACCGTGACCGTCACCGGCACCTCCGGAACTCTGAAGGCAACCACAACGGTCGCGCTCACTGTGTTGATCAAGGTGCCGCCAGGCTTCTCGCTCGCGGCTTCGGCGTCCACTCTGGCGATCACGCAGGGCAGCAGTGCGACAGGCACGATCACGGTGACGGACTTGGGCGGCTTTACCGGCAGCGTAACCCTGGCCGCGTCTGGTCTGCCGAGCGGAGTGAGTGCGGCTTTCGGCACCAACCCCGCCACGGGAAGCAGCGTGCTCACGCTGACGGCCAGCAGCACAGCAACTACCGGCGCGGCTACGGTCACCGTCACGGGAACTTCCGGCGCCCTCACGGCATCAACAACCATCGCAGTAACCGTCAATGTGAAACCGACATCCGGCTTCACGCTTGCACCATCAGCGCCGGCGATGTCGATTGCCGAAGGCCTCAGCGCACCCAATACGATCACGGTGACGGATTTGAACGGCTTCACCGGTAATGTAACGCTTTCCGCCTCCGGCCTGCCGAGCGGTGTCACAGCCGGGTTCGCCACCAACCCCACCACCGCGACTAGTCTGCTCACGCTGACAGCCAGCAGCACGGCAACTGTCGGCACAGCGATGGTCACCATCACCGGAAGCTCCGGCTCTCTGAACGCAAGCACAACCATCGCGCTCACCATAACGCCCGCCTCGTCTGGCTCCGCGTGCAGCATCGTCTACACGATCCTTCCGCAAAGCACTACCGCATTCGGAGGGGCCATCACCATCAACAACACGGGAACGGCCGCCTGGACCAATTGGACCTTGGTCTGGACCTTCGCCAATGGGCAGACGATTTCCTCTGTCTGGAATGCCTCGGAAATACAGAGCGGCGCGAAGGTGACGCTGAACAGCTTGAGTTACAACGGCAGCGTCCCGGCCGGCGGCAGCCTGACCGGCGTGGGATTCGACGGCCTTTGGAATGGTGTCACCAATGCTGTGCCCACCTCGTTCTCGATCAATGGCGCGCCTTGCGGTGTGGCGACAACCCCGAGTTTTACGATTGCTTCTTCGGCGTCCAGTCTGTCGATTGCCCAGGGAAAGAGCGCAACCGACACCATTACAGTCACCGACGTGAATGGATTCGCGGGCAATGTAACTCTGGCCGCATCGGGATTGAACGGACTGCCGGGCGGCGTAACGGCGGCGTTCAGCCCCAACCCCACCACCGGGACCAGCGTGCTTACGCTGACAGCCGGCAGTGCGGCCGTAGCCGGAAGCTACACGATCAACATCACCGGCACCTCCGGCTCGCTGATCTCAACCGTCAATGTCGGCCTTACCGTCAATACTGCGGGGAGCTTCACGCTGACGTCTTTACCGGCCACACTGAAAATTCTTCCGGGCAGCACCGCCAGCGACACCATCGCAATAACGGATGTGAGCCCGTTCAACGGCACGGTGCTGCTGACCGCATCCGGATTGCCCAACGGAGTAACTGCTGCATTCAACACCAATTCCGCCTCTTTGACCGGCGTGCTGGCATTGACGGCCGCTAGCACGGCCACTGCCGGAACCTATAACGTGACCATCACCGGAAGCTCGGGCACACTGGTAGAAACCACCACCCTAGCCCTCACCGTCGCCGCATCTCCATTGCAGATCGTCTGGGTAAGCCCGACCGCTGGGATTGCCGGCAGTTCCATGACCATCATGCCTGCCGGCATCGGCATGAGCGTCGGATCGTCGCAGGGGACGGGCGAGGTTTTCTTCGGAACGACCGCGGCCACTGTAACTGCATGGGTCGACAATGCCATTGTGGTTACTGTTCCGAGCCTTGCGCCAGGCGCCTATAACGTGACAGTTGTTACGGGCGGCGTGACCAGCAATCCGTTGCCGTTCACGATAACCGCGGCTCCGCCCAATCCGGTGATGTATACCGGCAACTCCACCTGGTTCAGCTCGCTGGGCCAGCCGTATGGCGGCTGCGGCGTGCCGCAACCGAACCTTGACACGCAAAACTTTGTTGCACTCAATGTGCAGAACGATCCCGGCATCTACGGCGACTACCTCCCTCGCCCCATTACCGGAGCCGGTCTCGCCTTGATGGGCTTGTGGAACAATGGGCATAACTGCGGCCGGTATGTGCATGTGACAATCGGAGACTTCTGCACCGGCATCAACAATGGCGCGGCCAACTATCCATTCTGCCAGGGCGCCGATGGGTGGGTCACGGACCAATTCACCGGCGCCGAACTCGATATGGTTGTCGCCGATAGTTGCCAGGACGGCAATGCCTGGTGCCGCGACGATGCCTATCACCTTGACCTAGCGCAGCCGTCGCTGAATCTTTTCGAGTTAAACGGTGTGCCCGTCGGAGATATGTTCCCCAACTCCTGGCAAAACCGGCAGATCAGTTGGTATTTCGAAGAAGCTCCGCTTTACACGGGCGACATCAACATCGGTTTCATTACCAGCGCCAGTTCTACCTGGGGAGCTATCTCCATCACTCATCTGCAAAACGGCATTCACGGAGTGAATTACTACTCCAACGGTGCGTGGGTTGCGGCCGTGATGGATGGTGACTTGGGCGAGGACTTCGTCATTGCTCCCACGGTGACCGGAGGGTCGCAGTATGAGATTCAAGTGTTGGATATCACCGATCAGCCGATCAACAACGGACGCATCTACTCGTTCTCGTTCCCGGCAAGCTGCCCCGTAGATGCCTGCCTGCCGCCCTTCACGCAAGTAACTTACACCACCTCTCAACCTGCCGCCACTGCCGCTTCTGTAGCTCTTACAGCCGCAAAGTAGGCATAGGTGGCTTTTCAAGCCGAGAATCGGAGTGCATCCGCTCCGATTCCCGGCTTACTGATCGGCATGAGTTTGAACGCCTCATACCTCGAAGGAACTCATCAATGAAACGCTGCGCCCCGCCAATCCCACTCACGTTGGATCAGGGCCGTTGGCGTCGAAGAAAAGGAGCGTACCATGAAGCACAGCATCCTGCGTGCATGCGGAATCATCCTGGCGGCAGCGAGTATTCTGGCGACCGCTGCAGCAGCTCAAACAGCGTGTAAAGTCATTTATTCAATTTCACCGCAAAACACCAGCGCCTTCGGCGCGCAAATCACCATCGACAACACAGGAACGACCGCCTGGACAAGCTGGACGCTAACCTGGGCCTTCGCCAATGGGCAGACGGTATCGCAACTCTGGAACGGCATTGAAACGCAGAGCGGCGCGAACGTCACAGTAAAGAACGAGCCATACAACGGCAGCGTTGCCGCCGCCGGCAGCGTAACTGGCGTAGGATTCAACGGCGCCTGGAACGGCGCGACCAACGCGGTGCCCACGTCCTTTGCGGTCAACGGAACAACCTGCGGCGCGGCAGGAGGCTTCTCGCTGAAACCTTCAGCGACCTCTTTGTCGATTGCTCAGAGCGCCAACAAAACCGACACGATCACAGTAACCGATGTAAGTCCGTTCGCTGGCCCTGTAACTCTTGCCGCGACCGGCCTTCCTGCCGGTGTAACTGTTGCGTTCGGCACTAATCCAACTGCCACGAGCAGCGTGCTGACATTTGCAGCCAGCGCCACCGCGATAGTGGGAACCTATAACGTGACCATCACCGGAAGCTCAGGCACACTGGTTGAGACCACCACCATCGCCCTCACCGTCACGACCAGGTCAACCTTTACGCTGACGGTGCCCCCTCTCTCCATTACACAGGGCAAGACCGCGACCGACACCATCACAGTTACCGACGTCGGCGGCTTCACCGGCAACGTAGCTCTTGCCGTTTCGGGCCTGCCGTCCGGAGTGACTTGCACCTTCGGCACGAACCCAGTAACCACAACGACCAACGTGATGACCTGCAGGGCCAGCGCCACAGCCACGGTTGGAAGCTTCATCGCGACCATTACTGGGACCTCCGGCATTATCTCCGCGACTACCGCCTTCCCGGTCACCGTTCTCTCGTCGACGGGCGGCTTCTATCTCACGCCTTCGGTACCCGGTCTGTCGGTTGCTCAAGGCGCCAGCGCCACCGTTACGATCACGGTAACGGACGTGAGCCCGTTCAAGGGCGCTGTAACGATAACCCATCTCGCTTCGTCGGGCGGCATTACTATTTCCGGGTGCGGCAGCCCCATCACCGGCAACGGGAGTTGCGTGCTCACGATAACGGCCAGCAGCACGGCGGCAATCGGATCCTACTCGCTCGCCATCACCGGCACCTCCGGCACGTTCACTTCAACCACCACAATCGCGCTCACGGTGACGGCAGGGCTTAGCGTTTCGTCGTCCTGCGGCGGCGGATTGACTCTACAACAAGGCGGCAGCGCCATTTGCACCATCACAATAACGGGAGCCACGGGTCCGACATCTATTTCCATTTCTGGCCTCCCCTCTGGAATTACTGCCCCTATCACCGATCCAACCCCCACGACTTATGTGATTACCTTCACGGCCAGTAGTACGGCCACTCCCGGAGCTTTCACGGCTGTTATCACCATATCCTCCGGTGCAGCGAGCCAATCCTTCACCATCACCGGTATCGTCTCGCCTTCCTCGGGAACAGGCAGCTTTACGATTGCCCCGACGGCGTCGGCAATGACGATCAATCTGAATTCCGGCGGCACCGACACCATCAATGTTACGGACGTTGGCGGATTCATCGGAGCTGTAACTCTTACCGCATCCGGCATGCCTTCCGGAGTGACCGCATCATGGAGCGTCAACCCCACCACCAATTCCAGCGTGCTATCGCTCATAGCCTCTGGCTCAGCTACCACCGGCACGTCTACGATCACCATTCAGGGAACCTCCACCGGGACTTCGTCCGGAACTTTGCAGGCGACCACCAACATCGCCCTCACCGTCTCTTCGAAGCCGGAAGCGCAAATCGCATGGGTCAGCCCGGCCGCCGGGATAGCTGGCAATACATTCACCATCATGCCTGGCACTGGAACGTCCTTTGCCGAGACGCAGGGATCGAGCGTGATTTACTTCGGCACGACAGAGGCCACCGTTACTACGTGGGCCATCGATTCCATTGCAGCTACGGTTCCAAGCCTTGCGGCTGGCACTTACAACGTGACCGCGGTCGTGGGTGGCGTAACCAGCAATGCGGTTCCATTCACAATCACCACCGTTACGCCGATACCGCAGCAATACACCGGCAACGGAACCTGGTTTACTGCGCTTGGCAGTCCGTATGGCGGCTGCGGCGTGCCGCAAGAGTACATTGACTCGCAAAACTTCGTTGCGCTCAATGTCCAGAACGATCCCGGCAACTACACGCTTACGCTGTCTCGCCCCATCTCCACCACAGGGGAGTACGCCAGCGACATCGGCTTATGGGACAACGGGTTGAATTGCGGCCGGTGGGTGCATATCACGATGGGAGACAACTGCAATGGCACGAACGACGGCAATCAGGACCTATCGTTTTGCCGTGGAGGCCTGGGGTGGGTTGCCGACCAATTCACCGGTGCCGAACTCGATCTGGTAGTTGCGGACAGTTGCCAGGATGAAAACTCATGGTGCCGCGACGATCCCTATCATCTCGACCAGGCGCAGGCCGCGCTGGACAACTACACGATCAATGGCGCACCTGCCGGAGATATCTATCCGAACTACTGGAATAACCGGAAAATCAATTGGTATTTCGAGCCGTCCCCCAATTACACGGGCGATATCAGCATCGGATTCCTGAATGGCGCGAATACTTATTGGTCGGCTATTTCCATCACTCATTTGCCAAACGGCATTCATGGAGTGCAATACCTCCTCAACGGAGTATGGACCGCGGCCGTAATGGATGCCGACCTGGGCGATGACTACATCGTACTTCCCACCGTCGTTGGAGGAACACAGTATGAGATACAGGTCTTCGATGTAACCAACACACTGATCAACAGTGGGCGCATCTATTCCTTCTCGTATCCGGCAAGCTGCGGGGTTTCATGCACGCCCGCATTGACGCCGGTTACGTACACCACATCGCAGTAACAACGGACCATTGTTATCAGCCCGGAATCGTAGGTTGTTCGATCCGATTCCGGGCTGACGCATAGGTATGAGTTTGAACGCCTCATGCCTCGACATAACTCTTCAATGACACGAAGCACCGCGCCCCCTCCGATGCGAATACATTGCCGGACGCTGGGCCGCTGGCGTCAGATAAAAGGAGCGCACCATGAAGAAAACTATCCTTCGTGTTTGCGGAATAATCCTGGCAGCAGCGATTATCCCGGCAATCACTGCAACAGCTCAAACAGCGTGCAAGGTTGTTTACACAATTTCACCGCAGAATTCGAGCGCCTTCGGCGCGGCTATCACCATCGCCAACACAGGAACGACCGCCTGGAGCAGTTGGACACTGACCTGGGCCTTCGCCAATGGGCAAACGGTTACTTCACTCTGGAACGGCACGGAATCCCAAAGCGGCGCCAACGTGACGGTAAAAAACCAGAGCTACAACGGCAGCATCGCCCCCGGCGGTAGTCTAGCCGGCATAGGATTTAACGGCACGTGGAACGGCACCACCAATGCCGTGCCCACCTCCTTCGCGATCAATGGAACGACCTGCGGCACTTCGACAGGGAGCTTTACGCTCAGGCCTTCGGCAGCTACACTGGCAATCACTCAAGGCGGCATCGGAACAGACACTATCAACGTGATCGACTCCGGTGGATTTAACGGCCCAGTTACACTGGCCGCGTCAGGGCTTCCCAGTGGTGTGACCGCGTCCTTCGGAACCAATCCGACGACCGGAAGCAGTGTGATGACATTGACGGCTGGCAGTTCGACCAATTGCGTTGTAGGCGGCACCTCGACTATCACGATCACCGGAAGCTCCGGCGCTCTGTCGGCAACCACCTCGATCTCGCTTATTATCTCCGCTCCGGTGCCGGCATACACATTATCTGCTTCACCTTCCGCTCTAACATTGACTCAGGGCAGCAGCGTCACCGATACCATCTCTACGGCTGTCATCGCTGGATTCACAGGCAGTGTAACACTTGCGGCAACCGGTCTTCCCGGCGGAGTGAATGCGTCCTGGAGCACCAACCCCATCAAGGCGAGCAGTGTACTCACACTGACCGCCAAGAGCACGGCCACTCCCGGCAAGTTCACGGTCACGATTGCCGGAACCTCCGGCTGCACGACCGTATCTACCACCATTGCTCTCACCGTTGTCACTAAAACACTGGGAGGCTTTACGCTCAGCCCTTCGGTGTCCGCTCTGGCAATTGCACTGGGGGGCAGCGGAAGTGCCGACACCATTACGGTCACAGACATAAGTCCGTTCACCGGCAGCGTAACACTTGCTGTATCGGGCCTGCCCAGCGGTGTTACTGCGGTTTTTGGCGCCAATCCCGTCACCGGTGGCAGTGTCCTCACGCTGACCGCCGGCTGTGCGGCCAACATCGGAACATCTACGATTACCATCACGGGAGTCTCCGGCTCACTGACAGCGACTTCGACCATTGCGCTCACCGTTATCGGGGCGATATCGGAGAGTTTCTCACTTACATCTTCGCCTCCCAATCTATCAATCGCCGCGGGCAGCAGTGGAACCGTCGCCATTACTCCAACAGAGTCGGCCTGCTTCGCGCGCAGCATAACTCTTTCCGCATCCGGCTTGCCGAGTGGCGTCACTGCCACATTCTCTCCCAACCCCACCACTGGCAGCAGTTCGATGACTGTGAAAGCTAGCAGCTCAGCCGCCACCGGGACTTACAACGTCACCATTACCGGAACCTCCGGCACCCTGACGGCAAGCACCACGGTGGCTCTCACCGTCACTCCCCCGATAAAAACCGGCTTTGCGTGCAGCATTCTCTACACGGTTACCGCACAAAGCCCAACCACCTTCGGAGGAGCCTTCACCATTGGCAATACGGGAACGACCGCCTGGACCAATTGGACGCTGACTTGGGCCTTCGCCAACGGGCAGACGATTTCGTCCTTCTGGAACGGCTTGGAAACTCAGAGCGGCGGCAACGTGACAGTGGCCAGCGAGAGTTACAACGGCGCTGTAGGCCCCGGCGGCTTTGCAACCAACATCGGCTTCAACGGCGTCTGGAACGGCGTCACCAACCAAATTCCCACGTCATTCGCGATCAACGGAACGGTTTGCAGCGGCCCGGTACAGGCCACTGGGAGCTTCACGCTTGCACCTTCGGCTTCCAGTCTGGCGATTACCCAGGGCGGCTCTGGAACCGATGCCATCACGATCACCGACGTAAGTCCGTTCACCGGCAGCTTGACTCTTTCAGCATCCGGCCTGCCTGCCGGCGTAACTGCCGCGTTCGGCACCAACCCCGCCACCTCGACGAGCGTGCTGACGCTCACGGCCAGCGGCACAGCCACGGTTGGAACTTCCACGCTCACCATCACCGGAACCAACCCCACGGGCACGCTGGTCTCATCCGCTCCCATCGCCCTCACCGTCAATCTGCCAGCGCCAGTCATCGCATGGCTCAGTCCTGCATCGGGAATCGCTGGCAGCTCATTGACCATCATGCCTGGCGGCGCACTGGGAGATGCCTCGTTTGGCGCGACACAAGGAACAAGCGCCGTCTACTTCGGCGCGACCGAGGCCACGGTAACCGGATGGGCTGCCAACTCGGTTGCCGTTACGGTTCCCATTTTGGCGGCGGGTACGGTGAATGTAACTGTATTCGTGAACGGCCAGACCAGCGCCGCGGTTCCGTTCACGGTCACGAGCACCGCGCCGTCCCCCGCAACGTACACCGGCAACTCCACTTGGTTCAGTGCGCTCGGAACTCCGTATGGCGGCTGCGGCGTTCCCCAACAGTATCTGGACACGCAAAACTTTGTTGCACTCAATGTGCAGAACGATCCCGGTGACTACACCCTCTTCCTGTCCCGCCCCATTTCCTCGGAGTATGCCAGCGAGATTGGCCTGTGGGAGAACGGAGCGAACTGCGGACGCTGGGTGCATGTGACGATAGGCGATTTCTGCGAGGGCATGAACGACGGCGAGCAAGACGAGCCGTTCTGTCGCGGTGGCACAGGTTGGGTTGCAGACCAATTCACCGGGGCGGAACTCGATTTGGTGGTTGCCGATAGTTGTCAGGACGGCAACGCCTGGTGCCGCGACGATCCTTATCATCTCGACCAGGCGGAGGCGGCACTGAACCTTTACGTGCTGAACGGCGAACCCGTAGGCGACATGAATCCGACCTACTGGAACAACCGGCAAATCCACTGGAATTTTGAATTACCGCCCAATTATTCGGGTGACATCAACATCGGCATGCTTGCGAACTCGACTTCGGCCTGGACGGCAATTTCCGTAACCCATCTGCCAAACGGCATTCACGGATTGCAGTACCTCAGCGGTGGAATTTGGACAAAGGCCGTAAATGATGGCGACATGGGTGAAGCGTTCTTGATCTCTCCGACTGTCGCTGGCGGGACGGAATTTGAAATCCAGGTGTACGACATCACGAACACACTGATCAACAACGGACGCATCTACTCGTTCACAATTCCAACAAGCTGCGGGAGTTTGTGCGTGCCGGCATTTACCCCAGTGACGTACACCACATCGCAGTAACAAGGTGCCGTTTGCTTAGTCCGGAATCGGAGCGCATTGGCTCCGATTCCGGACTGTCTTATGGGTGTGAGTTTGAACGCCTCATGACTCGACATAACTCATCAATGGAGCGCTGCGCCCCGATTCGCCGATGTCGGGCATATCGTCGCAGGTTTGGCCGTGGCGTCAAAATGAACGACCTCGCCGCAAGCAGCGAGGTATCCAGAAAATCCCTATGTTGACACTACGCCGCACGCGGCCGGGAATTGGACCCGAAAGAGATTGAAGGAACGCACTATAACGCCCCCCCGTTTCCGCGCGTGCTGAATCATCCCAGCAGCAGCGATGGTTTTGGCCGCCACTGCAGGAGCCCAAACCCCGTGTAAGGTTGTCTACACAAAGTCGCCTCAAAACAACACTACCTTGTACACTACCTTCGAAAAGTGCCTAGCCTGGTTACCTACTTGGTGTCGCGATTACCGCAAGGAACAACCATTCCTATGAAAGTAGATGAAGGCCGAATCGTCTTGCCGGATTTACGGTGCCTTCGGAAGCACAATGTCTGTCAGAGACAGGGACGGAACGGTGATTGTAAAGGTGGCCCCTAGATCCTTCACGGGGCTCTTGACTATCGCTCCGGCGACTTTGAGCGCCTCCTGACCATAGTCAAAGCGCCAGCCTGCGGAGGCATAACTTCCCCCGTCAATCCTCACCTTCACGTCAGCAGCATTCTTACCGTCCTTGTTGATAAGCATGATTCCAATGCTGCCATCAGTCCGTTGAGTAGCATGAACTGCCAGGTTTGAATTGTTCGAAGACGCCGTCACAAATTTGTCACCGGGCCGGAAGGCTAGCACGTGCATCATCTGAATGCCGTAATAACCAGGTCCCGGCTGATTGTTATCGTTCAGAAAGGACGGATCGTGCAGGTCCATCCAATCGCTGTTGATTGTTCCAGACTCAGCAAGAAGAGCGAAGGCATCGGCAGCAAACAGTGAATCCACGATAGGATGCTCGACCTTGGCCCATTCAATCGGCGTCATTTGGGTAAAGGCAACACGCGGTGCATGACCTGCCGGGCAGTACTTCTTGTTATCGTAGATGACCTCGGACAATATTTTACCCAGTTGTTCTTCGGGGGCTCTCAACACCGAATCATCGTCCCTGACTTTATAGTCCGGCGCAAGAGTGTCTCCGGGTCTCCATGCCAGCGAAATGAAGTCGATATTGGCGCAGGCGGTTTTAAGAACTTCAGCGTTCCAATCGGGAGCAAAATGATAATCAAAAGGCGCAAGGACCATCGATGCTCCAATCCATACAGACGGATCAACGGCTTTCATCGCCTTCGAATACTCTATTACCCTCGCTCCATAAAAGGCTGGAGATAGATTCGGATTCTTTTTACGCTTGTTGTTGTCTTTCTCGTCAACAGGATAAGGGGCATGCAGATCTTCTTCACTGTCGTGATGATCGCCGTAGTAATCGCCGTAGTAGTACCCGTTCTTGTAGACCTCACTGCCGATCTCCCAAAGTTTTATGCCAAGCGGCTTTGGGTGACCCGCGCGCAATTGGTTCATCCCGTCGTCATTGGGAAGCGGAACCTGGCTTCGCAGCCTCGCCCAGTAGCCGACAGTCTTCCAGTCCTGGCCGGTACTATCTTTTCCGATGACCTTGTTATCGTTTGGGTCTCCGTTGGCGTAAGCCACCCAAGCTGCCGCCTCGGCCGGTTCACCTCCTCCGGTTCCGGCAACATTGGACCCATAGTTTACCGTGACCAGGGCGGTTCCCAGTTTGTCGAGGAATTGAGCCATGTGAGCCACGTTGTTTTCGGTCGGGTAGAAATGTTCTTTCGCGGGCTTGTAATTCTCATACGGCGTGCCTGTATTTGTAGCCCAGTGATAGAGGTCGGGGTAGGAACCGAATCCCCCAGGGTAGCGAATTGTGTAAATGCCAGCGGCATGGAGATACTGCGCAACTACAGGCTTTGTGACCCCAGAATCAAACATATTTGTGTAAACGCCGATGGCCTGAACCGTCATCACATTAACCGGTGTGGCGACGTCCACCTTCACGCTCACAGGTGTCTGCGCAGAACCTGGGACGCCCCAGTAGAGAGCGATCGCCGCCGCCAGAGCAGTAGCTTCTTTTAAACGGAGAGTGCGTTGCACAACAGAAGCCATTCTTCCAATTCCTCTGGAGCGAGGTATCCTCCGCCCTAAAAATTATACTTGATCGTGATTTCGGAAATTCGCCTGCCAAACCGGAATTGAGCGTTACCGAACTGAGTAGGGAAGCAGTATGCTCCGGTGGCGGTGCCTGCCTGGCAACTGGAATCGCCGCCATAGTTAAGGGAGGATCCCGTTGCCAGCAATGTCTGTTCGAGGGGGAATTTGCTGGAAAAGCTATAGTTCGGGCGATTGATGACATTGAAGGCAGATAGCTGGAATTGAATGTCTCGTTTCTCGCCAAGCTTGAGGTCCTTACTGAGCCGCACGTCGGTGTTAAAGTAGCCGGGCGTGTGGATGTAAGGGAACTCGGCCGGACCGTTGACCCCAAACTGCGGCAGACGGAAGCACGCAACATTGATGTACTGATGCTTTTGCAGGCCCACGCGGGGATCGCAGGTAAGCTCCGGCTGCAGAACAACATCGGGGGTACCGAGAAATGTGAGGTTGTTCACCACGTATTCGATTCCATTCGGCAAATTAATGTTGCCTCCAAGCCCCAGGTTGGAGTTCAGCACTCGTTGCGCATTTGGTCCGCTCTGCAGGTTCACTATTCCAGAGAGATTCCAAGAATTCACCAGGCCGCGAAGAGGCTTTCCGCCATGGACCCGGTCGCCAACATCGTACGAGTAAGTTCCACTGACAATCTGTGATCTGTCATAGGCCAAGGGACCGTAGTTCGGCCGGATATTGGTGGAGTCAATCACGTTGCCAGTGCTATAGGAACCGAGAACGCCGAGATTCTTAGACCATGTGTAACTCACTGCGTAAAGAAAGTGGCCTTCCGTCTTTTTTAACGAGGCTTGCAACGCGTTGTAGTTGGAGTAGAGGATATGACGGGCGACATTCACCTGGCTATAATATGGGTAGGGGCGGAAGTTATTCACATGCCCTTCGCCGCTGAATCCCTGAGGAGTGTTCACTTCGCCGGTCAGGGGATCGGGCTTGTAAAGAGTACCAATCGGCAACGCGTTTATGTTTTCCAGATCTCCTGAGGCTCCCTGCTCGTACTGGGTAAGCAGGTTGCTGCTCTGGCTGCCCTGGTAGAAGATCTCGTATTGCGCACTTGGGCCGGCCTGCTGCGAAACTCCGAAACTGTAGGTATAGGTGAGCGGCTGCTCCTTGTCTCCCGCGCTGAGTCCAAAGCCCACATTGGAGGTTCCCGCCTGAGTGGAATTGCCGCCGCTGGTTCCGACGTATCCCGCCTGTGCCAACGCGTGTACATCCTTGAGCAGCAACCCGCCACCGCCAACACTTGCGAAGGTCTGCCCCTGGGAAGTAGCTTGTTCCTGATTTACGTCGTTCCAGGAATCGTGCGAGCGATAGGCGCCGATGCCTCCCCGGAACATGGTCTTGCCGTCTCCGTACATGTCATAGGCCAGGCCAAACCGCGGCGAGAAAAAAGCGAAGGTAGAACCGGCGCCCGAGTTAGGGATGCTCTTGTTCTGGGCGTGCCAGGTATAACCCGGGTTGACGGCAGTGGGGTTGACCACCGCTGCGTTATTGATAATAGAGACAGAGGTTTGCTGTGCGTAAAGAGCCGGGTTCCATACGGCCATCCCTAAGCCGTGCGCATCTTCCCATGGACCGACATGACCCAGGCGGAAGCCTATATCCAATTTCAGTTTCTTGTTGACCTTCCAGGAGTCGGTAGCGTAGCTGTCGACAGTCCAATAGTACAGATCGCTATTGGTTTGGAAGTTGAATTGGTTGTACTGCTGAATCTCCCCTTCGAAAAAACTGGCCAGGTAATTGCCGGGAGTGGGATAGGAAACGTTGTTCGGCTCATAGATGCTTCCCGCCGCGTTGTTCGGTCCAAGGTAATACTGTTGAATCTGGCCGTTGGAAGCAACGTTGAGGTCTGTCTGATTGTTGGTGGCGCGCTCGATATAGAAACCGACTTTGAAGGTGTGAGTCTTATACAGCTTGGTAAGGTTATCCCCGCCATTGGGAACGAACTTGTGCTGGAAGATCGGCGAGGAGTAGTCGGGGAAAAGCGCTAACGGAAGACCGTCGAAGCCGTAATCGTATAGCTGCGGGTACTGCTGCAAGGCGGTGGTATAGATTCCTTGATAAGGATAGTTGATCGTGCTGCTCAAATTCGCTCCCGGCTTGCCCACTTCATTGCCGCCGAGATTGAGACTGACTCCTGCGTAGAGTTCGTTGGTGATGGATGGCGAGAACACCCGCGTAAAGTTGGCGGAGGCTGTATTGGAGAAGTCCTGATTCAGGATTCCGCCTGGCGTATTGATTTCTCCAAACGGCTGCTGAGGAGAGTAGAATATTTGCTGCGGATTGCGCCCGTTGCTGTGCTGAAAATCATAGACGACGTATAACTTGGCGTTGTCGGAGAACGCGTAGTCTACGCGGGTGCGGAACTGGTAAGAGTCATTGTTTTGAAGATTGACCTGCTGGTAGTTGAACCGGCTGAGCTGGGTGCCGGTGGCAGTGCCGGGAGGGTTATAGGAAAAAGGCGCGCGGTTGGGCAAGGGCACGAGGTTGTTCATGATTGCCGCTGCCCCCGGATCGAGATCCCTCGCTGGAATGTGGTAGTTAGTGATTTGATCGCCATTGGGAGCCTGGCCGCTGGCTGGATTGCAGATATTGATGTAGAGCGATAGGGCGGAGCCGGGATCGGAGCTACATGGCGTGTTTTTGATAGTGTACGGCGGGAGAGGGTACGGGACAGGGTACGGGACACCGAAGTAGTTGGAAAGTTCCGCCGGGCTGAAGTCGCCTGCGCGCATATTTGCGGTGGGGACTAGTGCATTGACCGTCGCGGCCTCAGCGCTGCCGTACGAATATACATCGCGCTGCACATAGTCTTCCGCTCCGACAAAGAAGGTGAGCTTCCCAGCGTGGTTGAAGTTGGTTCCTGGAATCCTGACCGGGCCGCCGATATTGCCTCCGGGATAGATGTACCGATCCTGCGGCTTGGCATCGTGATCGAGCTTGCTAAACCAATCCTGGGTATTCAACTGATAGGTGCGGCCATAGACATAGAGTCCGCCGTGATACTCCGAGCCGCCGGACTTACCAACAGCATTGATTACGATGGGGCCCTTGGCGCTGTCAGCGCCGAAGTTCGAAGTCTGAATCTGGACTTCCTGAACATTGTCCATATTGATGACCTGGTCGGAACTGGCGCCGTTTCCTGGATCGGTAATGTTGACACCGTCGCTCACGATGGAGATGCCTTCAGGCGGAGTGCCATTGGCGACGTAGTTGCCGGTTTGGCCGCCCACCGTGCTGGGATCGGGAGCGAGGTTATCTGCGCCAGTGCCCTGCGCAATCTGGGCAAAGCCAGGCAGGGTTTTGATCAGTTCAGTGACGTCCCGGCCTTCCACCGGCAAGTGCTTGATGTCCTCGGCGTTAATCAGGGAGCCACGCTCTCCGGAGGTTGGAATCGAGCTGACGTTGGCATGCACGGTGACCGAGACATCGACGCTGCCGACCTGCAACTGGATGTTGGTCAAGCTGCGCTCATCCGACGGATGGAGTTCAATATCCTTCTCTTCAAAGGCCTTGAACCCGGCGCACTGCACCCTGACGGAGTAAGTGGCGGCCGGAACAGCGGCAAAAGTAAAATAGCCGGAAGCATTGCTGGTCGTGGCGCGTTTGTCCTTCGAGGCTTGATTGACGAGGGTTACCCTCGCCTCCGGTATCACCGCGCCAGTCTGATCCAAGACAAAGCCGGAAAGAGTGGCCGAGATGGTTTGAGCGCGGCCTGGCGCGGAGAAGAGCGCAACGATCAGCAATGCTGGAATCAGAATCTTAAACCAACTGAAAGACATAGTCTTATGCTCCCTCATTGCGGACGCGCCGTTACTGGCCAATGCAGCCGGGATGAAAGCTTGTGAAACCATCGCGTCGGTCCTCCGATTTCTCATCTCGTTCTCCGAATCTCATCATGGCGGCTCTCGCTGGAACGATCGCCGCCATGAGGCAATTCCTGTCAATTGACCGTCAGCGTGAATTGCAGGGTTTGAGCGGGCGGCGGGTTTGGAGCCGCAGTGCTTGGCGTGATAGTCGCGGTAACGGTGAAATGGGATGTTCCGGCGGGCGTGGTGAACACTGTACCACTTGTTGAATTGCAGCCACTCGTTCCAGCGATGCACGCGCCGAGCATGAGGAGCAGCACCAGTGTCGTTCTCCATACCGAGTTGCGGCTGCGCCAGACACGTTTCCTAGCAAGGCCCAGAAGGATTCCAGGAACGAACAGGCACAAACCGATAAAAGCTTGCAAGCCTGGACGTCCGGGGAGATGTGGAATGGCTCCTAGGCCCGCGGTCGATGGCGCGATGGGAGGAGGCTGGTTGATGACAACGGTGAGCGCGACGGTCTGGGGGGTTGTCGATCCTTTGGGGAAGATGACGAAGGCTGGCGAGAAGGAGCAAGTAGCATACTTCGGCAGACCGCTGCACGCCAAACTGACGGTACCGGGTTCGCTGGCATTCTGCCCGAAGCCCGCAACCGGGCCAAAAGTGAGTGTTACCGGCGGACCGCCCCCGGTGATGTCGGTTGAACTGGCGGCCATGGTGACGGTCGCGTTTGAGATCAGCAGAGGCACAGCGGAGAGAGAGGTTGAAGCAGTAAAATTCTGGTCGCCGCCATAAGTGGCCACAATGTTATAGCTGCCCACAGCCAGGGTGGATATTGTCAGTGTGGCTTGGCCTCCCGGCACACCATTCACCGTCGCGGGCAGAACCTGCGCAGATCCCAACGTGGCGCCTCCGCTTGTGAAGGTCACTGTACCCGTGGGTGTCCCGGTAACGGTCAACGCGACGGTTGCCGAGAGTGTGACCGATTGGCCAGGATTGGCGCTGGTTGGATTGAACCAGGGAGCCGTAATACTCACCGCCGACGTGACCGTTGCCGAAGTGCCGATGGCGATATGCAGATTGGCAGAGGCGCTGGAAGCATCGTTATTATCGCCACTATAACTTGCGCTAAGTACATGCGGGCCGCCGGTCAGGGCAGTGAGGGTGATGGAAGCGGCGTTCTTTGTGAGCGGGACCGGCGTTTGCGGGACTGCATCGACATAGAAGGTGATTGTGCCGGTGGGCGTGCCGACGCCTCCGGCTGCCGGTGTGAGCGTGGCGCTGACGGTCACTGGCTGGCCATAAGCCGGCGTCCCCGAAGGCGAGGTGACCGCGATAACAAGCGTACTTGTGGTCAGTTGCGTTCCTATGCCGGTGAGCGTAAGTGAAGCGCTATTCAAAGCGTTGCTGGAGAACGCCAGGGTTTCGCTTTGTACTCCAACGGCCGCGGGAGTAAAGATAGCTGCCACATTGCATGCCGCGCCGGGGTTGAGCGTGGCGCCGCCCGCACATGTAGTGGAGTTTTGCAGACTGAAGCTGGCTATTCCGGCTCCAGATGCGGTTTCGTACGGCGTGTTGAAGGCGAGCGCCGCGGTTCCGCCATTCGACGCGTTCGCAGAAACTGCCGTACTCGATGCCAGAACATTCGCCTTGCCGAAGTTAAGCAGACCCGCGGTGCGATTGCTCTCCGCGACGCTGGCATCCGTCTGATCCGCCGCATAGAGATTGCCGGTACCGTCAAGCGCGATGGCAACCGGCTTTGCTACCACGGTTCCAAGGCTCGTCTCGAAATTCTTATTCAGCACCCCATTGATGTTTGGAACCCTGGTGATGGTCCCGTTTCCGCTGTCGGCCGCATACAGACTTCCACCGGCATCCACAGCTACCCCCGCGGCTGCTTTCAACCCGCTTATAATCGTGGTCTGCTGGCTGGTCGGAATGGCGATCTGCACCACGCTGTTGGTCCCGGCATCGGAGACGTAGAGATTGCCTGCATTGTCCACGGCAACTGCCACCGGGGTTGTGAAGCCGCTGCCCACTGTGGTCACCAGGTTTTGCGCCTGTAGATTGCCGGATCGTGAAAGCAACAGCACACGCGCGTTCCCGCTATCGGCGATATAGAGATTTCCAAGAGCGTCGATGGCTAGTCCCGAAGCGCCTTTCAGACCGGTCTGAAGGATGATCGGGGCGCCGTACGAGCTGTTTGCATAGGCTAGTTCCAAAATGCGGCCGCTGCCGGAGTCGCCAACATAGACGTCTCCCGCTCCATCGATAACCAGCGCAGTTGGGCTGCTGAATCCAGTCGCAACGGCGGACGGTGTGCCTGCGCCCGCAGGGGTTTTGAAGATGCTGCCTCCGTCCGCAACATAGGTGTTACCACCGGCATCCACCGCTATCGCGCTCGGAGAAACCCATCCCGATCCGATGGCAGCGACTGTGCCGGGGTCCACATCGAGGGTGGCGGCCTGCCCGGAACCGGAAAGCTCGGCCTGAGCTACGAGGCCGGATGGGCCCAAGGCCTGGATAACTCCGGTCTGCAAACCAGCCGCCGAAGCCGTATAGGTCAGGCTCACCGTGCAGGACGCACCAGCAACGTAGGTCTTACCGCCTGTACATGCATTCGTCCCGATCGCGAAAGGAACAGAGGCGCCCGGCGCGCCAGCCAGGGCTATGCTGCTAAGGGTTTGGGGAGAGATGAAGTAGAGGGCAAGCGTGGAAACGCCGGTAGCAGTGCCAATGGTTGTCGAACCAAGAGAGAGATTGCCAACGGTCAGGCGGTTGATCGAGTTACCGAAGTTGCCTACGTAGTAAATGTTGCCGTACCCATCGATTCCTACGCCGCTCTGCGCATGACTGGAGCTTATGTTCGCTCCGTCGGTCAGCGTGTATTGGTTCGATGTATTGCGCGCTCCCTTCTCATAAGGAATCTCGATAATTCGGGAATTTCCAGTATCGGATATGTACAGGTTTCCGCCGGCATCCAGCGCAACTCCTGTGGGACCGCTCAGACCGGTGCCAACGCTCGATGCGGCGGTGGTCCCTGTGGTTGTAGGCATGCTGGCTGCCGTAAAATAGTAGACTCCATTGCCGTCGGCGTAATAGACATCTCCGGCACTATCGACCGCAAGCTGCGCACCACCCGACGACGGCAAATTGTCTACCAGAATGGTTAGATTTCCGCTTGTCGCCGCGAACTCGAGAATCCGATTGTGCGAGCCGCTGGTAGTGCCGTCGTATTTGTCGACTACGTAGAGGTTGCCGCTGCCATCGAGAGCAAGGTCAGAGGGCTGAACGTAATAGCCGACAGACGGGTTGAGCTGCCAGTAGAATTTGCACGGCACATTATTGGTGGAGACCGGCATGGTGCAGGTGTTGAGAGAACTAGCATTCGATCCGGACGCGTAGGCGCCATTTACGAAAGGGATATAGATGATATTGCTGTTTGGATCTGCCGCCCACAAGTTGTTTCCCGCGTCGGCGTAGACGGCGCTCGCACCGTAGCCCAGGTTGGTTAGGAGAGTAATCTGCGATCCTCCAGCGGCGGGAATCTCGACCAGGAATGCTGTGCTGGGGAAGGAGTATGGCGCGTCGTCAAAGAAGACATCGCCCCTACTATTGGCGCCCAGGTGCCCCGCCGACCCCTGGTAATCCGGCTTGGATGTAAGCCCCGGCGCGCTGTTCACTGAAGAGACGTAGCCCGCGCTCGTGAAGACTGCGGCGGTTGCGCCGGCCGGCGGAGCTACGATCTGCAGGGAGACTGGCGTCGCGGATGCCGAGGCGGCGTAGTCGGGATCGCCGGTATAGGACGCCGTGATGTTATAAACTCCCGCTCCCAGAGTCGAGGTTGTAAACGAAGCCTGACCGGGTCCACCCGCGGCTTGCGTGACAGCTACGCCAGATTCCAGAACCGTAACTCCATTCAGGAAGGTTACCGTTCCAGTGAGAGTCCCGGAGGCAGAGGGGGTCACTGTCGCGCTCATCGTGATGGAGGCGCCGAGATTGGCGCTGGTTGGATTCGATCCCAGCGGCGGCACTGCGGAAAGATTCACAGCGGATGTGACCGTGGCTGCCGTGGAGATGGTGAGAGGCAGGCTCGAATTGGAGCTTGCATAGGCCGGGTTGCCATTGTATGTCGCCGCAATGGTATGCGCGCCTCCGGCGAGGCTGTTGAGAGTAATGGATGCCATGCCGGTAGCGAGCGCAACACTAGGCGTCTGAGCGACGGTATCGACGAAGAAAGTGACAGTACCTGTGGGACCAGAAGCCGGACCCACCGTCGCGGTGATCGTCACGGACTGCCCGAACGCGGGCGTCCCTGTGGGCGCGGTCACGGCGAGACCAAGCGTGGTCGGGGTGAGGGCGGCTCCGATTCCGCTGAGCACCAGGGTGCTAGGGCTGTTTGCCGCATTGCTCGCGAAGGTGAGAGTCTCAGTCTGCGGTCCGGTCGCTTGCGGAGTAAAGATGGCCGCAACCGTGCAGGTGGCGCCTGGATTGACCGAGGCGCCGTTCGCGCAGGTGGAAGAATTCTGTACGGCAAAGCTAGCCGCACCTGGTCCCGCCGCCGTGAAGTAGGGTGTGTTGAAGGTAAGCGCCGAGGTGCCACCGTCGGAAACCTGAGCCGAAATCGTCGCGCTTGAGGACAGTACGTTCACTGTACCCAGACTGAGCAGGCCCATGGTCCGGTTCAGTTCATCGACCACAGCATCCACGGTGTCCGTCGCATACAGATTGCCCGATGCATCGAGAGCAATCGCATTGGGTTTGGCGACGACCGTTGCCAGCGTGGACTGAAGACTCGGGTTCAGCACTCCAGCGACGTTTGGAACCCGGGTGACGGTCCCGCTGCCGGTATCGGCCGCATAGAGGCTGCCTCCGTCGTCCACGGCCACACCCGCGGCGGCGGTTGGACCGAGGATTTTGGTCTGCTTGCTTGTTGAAAGAACGATCTGCGACACCTGATTGGTCCCGGCATCGGAGACATAGAGATTGCCCAAGTTATCCACGGCAACGGCAACCGGAGAAGTAAATGAGCCGGGAACCGCACTGACGAGACTCTGCGCCTGCTGGCTGCTTGCGTGGGACAGCAGCAGCACGCGCGAGTTTCCGCTGTCGGCGATATACAGATCGCCCACATCGTCAATGGCCAGTCCCGAAGCGCCTTTAAGGCCGGTTTGAATCACGATCGGCGTCCCGTATGCGCTGCTCGCATAAGGCACTTCGACGATCTGCTTGTTGCCGGAATCGCCGACATACAAGTTGCCCGCACCGTCGACGGCCACGGCCGAGGGACTCGAAAATCCACTGGCCACGGCAGTCGAGGTTGTGCTGCCCGCGGCGGTCTTGTAGATCTTGCCCGCAACGGAATCGGCAACGTAGGTATTGCCCGCCGCATCGACGGCGATCGCGCTGGGAGCGGTCCATCCGGAGCCAACTGCCGAAACCGTGCCGGGGTCCACATCGAGCGCAGACGCCTGGCCCACACCGGAGAGATAGGCAACACCCAGCACGTTGCTGCTGTTGTCATAGGCGGTCAATGTGCCCGATTGCGGGCCGGTCGCGGTGGGCGTATAGGTTACGCTGACCGTGCATACACTATCTTTCGTATATGCCGCCGGGTTGCATGTGGTGGTTTGCGCAAACGGCCCGGAAACGCTGAACGAACCGAAGGTGACCGCGGTCGTAAACGAAACGTTCAGGACCTGGGCACTGGAGGTGGACCCGAGCGCGGTCGTCCCAAGAGAAGCTCGTTCAAAGAAGGCAAAGTTCAAGGAGTTGGGATAGGCGCCGGCATAATAGGTGTTGCCATAGCCATCGACACCCACACCGGTGCTCGGGCCATACTCATTGTTGCTGGTGTTAGTGATGCTGGAGAATCCAGTATTGAACTGGTTGCTCAGCGTGTATTGATTTGGCGCGCTGACAATCCCATTGATGTTGGGGATCAGAACGATGCGATTGCTGCTGCTGCCGCTTATGGGTACCACATCGGTAACATAGATGTTGCCGCCGGCGTCGATGGAAACGCCCGCAGGCTGCGTGAAGCCTGAGCCAAGGGTGGCCGGCAATGTGTTGTTTGTCGTGGTCCCGGGCGTCACCGAGCTGCTTCCCGCGGCCAGATACTGTATGGTAGCTCGGGAAGTCGTGTCGGCGTAGTAGACGTTGCCCGCCTTATCCACGGCGATCTCTGCTCCTCCCTGACTGGGAAGGTTGTCAGCCAGCAGCGTGCTGTTGCCGGTTGACGCGGACCATTGCAGGATCATGTTCTGTCCGTTCGCGTAGGTGGAGCCGCTTCCGCCTGTGTATTTCGAGAGTGTGTAGAGGTTGCCGGCGCCATCCAAACCTACATCGATGAATTGAAGGTAGTAGCCATATGCGCTTGGCAGATACTGGAAGCCCGTGCATGCTGAAGTTTGTGTGGGTGAAGCAAACGGGAAGTTGCCGCTGCTGCCGCAATAGGTCAAGCTGGAGAATGTGGCGCCGGACGGATACGTACCGTTGACAAAGGGAATGAAGATGATTTTCTCGTCGCCGGGATCGGCGGCATAGACGTTGCCGGACGCATCGACCGTGACGCCAACGCTGCCGTTTTGACCCATGCCGGAGACCAGCGTCACTGGGGTCGTTGTCCCCGCGGGAAACTCCTGAATCATGGCTGTTCCGCCCGCATTGACGCCCACAAAAACGTCGCCGCGGCTGTTGGCGGCGATATGACTGACAGTGCCGCTGTTGATGGCTGAAACGCCGTTGGCCTGGCTGAAAACTGCGTGAGCCAGCACTGGCGGCAGCGCCACAATCTGCAGGACCACAGGCGTCGCGGAGACAGATGCCGAGAAATTGGAATCGCCGCTGTAGGATGCCGTTATGTTGTACTTGCCGACCGCCAGCGTAGGGGTGGTAAAGGAAGCCTGGCCTCCGGCCGCGCCATTTACCTGCGCTGCGGTCACCGGTCCAGATCCAAGAGCCGTGGCGCCGTTGTAAAACGTCACGGTTCCCGTGGGGGTGCCGCTGGGTGTAAGAGCGATAGTCGCGCTCATGGTGATCGAAGTGCCGATCGTTGCGCTGCTGGCGGAGAGCGTTACGTTGGACGTAACCGTTGGCTCTGTGGCAATTGTCAAGGAAAGGCTTGAGTTGGAGCTGGCATAGGCCGAGTCTCCGCTGTAGATGGCGGCGACGATATGCGGGCCTCCGGCCAATCCGGTAAGGGTGATCGCTGCCATGCCGCCAGAAAGCGAAACGCTAGGCGTCTGCGCAATTGTATCTACATAAAAGGTGACAGTACCCGTAGGCCCGGAGGCCGGGGTCACCGTCGCGGTCACCGTTACGGCCTGCCCAACGACGGGCGTGCCCGTGGGTGAGGTCACGGCAAGACCGACGCTGGTCACGGTGAGGGCTGCTCCGCTTCCGGTCAGTTCCAATGTTCCTTGGTTGTTCGCGGCGTTGCTTGAGAAGGTGAGCGTCTCGGTCTTGGCTCCGCTGGATTGAGGAGTAAAGATGGCAGCTACCGTGCAAACGGCGCCGGGGTTGACCGTGCCGCCGCTCGCGCATGTGGAGGCCCCCTGGATGGCATAGCTGGCGGTGCCGGCTCCAGTGATGGTGTAGTTGGGCGTGTTGAAGACGAGCGCAGAGTTTCCACCGTCGGACACTTCCGCTGAAACGGTGGCGCTTGAGGACATCACATTCAGGCTGCCGAAGTTCAGCAGGCCCATGGTGCGATTCATCTCCGCCACCGCGGCGTCCGCGGAATCCGCTGCATACAGGTTGCCCATCTCATCCACAGCGATCGCATCCGGCTTGGCCACGACGGTGGCCAGCGTGGTCTTCAGGCTGGTATTCAGCGTCCCGCTTATATTAGGAACCCTGGTGATGGTCCCAGCGCCGCTATCGGCGGCATACAGGCTGCCTCCGGCGTCCACGGCCACACCCGCAGCGGTAGTCAGACCGCTCAGTACCGTGCTTTTTTGGCTGGTAGTCAGGTTCCACTGCACCACATCGTTCGTCCCTGCATCGGAGATATATAAGTGGCCGGCATTATCCACAACCACCGCAACCGGCTTGGAGAAGCCGCTGCCCACTTTTGTTACCAGGCCCCCGATCCTCTGATTGCCGGAACTGGAAAGCAACAGCACGCGCGCGTTCCCACTGTCGGCCACATACAGGTTTCCCGCATCGTCGATCGCCAGTCCAGATGCGCCGCTGAGCCCGGTTCCGAGCACAACCGGACTCCCATAGGCGTTGTTGACATAAGGCACTTCCACAACCCGGTCATTACCCGATTCGCCCACGTAAAGGTTGCCCCCGCCATCCACCACCACCGCCGACGGGCTGGAAAATCCGCTGGCCACCGCGGTCGAAGTTGCGGCCCCGGCGGCCGTCTTGTAGACCTTGCCGGTCACAGAATCCGCAACGTACGTGTTTCCCGCCGCGTCCACAGCAATGGCGCTTGGAGAAGTCCAGGTGGCGCCAATGGCAGCAACGGTTCCAGGGTCCACATCCAGCGCCGAAGCTTGTCCCACACCGGAAAGATACGCCGTGGCCAACACGTCATTGCTATTGTCATTGGCGGTAAGTAAGCCCGACTGCGGGCCGGGTGCGGTGGGCGTGTAGGTCACGCTCACCGTGCACACGCTATTCAGCGCGTAAAGAGTGCTTGCGTTGCATGTGGTCGCTGATACGGCAAATGGACCGGAGATGCTGAAGGAGCCGAAGGTGACTGCGGCCGTGAACGAAACATTCAGCGTTTGCGCTCCAGATGTGGAACCCATCGCTGTCGCCCCCAGCGTGACCCTGCCGAATGTGGCTGAGTTCAGTGAGTTCGGATAAGCGCCGGAATAATAGACGTTGCCGTAGCCGTCGATGCCCACGCCCGTGCTGGGTCCATACTCGTTGTTGCTGGTGTTGCTCAGATTCGAGTTTCCGGTGCTGAACTCATTGCTCAAAGTGTATTGGTCTGCCCCGCTCACCGTCCCGTTGATGTTGGGGAACTCGACGATGCGGTTGCTGCTGCTGCCGCTGATCGCGATCTCGTCGGTGACATAAACATTGCCACCCGCATCGATGGAAACGCCTGTCGGCTGAGTGAAGCCGGAGCCGAAGGTCGATGGCAGCGAATTGTTGGTCGTCGTGCCGGCAGTGACCGCCGTGTCTCCGGACGCCAAGTACTGAATCGTGCTGCGCGAGGTCGAGTCAACGTAGTAGACATCGCCCGCTTTGTCTACCGCAATCTCCGCGCCGCCCTGTTGGGGAAGATTATCGGCCAGAAGCGTGTAGTTCCCGTTCGAGGCAGACCACTCGACGATCATGTTCTGACCATTCGCGTAGGTCGAGCCGCTGCCGCCCGTATATTGCGAGAGCACATAGAGATTACCGCTCCCGTCTACACCCACGTCGATGAACTGGAGATAATAGCCGAACGCGCTGGGAAGATATTGAAATCCTTTGCAGGCCGTGGTCAGTCCTTGCGTTGCAAAGGGAAAGTTCCCGTTGCCGCAGTTCGACAGTGTGGTGTAGGCCGCACCGGAGGGATACGTCCCATTGACAAAGGGAATGAAGACGATCGAGCCATCCCCCGGATCGGCCGCGTAGACATTGCCGGCCGAGTCGACCGCAATCCCCACGTTGCCGTTCCCATAGCCGTTATTGAACATATGGGAGACTAGGGTCACCGAGGTGGTGCTTCCGGCGGGATACTCTTCGATCGAGGCCAAGGAACCATTCACTGCGCCCACAAACACGTCACCGCGGCTGTTGGCCGCGATGTGGCTGACGGTTCCGCCGTAGCTGTCGATGCCACCGATCCCGTTGGCTTGGCTGAAGACCAAGCCGGGAGCCTGCGCCAGAGCCGTCAGCGGTGCGCCCGCAAACAGCGATGCGATTGCGCCCAAAGCCACGAGGGCACACGTGCCCCCGAATGTACTGCGATTCACATTACCGGATCTGTACATCGTTTCGCTCCAAGGAAGCCTGTCCTGTGTAACCGGCCTCTCGCTGACCGCTCAGGCGCACAAGCCTGGGCCAGAGTCGAGAGGATCTGCCTGAGACCAAACTGCTCATTCTTCGATAGTCAAAAGGGCCGAAAAATGGCTGGGAATCGAGTCTCTGCGGGGAAACGGAATGGCTTTCCTCAACCAGAGAGCCGATCTCGCCCAAATTGCAATCGCTTACACTTTGTGCGCTTCGAGATTCGCTGCTGCCTGACGGACTGGCGCTGAATCCGGATCACTGTATTCCCAGCAGACAGAAGTTGTCAAGAAACAAAGGATCGATTTACCATGAAATAAAGCGATTCACTTGAAAGCCGGTTTCTCAATTGAAAAACCGCATTCTTGTTCAATCCTGGACTTGCATTCCCCCGAAACTGGGGTTAGATTGGTCAGCTCCGCCCAATTCAGGTTTGCGGTTGCTCCAAAACACGCGACGGAGAAAGTGAGCCAATGAGCATGATTATCTCCGCATGGGGAGCCTCATCGCGCAACCCGAAACGCAGGCAGGAGGGTGGACCGCACAGGCAAGAGAAAGTCGTAGCGTGGCGCAATCGTCTTGTCGCTTTCGCCGGCGCCCTCGTCCTGTTGACGCAGGCGCCGCAAGCATTGGCGCGCAAAGCGGTTACCGCGACAGTGAACACGTCGAAGGTGCATCAGGAGATTGCCGGTTTCGGAGGCTCCGAGGCCTACTTTCAGGCCTATCTTGCGCATCATCCGTTCAAGCATGAAATCTACGATGCCCTCTTTGGCCCGGAAAATGGCCTGAACATCGACTTCCTGCGTTTGCAGAACAGCTTCCGTTATCAGAGCAGCGCCAACTTCGATCCCGATACGGTTGATATCGTTAGGAACGCCAATAGCCTGCGCGGCAATCCTATCACCATTTTGATGAGTTCATGGTCTCCACCCGCCAAACTGAAGAGCAACGGCAGTGAAAAGAATGGCGGTACTTTGATCGCGAAAGATGGCCGCTACGACTATGCGGGCTTTGCCCAATATTGGGAAATAGCGGTTCTCGCATATCGAGCCATAGGCATCGATCCAACCTATGTCAGCATCCAGAACGAACCCGACATGACGACGGATTATGAGAGTTGCCGGTTCAACCCAACGGAAGCTCCGTTCAACGGAGACAGCTTTGCCGGTTATGACAAAGCTGTCGATGCAGTCTATGCGGCCTTTCAGAAAATACCCTCCCCGCCTCATTTACTGGGACCGGAGACCACCGGCATCGGCTATGGCACTGTCCAATCCTTCATCAGAGCGCAGAACCCCAATCATATTTATGCAATTGCCCATCATCTCTACACGGGCGGCAACAAGAGTGAGCCGGATTCCTACCTGCCGGCCTTGCAGGCGGTCAAGAATGAGAATCCAGTCCGGCTCCGGTTTCAAACCGAATACTACACAGCGGATGGACTTATTACCGCGGAAATGATCCATAATAGCCTGGTTACTGAGGATGTCAGTCTCTACCTCTACTGGCCGCTTACATGGCCGGGCGAAAGTGGAACACTGATTAACATCGAAAACCCGGCTGACCAATCCAAGTGGAAAACGCCCAAGGGCTGGAGCTATACCGATGGATACTATGCCCTCAAGCAGTTTTCCTATTTCATTCATGCCGGCTATCGCCGTGTTGACGTGGACAGCTCGAACGACGAAGTCAAGATATCGGCCTATCTGAGCCCCAATCGTGACAAGCTGGTTGTCGTAGCCCTCAACCCTTCACCTAAGGCATCCAACGCCGTCAAGCTGAATTTGCAGGAATTCGCCCATGGGCAGTCGCGTGTCTACCGGACGACTTTTCCAAACACTCTCGAGCGCTTCGTCCTTCTAGGTCAGCTGGGTGCTGACAATGTGATCGCACTTCCGCCACAATCCGTAGTGACTGTCGAAATAACTCGCTGACAGGCGAGAACAATCGGAGTAAGCCGCGTAACGGTTCTCCGGAGTCCATTCCGATGCTACAAGGTCTCAGGATAGAAACCCGCCAGGTTCTCCACCAGGCGAGGCACTTGCCGGTAACGAAAAACTCAATATTGTTTCCGTGACGGCTTCAGTTCGTGGCTCTCAAGCAAGGCGCGGATCGTCTCCCGGCCCTCCTGCGGCGTAACTTTCCGCTTGACCGCTTCCGTGGCGATCAGTGTGGGTCGTCGAAATTCTATCCGTGCGGAATTGTGGCAGGGTTTTGAACTGAGCTAACGTGTCGGAAGTATTTTTCGGACCGAGAAGCCACGGGATAGCGACCACGAACCGATATGAAAGGAGAGTTGAGTGGGCAGCGATTGCTCGGCTGGCGCAGCTATCCCGCAGTCTATTACCAGTTTCAATGCGAGATATTCTCAGCAGCGGCTCAGGCGGTCAAATCGTAGCGATCGTGCAAGCCGCCAAGCCTTGGCATAGCTAGTGTAGCGTCTCACGCAGATCGTCTTTTATTGAGAGCGGTCTTGGCGCGTGTTACCTTTTCCAGGATGTCGTTTGCTTTTGCGGTCCAGATGAAGGGTTTGGGA
>Ga0302319_10001635_pt1 | contig 49809 bp, 40 predicted proteins | sample Bog_T0_2_FD_203319 | JGI IMG/M metagenome (GOLD analysis project Ga0302319, IMG submission 203319) | Peat permafrost microbial communities from Stordalen Mire near Abisko, Sweden - Bog_T0_2 | ecosystem: Environmental > Terrestrial > Soil > Wetlands > Peat | place: Sweden: Abisko, Stordalen Mire... | reverse complement strand
GACGGCGCGTCCGCCATCCGCGCACCGGCCGTTTCTGCACCATCACCCTGGAAGCCGTGTTCTGGCAGCACCTGGACGCCCTGGCCGGTCACTGCGGGACCACGTCGGCCAAGTTATGCCATGCCGCGCTTCTGGAGTCTCCCGACGCCGACCCCGCCGAGGCGTTATGGCGCCTGCTGTGGTTCGCCTATATCCGCCCCAATCTCCTGGCGCCCCGGCAACCCGACCTGCATTGACCGCCGGCCCCGAAATTGCCGGGTTGCCGCTGCGCCCGGTTCCCGGATACCCCAAAAAGGCGGCGGAACTGCTTTACCTTCGCGGTGAACATGTGGTAGCGGTTCAGGGTTTGCGATCGGTGCGCCGAAGACCGTGGCGGCCGGTCGGGCCGAGGGGCTGTCCCATGACTCCGCAAGAACTGACCGCGATCCTGCAAAAGCATGACCGGTGGGTGAAGAAGAAGACCGGGGGCGGCCGGGCCATGCTGGCGATGGCCAACCTCGAAGGTGTCCAACTCCCGAAGGCCAATCTGAAGGCGGCCAAGCTGTCCGGGACCAATCTGCGGCATGCCAATCTGAGCGGTGCCGACCTTGAGCAGGCGGACCTGTTCGCGGCGATCCTGACCAAGGCCGACCTCAGCTCGGCGAATCTGTTCCGGGCCGACCTGCGCGGCGCCCATCTCCGGGGCGCAAGGCTGAAGCTTGCGGTGATGCGGGAGGCCGACCTGCGGGGCGGCACCCTGATGAGCGGCGGCAGCGGCGACGGCGTCAGCTTCGTCCGCTCCGACCTCACCGGCAGCGACCTGGACGAGGTGACGCTGGCAGACGCCAACCTGACCGGCGCCGACCTGACCGACTGTTCCATGATGGGAGCCGACTGCCAGGGAGCGTTGATGTCGGGCGCGAGCCTGGTCCGGGCCATCCTCAAGAACGCCAACCTGACCAATGCCGACCTGCGGGGCGCCAATTTCAGCGGGGCCAACCTGACCGGCGCGCAGTTGCGCGACGCCGACCTGACCGGTGCCGTGCTGGCCGGCGCCAACCTGCGCAGCGCCAATCTGGTGGGCGCCAAACTCGATGGCGCCGACATGGCCGGGGCCGATACCACCGGCGCCAACCTGGCCCGCAGCCTCGACAAGTTTTCCGCCAGGATTCAGGACAAGCTGACCCAGCACTTCCTGTGGATCAGCAGCGGCGGCGGTTCGGGCAGCCGTGCCGACCTCAGCGGTCTTGACCTGTCGCGGATCAATCTTTGCGGGGTCAATCTCAGCGGTGCCAACCTGATGGGGGTCAACCTGAGCGGCGCCCGGCTGTGCGATTCCCTGCTGATCATGTGCGATATTTCCGGCGCCCAGCTTTCCGAGGCCGATTTCACCAACGCCATCCTCGACGGCGCCAATCTGCACGGTGCCAACGCGACCCGCATCCGCCTGGACGGGGCCTGTCTGGCCTGGGTCGATGTCAAGGGGCACGACGGCCGGGCCACCGGCCGCCTGTGGCGGGCGAATCTGAGCCAGTGCCGGTTGGTTCAGGCGTCGATGGTTCGGACCAATCTGCGCGGCGCCAATCTGACCGACGCCGATCTGACCGGCGCCAATCTGCGCGGCGCCACGCTCACCGACGCCAAGATTGCCGGCGCCACGCTCACCGACGCCGATCTGACCGGCGCCGCCCTGCCCGAACCGTGACGCCCGGGACGCCGGGATCGGCCTTGACCGCCGGTCACTGGACCGGAACCGTGGCGCTCGCGGACAGGATGGTCGTCGCGGGATTGATCCCGAGAACCTGGAAGAACGTAAAGGGATAGGTCAGGCTGATGGTGATGAAGGCGACGTTGTTGCCGTCCACGTTGTTGGAGGTGGCGACGGTGACCTGGGTCGGGTCGAGGCCGGTCACGGCCGCCTTGACCTGAGCCGGGATCGCCGCCTCGATGGTGGCAATCGACTGGGTGGTATTGGAAAAAACATACTGGCTGGTGGTGGCCAGCGCCGCTTCCAGGGTTTGCTGGGACCAGATGAAGTTCCCGAATTCAATGATGCCGAAGATCAACAGGATCAGTGGCAGGGCCACCAGCCCAAATTCCACCGCGACGCTGCCCGAGCGGGCCGATCGGCGTGAGCGTACTGGCATGGCTGTCGCTCCGGTTACTGGTATCGGACCGTTACGGTGGAACTCAGGGTCCGGGGGGCCGATGAGAAGAACGTGACGAAGGACGTGTAGGTAAAGGTGGCGGAAATGGTCATGTAGGAGCCGACGGCGCTGCCGTTGGCACAGGTGCTGCCGACTCCGGCGACGGCGGTTCCGTTGGAGCATTGATAAGACCCGGTGGGCGTGGCGACGGCAATTCCGGTCAGGGCCGAGGCCCCTTGGACCGCCGCGGTAATCCCCGCGGTATCCTGAGAGTGTCCGCTGTTGTTGACATATTCGGCGCCGGCCCGGACCGCCTGCTGGAGTTGGGCATCGTAGTAGGTCTCCAGGCCGTAATCGACGGTTCCCATCAGCAGGATCACCAGCACCGGGGCAATCAGGGCAAACTCGATGGCCACGTTGCCGGCCCGCAAGTGCCGTGGCGGGAAGGACCCTGCCGGAGCCGGTTTCGGAAATCTTGCCATGATCTGAAGCTCTCACTGGCTCAGGGTGACGCTGGGCGGCTGGGACGTGACCTGCTGTCCGGCCATGAAGGCGGTGGTCCCGACGCCGCTACAGCCCGTGGCCGCGAGGTTCACGGCGCCGCTGTCGCCGACCAGGACCCGGCGCCCGATGATTTGGGTGCATGTGCCATAGCCGGTCGCGGTGTTGATTTTGGCGCTGTTGGTGATGTCGACGATGCCGGTTCTGAAATAGGCGGCGCCTGCGATGTTGAGGGTGGCGCTGTTGGCGAAAATCTCCTGGGTCGTCGCCGCGGCGCCGGGATCACCAAGAAGCGCGATCCCGGGATAGGGCTGGCCGCTGGTCGGGCCGGGCGCAACGATGGTCAGCTTGGCACTGTTCTGAAGGTTGAGGCCAAAGCTGTTGCTGCCGGTGCCGACCAGAACCAGAGTGCTGCCGCTGGTCGCGGTGACCTGGGCTGAATTATTGAGAATCAACTGGGTCGTGACATAGTAGGTGCCGGCACCCAGCGTCGCCTTGCTGCTGTTCCCGATGCTCAGGCCGGCGAGATAGTAGCTTCCGGCGGCCAGGGTTGCATTGCAGCTGTTGCCAATATTCAAACCATTGATGTAATAGGTTCCGGCGCCAAGCGTCGCCGAATTCTGGCTGCCCGAGGCGCAGCTGCTGACCGCGAGGCCGGTACCGGTTATGTAATAAGTTCCGTTGCCCAGGGTGATCGTGCTGCTGTTGGCGATGTTCAGGCCATTGATGAAATAGGTGCCGGGCGCCAAAGTGGCCTGACTGCTGTTCTGGACGGTCAGCCCTTTGTAGCAACCGGGATTGAAGGTGGCATAGCTGCTGTTCTGAACCGTGATGGCGTTGGCGCAGGTGTTGGCGGGAACGCTGTAGACATAGGGTTTGCCGCTGGTGCCGCTGCCGGTTGGCGTCACCGTTGTGGTAGCGGTCGGTGCCGTGACCGGTGCCGCGACCGAGGCCGGAACGGTGACGGCGGCATAGGGATCGCCAACCTGGGTGGCGTTGGGAATCCTGGTGGTGACGGTGGCGCTGTTGATCAGGGTAATCAGGCCGGCGGCGGCGGCCGTCGAGGTGATTTGCGCACTGTTCTGCAACAGCATGCTGGAAAGTGTGGTGGTCGACAGACCGGCCCCGTTCTGGGGATCGTCGGCGCTGTAACTGGCCAGGCCGTAGGTGGTCTTGTCGAGTGTGCAGTTGGCCGAGTTCGGGCCGGAGCACTTGGAATTGGACATGGTGCCGCAGCCGATCCGGGCACTGTTTTCCAAGGCCACGGTATAGGCGGCGTTGTTGTCGAGACCAAGCACGCAGCCGACCACGCCACCGGTGTCCTCGGTGGCGCCGGGGGTATAGACGGCCTTGCCCGTGGCGCTGATGGTGATGGTCCCGTTGTCGTTGGTCGGCATGACCAGACCCGAGAGCAGGAAATTCACGGTGGTCTTGGCCGTGACCTCGACGCCGTTGGCGCTCTGCGCGGAACCCGAGGTGAAAGTGGTGGGCGTGCCCAGAGTACAGTTATTGGCTGCGGTACAGCTGTTGAGGGTCCCGGAAAGCGCCACCGCCTGGCTGGTCATACCGGTGCCGGCGGCCAGTTCGCGAACCCCGGCTTCGGCGGCGGCATCGGCGACTTCCTGCATATGGGCCTGGGTCATGTACCACAGGCCGACCTCGACCCCCAAGGCCGCGAACCCGACCAGCACCGGGGCCACCAGGGCAAAAATGATGGCGACGGCCCCCCGGCGATCGCCGGCCAGACCGGGCTTTCCCGAGCGATTGACTGTCATGGCGCTGCCTCCTCACCCCGTCCCCGGCCGGATATACCGTCCCGTCGCGTCCCGCCTTGTCGGTGCGGTGCCCGGGTCGGAGTCTTCACGGCCGGATCATGCTCTTCGGCTGGGGGTGACGCTGTGACGGCGGTCACGGTCCTCGGGGGGCAACTTTAGGTGCCGGAGTTCCGGTTACAGCGGCGGTTCGCCTTCGTGGGGGACCAATTGACCGATATAGTAAAAGATGCAGCCCTCGCTGCCCAGTCGGGTCATGTTGGCGGTAAACCAGTTGCCGTCAGGGTCCTTTACCCGGAATACCAGCATGACCGTATCGGCATAGAACACATAGCCATCCTGTTCGGCCTCGCGTCCCGACATGATGTTTCTGATGGTTTCCTGGGTTACGGTGATGGTTTTTTCATCGATGCTCAGCTCCTCGCTACGGTCGTACTGGCAATCTTTTTCCTTGTCCGGACGCTTGGGCCGCGGCCGTGGCTTGGGCTTTACGTTGTGTGAGATCTCACCGCCGGCATGGACTTCCGGCGGCTTGGTCCCGGCATCCTCCGCGACGGCGGATCGTGACCCGCCGCTCAGCAACAGCGCCGTCAAAAGTGTCACGACGAGGCGCTTTTTGGTTCCCATGGTTGCCTTCCGCCCGCCGGGGTGTTTGCCTGTGTCCCGAAGATCGGACGTGTTACCGTCCCTGTCAACCTGACCGGACCGCCCGGCAGGCACCCTGTCCGGTGGCTGTCGCGCGGCGGCCGCTGCCTCTGCCCTGTCCGGGAGAGTATGGCGTGCCACTTCATAGGGTCTTCTTGGTGCTGCGGGAAGAGTCGACGGCCGCCGCGATCCCGCAAGCGAAGGGAGGAGAATTAAGATGCGAACGATGACATTCCGGTTGGCAATGGGCCGGTTGGCAATGGGCCGGTTGGCAGTGGGCCGGTTGGCAGTGGGCCGGTTGGCGATGGCGACGGTCTGTGCCGCAGCCTCGAGCGGGTGGAGCGGCCAGGTGGCGGCTCAGGACGCGGTGATCGTGCGCGAAAATCCCACCGAGTGCGAAGTGGCCGCGGCGCTTGGGGTCAATAAGACCGGGTGTCCGCCGCTCGGCCAGGCCGCGGTACCGGGCAGGAAGCCGGCGACCCGCGGTCTTTCCATCGGCACCATCGACGAAATGCCGGAACCGCCGCCGCCACCACCGCCTGCGCCGCAACCGTCCGCTCTGCCCGCACCGGTTCCGCCGCCGGTGGTTCAGAAGCCGGTGGTTGCAACGACGATACCCGCCCCTGTTCCCGCTCCGGTCGCGCAGCTTCCGCCGCGCCCTGAGGCCAGGGCGGAGCATAAGGCAAGTTTTCGCATTACCTTCGCGTTCGCGTCGGCCGAGCTGGCCGGCAATGCCTTTCAGGTGCTCGACCTGATCGGTGCCGCGATGACGGCTCCCGATGCCGGCGCCGCGCGGTTCCGGATCGTCGGCCACACCGACGCCGTCGGTTCGGCAGAAATCAACCAAAAATTGTCGGAAGACCGCGCCAATGCGGTGAAGGTCTATCTGATCCGGAAGTTCGGCATAGCGTCGGAACGGCTCGAAGCGTCGGGACGCGGCGCCCGCGACCTGCTCAAACCCGAGGACCCCGCCGCGGCCGACAACCGTCGGGTCGAGATCACCAACCTTGGCGGTTGAGGCCCTCCCGGGCGCCCGGGTGGCATCGAACCCGGCATCATGAATTCGTCGTGTCGGTATCGGTTGACACCCGGGCGGAAAACCTCTTCCTGAGGGGCGGCGCGCGCCGCCTATCCGTGTCTCCTTCGTGTAACCTTCAGATCGTCGAGGGCGTTGTCTCATGCCAGAGTTCACAAAGCACGCCAGGTTCACCGGCCGTATGGTGATCATCGGTTTCGGCAGCATCGGTCAGGGGGTGCTGCCCCTGTTCCTGCGTCATATCGACATGACCGCCGGGCAGATCACCATCGTCACCGCCGAAGAAAAGGGCCGGGCCGAGGCCGAGGCGGCGGGGGTCAACCGCTTCCTGGTCGAGCCGATTACCCAGGACAATCTCGAGACGGTGCTGACGCCGCTGGTGGGGGCCGGCGACTTTGTGGTCAACCTGTCGGTGGACGTATCCAGCATTGCCCTGTTCGAGTTCTGCCATCGCCGTGGCGCGCTCTATGTCGATACCTGCATCGAACCGTGGCCGGGCGGCTATACCGATGCCTCGGTCTCGCCCTCGCTGCGTTCCAACTATGCCCTGCGTGAGGCGGCCCACGCCCGGCGGGCGCCGTTCCAGGGCGGGCCGACCGCGGTGCTGACCCACGGCGCCAATCCGGGGCTGGTGTCGCACTTCGTCAAGCAGGCGCTGCTGAACATCGCCAGCGACACCGGCGTTGCGGTGACCGGGCCCGGCAACCGCGAGGAATGGGGGCTGTTGGCCGAGCGCCTCGGGGTCAAGGTGATTCACATTGCCGAGCGCGACACCCAGGTTTGCGCCCATCCCAAGCGGCGCGGCGAATTCGTCAATACCTGGTCGGTGGACGGCTTTCTCAGCGAGGGCATGCAACCGGCCGAACTGGGCTGGGGCAGTCACGAGCGCCACTGGCCCCAGGACGGCAACCGCCATGATTTCGGTTGCGACGCCGCGATCTGGCTGGAGCGGCCGGGATGTTCGACCCGGGTGCGGACCTGGACCCCGATGGAAGGACCGTTCCATGGCTTCCTGATCACCCATGGCGAATCGATCTCCATCGCCGACTACTTCACCGTTCGGGAAAACGGACAGGCGCGCTACCGGCCGACCTGCCACTACGCCTATCATCCCTGCGACGACGCGGTGCTGTCGCTCCATGAGTTCAACGGTAAGACCTATCGGGTCCAGGACGAAAAGCGGTTGATGGTCGAAGAGCTGGTGGACGGGATCGACGAGTTGGGCGTGCTGCTGCTGGGCCACGCCAAGGGCGCCTATTGGTACGGCTCCCAGCTTTCGATCCATCAGGCCCGGGAACTGGCGCCGTTCAACAGCGCCACCAGTCTTCAGGTGACGGTGGGGGTGCTGGGAGCGGTGATCTGGGCGCTGGAGAATCCCACCGCCGGGGTGGTCGACCCCGACGAGATGGATTTCCGCCGGGTGCTGGAGATCGCCCGCCCGTATCTTGGCGACGTGGTCGGAGTCTACAGCGACTGGACGCCGCTTGACGGCCGCGGCGTGCTGTTCCGGGAAGACATCGATACCACCGACCCCTGGCAGTTCAAGAACGTCCGGGTGGTCTGAAGCGCCATCCGGGGTTCCAAGGGCCATCGGCCTTTGGCGAGGGGGTCCGGGGGAGCCGTGCTCCCCCGGAATTTACCTTTCCAACTGGAAACGAGCCCAAACCATGCCTCAAATTCAGGACCTGTTCAACGAAGCCTTTCAGCACCACCAGGCCGGCCGGCTGACCGAGGCCGGGCGGCTGTATGGGCAGGTGCTGGAGATCGAGGGCGGGCATGTGGACAGCCTGCACCTGCTGGGGGTGCTGGCCCAGCAGGCGGGCATGCCCGACGCCGCCATCGCGCTGATCGGGCGGGCGGTTGCCCTGAACGGCGGCGATGCGGTGTTCCATAACAATCTGGGAGAGGCTTACCGGGCAGCCGGCCGGTTGGCCGAGGCCGCCGGCCACTACCGGCAGGCGCTGGTGATCAGGCCGGACTATGCCGAGGCCCACAACAATCTGGGTGTGGTCCTGCGGGACCAGGGCCTGCTCCTGGAGGCGGAGGGGCACGACCGGCAGGCGCTGGCCATCCGGCCGGATTTTGCCGAGGCCCATAACAATCTGGGCATGGTCCTGAGGGCGCAAGGCCGGCTCGATCAGGCCCAGGCGCACCACGAACGGGCGGTGGCCCTCAACCCGGAGTCGGCCCCCGCCCACAATGCCCTGGGGATCGTACTGAAGGATCGGGGTCAGATCGACGACGCGATGGTCTGCTACCGGCAGGCGCTGGTCCTGTGGCCCCAATACCCCGAGGCGCACAACAATCTGGGTAACGCGCTGCGGGATCGGGGCCGGCATGAGGAGGCGGTGGCCCATTATCAGCAGGCACTGGCCTTCCGGCCGGGCTATCCCGAGGCTCACAACAATCTTGGCAACGCCTTTCGGGACCTGGAGCGGTTCGAGGATGCGGTGGCCCACTACCGGCAGGCGATTGCGCTGCGCCCGGATTTTGCCGACGCCTACCGGAATCTCGGTCTCCTGTTCCATGATCAGGGCCGGCTGGAGGATGCGACGGTGCTGTACCGCCACGTCCTGGTCCTCCGCCCCGACGACGCCGAAGCCCACTTCAAGTTGGGCAACGTCTTCAAGGATCAGGGCCGGCTGGACGAGGCGACGAGCCACTACCGGCACGCGCTGGTGCTTCGGCCCGATCACGCCGATGCTCACAACAATCTGGGTGCGGCACTCCTGGACCAGGCGGCGACCGGCGGTGGTGCGCCCCGGGGAACCCAGCCGTCGGATTTTGCCCGCACCCACTACGACCAGGCCAACGTTTTCAAGGATCAGGGCCGGCTGGAGGAGGCGGTGAGCCATTACCGGCGTGCCCTGGCGCTCCAGCCGATGTTTGCCGAGGCCCATAACAACCTGGGCAATGCGCTCAAGGACCTGGGCCGGTTTGACGATGCCGAGGCCCACTACCGGCAGGCGCTGGCCATCCGGCCGAACTCGGCCGCGGCCTGCAACAACCTGGGAACCGTCCTCCAGGACCAGGGGCGGCCGGAAGAGGCCGAGGCGCAGTACCGGCGGGCGTTGGCCCTCAAGCCGGACTACGCCGAGGCCCACTACAATCTCGGGCTGGTGCTTCAGGATCAGGGCCGCCATGAACAGGCGGAGGCCCTGTACCGGCAGGCACTGGCCCTCAAACCGGACTATGCCAAGGCCCACAACAACCTCGGCAACGCCCTGAAGGAGCAGGGCCGGCTGGACGAGGCGATGGCGTGTTACCGCCGCACCCTGGAACTCCGTCCCGGCTACGCGAAGGCTTACAACAACCTGGGCAATGTGCTGAAGGATCAGGGCCGGTTTGACGAGGCGCTGGCCCATTACCGGCAGGCGCTGGCCCTTCAACCCAACTATGCCGAGGCCCACTGGAACGAGGCGCTGCTCCGGCTGTTGCTGGCCGATTTCGGCATCGGCTGGCGCGAATACGAGTGGCGCTGGCGCAAGAAGGATGCCCGGCCCCATGGTCTTTCGGCGCCGTTGTGGGATGGCGGCGACCTCGGCGGGCGGACCATCCTGCTGCACAGCGAGCAGGGATTGGGCGATACCATCCAGTTCGTGCGCTACGCATCGCTGGTCCGGCAAAAGGGCGGGCGGGTGCTGCTGTCCTGTCCGGGCTCGCTCTCGGGCCTGTTCCAGGGGCTGGCCGGGGTGGACGGGCTGTATCCCGATGGGCGCGACCTTCCCGGTTATGACTGTCAGGTGCCGTTGCTCAGCCTGCCCGGTCTGCTCGGCACCAATCTTGAGACCATTCCGGCGGCGGTGCCCTATCTGCACCAGGACCCGGCGCGGGTGGCGGCGTGGCGGCAGCGGCTGGCCGGGTGCGCCGGCCTCAAGGTTGGGGTGGCCTGGCGTGGCAATCCCAGGCACAAGAACGACCGCAACCGCTCCATGACCGCGGCCCGGTTCGCCGCGGCCCTGTCGGTTCCGGGGCTGATGGTGGTCAGCCTCCAGAAGGACGGGACCGCCGAAGAGATCGAGGCGCTCCGCAGCCAGGGGCCGGTCCTGGAGGCGGGGCCGGAGCTGAAGGATTTCAGCGACACCGCCGCGGTGATGGCGGCGCTGGATCTGGTGGTCTCGGTGGACACTTCGGTCTGTCATCTGGCCGGGGCGCTGGCGCTGCCGGTCTGGACCCTGGTTCCGTTCTCGCCCGACTGGCGGTGGTTGCTGGGGCGCGACGACAGTCCGTGGTATCCGACCCTGCGCCTGTTCCGGCAGCCTGCCACCGGTGACTGGGAGTCGGTGGTCGCGGCGGTGGCTGCCGAACTCCGTGAATACCGGCGGTTGGACTCCCGGTGACGGCATCGGCGTGCCGTCGGGTCTTCGCTGTTTCCTTGCCGGCGGGGATGTGCGATGCACCGCAGGCGTCAGGCCCGCCGGCCGACGAAAGAAAGCGGAAGCGACGGGTCCAATGTCCGGTGACACCTTGAAACTTGCCCTGTTCGACTGTGACGGCACACTGGTCGACAGTCAGCATGCCATCGTCTCGGCCATGACCGCGGCCTGGGCCGGCGAGGGGCTGGGCGAACCGGACCCGGTCCGGGTGCGGCGGGTGGTCGGGCTGTCTCTGGTGGAGGCGGTGGCGCGGCTGCTGCCCGACGGCGACCCGGTGCAGCATGTCCGGCTGGCGGAGCGTTACAAAGAGGCGTTCATGCGCGGGCGTCTGGCCGGACGTCATCTCGAGCCGCTGTTTCCCGGCCTGCGGGAGGCGCTGGAGGCTTTGGAGCGCGAACGGGTGCTGCTGGGCGTCGCCACCGGCAAGTCCCTGCGCGGGCTGACCGCGACTCTGGCACATCACGACCTCGCCCGCTTCTTCGTGACCTTGCAGACCGCGGATATCGGGCCGGGCAAGCCCGATCCGGCCATGGTCCGGCGGGCACTGGCCGAAAGCGGGGCGGAGGCCGCCGATACCGTGATGATCGGCGATACCGTGTTCGATATGGAGATGGCCCGCCGCGCCGGGGTTGGCGCCATCGGGGTGGCGTGGGGCTACCACGAGGTGGAGGAACTGAGGGCGGCAGGGGCTCAGCGGATCGTCGGCGACGGCGACGGGTTGGTGGCGGCGATCCTGGAGGGGTTGGACCTTCGGTGACCAGGGACGTGGCCCGATACGCGCCAGGTTACGATGAGTCGTTGAAGTGAAAGGGTTTTTGTGGGCTCTGCCCACACCCGCAAAGGGCCGGTCGGCCCTTTGAACCCTTGACCTTGTGACGTCAGGACCGCAACCGTCAGGCGGGCAGGGCGCGGCGGAGCAGTTTGCCGTTGGCGGTGCGGGGCAACCGGTCTACGAACACGACCCGGCGCGGTAGTTTATAGGTGGCCAGGTGATCCCTGGCCCAGTCCAGGATCGCGGCTTCGCTGGTGGTGCCATGGGGGACCACGAAGGCGGTAAGCACGGTCAGGTCCGCGGCCACCGCAACCTCACCCACCGCGACGTCGGCGATATCGGGGTGATGGGCCAGCACCCGCTCGATTTCCAGTGGCGACAGCCGGTAGCCATGGGTGTTGAGCAGGTCGTCATTGCGTCCATGAAACCACAGATAGCCGTCCTCGTCCAGGTGGGCAAGGTCGCCGCCGGTGAACCACGCGCCGCGCATCACCAGCGCCTCTTCCTCCGGCCGTTTCCAGTAGCCGAGCATCAGTCCGGGGTCGGATCGATGGACCGCCAGCAGGCCGACCTGACCCGGGGGCAGCAGCCGCGGCTCGGCGGCGGGGGCCTCGGGGTCGAGGATGGCCACCTGGCGCCCGGCCTGGGGCCTGCCCGGACTGCCGGGCTTGATCACCATGCCGGGACCGGTGGAAACGTAGGTGGAAATCTCGCTCATGCCCAGCGCCTCGTAAAGCTCGGTGCCGGCCCGGGCGCGCCAGGCTTCGAGCAGGGCCGGCGCCAGCGCCTCGCCGGCGCTCAGGCCATGGCGCAGGGTGGCCAGCTTTTCGCGGGAGACTGCGCCGTATTTGAGGATGCGGCGGTAGAGGCTGGGCACCGTGGCGAACAGGGTGACGCCAAGACGGGAGATCAGTTCGGGCCAGACCGCCGGGTCGGGGCGGCCATTGTAGAGGACCGCGGTGGCGCCGTTGGCCCAGGGGTCGAGCAGGCCGACCCCCAGCGTGTAGGTCCAGTTGAAGGCGCCGGCGTGGAGCACCACGTCGTCAGCGGTCAGGCCGTACCAGCCCGCCACCATCGGTCGCCGGCCCCAGACCACCCGGTGACCATGGAGCACGCCCTTGGGTCGGCCGGTGGTGCCCGAGGTGTAGATCAGAAAGGCCGGGTCATCGGCGGCGGTATCCTGGGGCTGGGGTAGCGGTCCGGTTTCGGCCAGCCGCCGGATCTCGGTGTCGGTCACCACCCGCACCGAGTCCGGCAGCGGGTGGGTAAGGGTCAGATCGTTGGAGACCGCCAGCAGCGACGCTCCCGAATCGTCCAGCAGGAATTCCGCCTCCTCGGCGGTGAGGGCGGCGGAAGAAGGGAAAGAGATCAACCCGGCGGCAAAACCGGCGAAAAAGGTCAGCAGATAGGGCAGGTCGTTGTCCATGCGGATCATCAGCCGCTCGCCCGGCCGTGCCCCAAGCGCCAGCAACCCGCCGGCCAGCCGCCGCACCAGCAGGTCAAGCTCGGAGTAGCTCCAGCGCCTCTCGCAGCCGTCATCGCCGACGATGATCAGCGCGATCTTGTCGGGGCGGAGCCGGGCCTGGTCGGTCAGGCAGTGGCGGGCGATGTTGAAGCGATCGGGCAGCCGGTCGGTCATGGCGGACAACGAGATGGAAAGACCAAGGGTTCCAAGGGCGGATCGGCCTTTGGCGACGGAGTTGGGGGGAGCGGCGCTCCTCCCCGTCGCAGGAATACCACATCCATCACCTTTTCCCATCTCCGGTTCGGCACCGGTGATGGTGGTCCCGGCCTACGTCCTGCGCCGATGACATCAGCCGACAACCTGGAAATCCGTACTGTCGCGGGTAGCCGCCGGATGGCGTACATTGGTGGCTTCCGTTGTCCGTCCTTTCCCTTGGGGGCGCCCGCCATGGACCACCGCCCGCCGTTGTCGCCGCACCCGAAAGATCAGACCCTGGCGCTGGCTAAGGCCGAGCTGGCGGCCGGCCGGCTTGACCGGGCGTCGACGCTGTGCCAGCGGTTGCTGGAGGCCGATACCGACGACGTCGGGGTGTTCGGGCTGGCCGGAGTGATTGCCCTGCGCGCGGGCCGCGACGAACTGGCGATGGCCTTGCTCGGCCGAGCCGTCGTCCTCGAGCCCGATCGTGCCGAACATCACGATAACCTGGGACTGGCGCTGGCGGTGGCCGGCCGGCCAGGCGAAGCGGTCGGGTGTCACCGGCAGGCGGTGAGATTGTCGCCTGACGATCCGGTCTTTCAACGCAACCTGGCACTGACTCTCAACCGGTTGGGCCGGCGCCGGGAGGCCGGGACGATCCTCTCCGGCCTGTTGGCCCGCTATCCGGCCTTTCCCGGAGCCTTGTCCGGCCTGGCGTCGGTCAGGCTCCCCGGCGACGACTACGTCTCGGTTCTGGCCCAGTTGCACGACATTCTGCGGCCGGCGACCTATGTTGAAATCGGCGTCGAAACCGGTGCGACACTGGCCCTGGCCAGACCGCCGACTTTGGCAGTCGGCATCGATCCGGCACTGCGGGTGACCCACGAGTTCATAACCGCCACCCGCCTGTTCGGGACCACCAGCGACGACTTCTTTGCCGGCTACGATCTGACCGCGGAACTCAACGGCCAGAGGGTCGAACTGGCGTTCATCGACGGGCTCCATACCTTCGACCAGGCGCTAAAGGACTTCATCAACCTGGAGCGGCATGCGGCGCCCTCGGCGGTGATGGTTTTCCACGATGTCCTTCCGCTTGACGCGATCAGCTCGGCCCGGGTGCGTCGCTCCGGCTTCTGGACCGGCGATACCTGGAAGATTCTGCCGGCACTCCGCCGCCATCGCCCCGATCTCGAACTGGGCATGGTGCCGGCCGCGCCCAGTGGTCTGCTGGTGGTCCGCGGGCTCGATCCCGCCTCCAGTGTGCTGCCGCAGGTCTACGACCGGATGGTGGCGGAGCTGATGCCCCTGACCTTCGCCGACTGGCAGGCCCGCAACCGGGAGTTCTCTCCGGTCACAATTCCCAACCGTCGGGCCGCGGTGGCCGAATATATCGGTCGGGGGAACCGGCTCTGACTTCCGGGCTGTGGCCGGTTCGTTGTTCATCTGGCGATGGGTCGCGCTTGCAGGCGAAGTTTCGATCGGGCAGGCTCCCGGGGGGCGCAACCGAACGGTGTCCGGGGGGAAAGCGCCTGAGGAAGGCCGCGATCATGGCAGCAATGGCTCTCATCAGTATTCTGAGCTGGGACTCGCCCCGCTATCTGGACAATCTCCTGGGCGATCTTTCAGCGCATCCGCCGGGATCGAATTACGCGGTGGTCATCGTCGACCAAGGCTCGGAGCCGGAAACCCGCGCCCTGCTCAAGGCGTTTGCCGCCCGCACGCCCGGGGTGTCGGTCAAACTGCTGAGAACGAATATCGGCTATGGTGCCGGCCACAATCTTGCTTACGAACTTATGCGACGGAAGCTGGCGTTCGATTTCTTTGTCACGATCAACAATGACGTGATCTTTGGTCAGCCGGGTTGGCTCGATACCCTGGTCGGGGCCATGGTGGCCGATCCGGGGGTGGCCATCGGCGGACCGTTCTGCGACGCGGTGCGGCCGACGGCCGGAGCGGTCAACCAGGACTTTGCCTATATCTGCGGTGCGGTGGCCATCATTCGGACCAGTGTCGCCGAACGATACGGGCTTTTTGATGCCGCCTTCGCCCCGGCTTACTTCGAAGATACGGATATGTGTCGCCGCTACGAGTGGGTCGGCTTTCGCCAACGTCATATCGAGATTCCGGTTGTCCATGGCTATCTGAGCGACACGGATCCGGTTAACGTCGCAAAAAAAGAGGTTCTTGCGGCCACCTATGGCAATTTTTACCTTAACAACAAGTTGCTTCTGTTCAATAGATGGTGGAGACATCCGCCCTCCTTGCGCTCGGCGGCCGATCTGCGGACAACTTTTCCAAAACTTTATATTCCCCTCGCGGCTGATCGCCGCCTGCCGCCATGATCGTCTTCATCGCCGGTATCAGCCAGAGATGCCAAGAGCATGATTTCAGAGTCACCCAATAAATGATATTATTATCCAGTCTTCCTGAGATGATATCGCAATTTACGGATAATAATATTCGGTTTATAGAGTGCTACCGATGACGGAAAGCGCGATTTATCCGACAGGTCTGCTCTTTTGAATAGTTTATTTCTGCTCTTTTTGGCTCGGTAGCGCCAGCTTTTTTCTGTCCGCCGGCCCCGGACCTGTGTCCGGCACTTTGCCCGAGCGGGAAAAGCGACGCGCCATCAGAAGCGGGCGGGTCAGCCCTCCGGCTACCGGGACTCGCAATCCGCCTGTTTTCATATTATGTATGGGATACGTTCATGATATTTCCCGGATTGCCATGTCTCGCCGCATCCTGTCCCTGTGGCTGCCACGTCTTGCCACCGATATCGTCGAGCGTCGAGGCGGCGTGGCGGTCGGGCGGGAACTGGTGGTGGTGGCCGCGGTTGGGGGTGGGGCCGGGCGTGGCATGATGGTGGTGGCAGTCAATCGGACCGCGGCGGCGGCGGGAGTCGGGCCGGGGATGACGCTGGCCGATGCCCGGGCGGTGGTGCCCGGGCTGGCGGTGGTCCCGGCGGAACCCGGGCCGTGTGCACGGGCGCTCGAAGGGCTGGCCGACTGGTGCGGGCGTTATACGCCGTGGCTGGCGGTGGAGGCGCCCGACGGCCTGGTCCTGGACATCACCGGGTGCGCCCACCTGTTCGGTGGTGAAGAGGGACTGGTCAAGGATCTGACCCGACGCCTGAGTCGGGCCGGCTTCACCGCGCGGGTCGCCATCGCCGATACGCCGGGCGCCGCCCGCGCCGCCGCGCGCTGGCGTCCGGCGCTGATTCCACCCGATGGCCAGCGCGGGTTTCTGGCCGACCTGCCGGTGGAGGCCCTGGGTCTGCCGCCGCCGACGGCGGCGGCGCTGGCCCGGGTCGGCCTCCGCCGGATCGGCGCGCTTTATCCGCTGCCGCGGCGTTCGCTGGCCGCGCGCTTCGGCATCGAGGTCGGGCGGCGGCTCGATTGGGCACTGGGCAGCGAGGACGAGCCGATTTCGCCCCGCCGACCCGCCGCGGCCCACATCGCGCGGCTGGCCTTTGCCGAACCCATCGCCACTGCGGACGCAATTGCCGCGGCGGTGCGGCGTCTGCTGACCTCGCTGTGCGCCGGGCTGGAAAAGGCCGGGGAGGGGGCGCGCCGGCTAGAACTGTGGTGCTTTCCCGTGGATGCCGACTGCGGCGACCCGCCCCGGGTGATCGCCATCGGTACCAGCCGGCCGGTCCGGGCGCCGGCGGCGTTGCTGACCCTGTTGGCCGAGCGTCTCGGCACCATCTCACCGGGGGCTGGCCTGGAGGTGCTGGTGCTGGCCGCGCCCCTGGTGGAACCCCTGGCGGCGGTCCAGCCCGGTCTGGGCGGCGGCCTTGATGCCGGAGATGCCGCCGCCGACGATCTTGCGGGGCTGGTCGACCGGCTGGGTTTGCGCCTGGGAACGGTGCGGCGGCCTCTGCCCCGGGCAAGCTGGTGGCCCGAGCACGCGGTGGCCTGGGTTCCGGCGCTGGAGCCCTTTACCGGCGCCCACTGGCCGGCCGACCGGCCACGACCATTGCGCCTGCTGGGGCAACCGGAGCCCGTTGAGGTGATGGCCCCGGTGCCCGACGATCCGCCCCTGATGTTTCGCTGGCGGGGCGTGGTCCACCGGGTGACCAAGGCCGAAGGGCCGGAACGTCTGGAGCCGGAATGGTGGCGCGGTCCGGGCGACCTCCGGGATTATTACCGGGTGGAGGACGCCGATGGCCGGCGGTTCTGGCTGTTCCGCTCCGGGCGCTACCAGCCGGACCGCGCGGCGCCGTGGTTCCTGCACGGATTCTTCGGCTGACCCGAGTGCTTGTCACACTCTGAGCCCGCCCCCGACCGCGGGATTATTTAGCGTTGAGCGGGCCGCCGATCCGGACCGAGGGATGCACCGAACGACGGGGTCGCACCACGCATCGTCGGCAGCAGATCAGCACCCCGGACTCCAGGAAGAGCCACCGGCCCAGCCCAGACGTCCGAAAGCCGCGTTTATGGGAACCGGTGCATCCCAAAATAATAAGTGCCACCGTAGCAATGCCGCGCTGCCGTATGTCAGCGTTCGGTCGCTTTCTCGACACGAATAAAGTGTAGAGTAAACTACAATACGATATAATGAAATATTGTTACATGCGATTGTATTGCATTGAACAGGGAATATTCATACACATATATGATATAACTCGCGATATTTCAGCAATATTGCCTTTGAACTGCGGTATTGCCTTGTTGCACGCCATCAATCATCCAAAGATCGCACATAATCAGACTGATCGGTGACAAATTGGCCGACTTGCGCATGAAAGCAGGATTTGAGTGGTTGCGATGTGGAGTAACAAAACTTTTCGTCAGGGGGCGGCCCCGGCGGCCGGCAGAAAGCCGCCATGGCCTCTGGAGATCGCGCCGGTTCCCGGCTATCTTCCCGGCCATGAAGGCGAACCGTTCCGACCATCCTGATTTCCATCACGAGCGACAGGCCGGCGCCGCCGATGGCCGGCTGGTTTGCGGCGTCGACGAGGTCGGTCGGGGGCCGCTGGCCGGGCCGGTGATGGCCGCCGCGGTAATTCTGCCGTTCGAGGGCCTGCCGGCCGGACTGGCCGGCGTCGTCAACGACAGCAAGAGGCTCAGCCGGGCCACCCGGCAGCGGTTGGCCCCGGAAATCCGCGCTGCGGCGGTGGCGGTGGCGGTGGGCGCGGCCACGGTCCGCGAGATCGAGGAACTCAATATATTGAGGGCGGCGCTGCTGGCCATGGCCAGAGCCGTGGCCGGTCTCGCGGTCCGACCGGACCATGTGCTGGTCGATGGCCGCCATCTGCCGCCGGGACTGTCGTGTCCGGCCACCACAATCATTCGCGGAGACCAGTCGAGCCTGTCCATCGCTGCCGCCTCGATCGTCGCAAAAGTCGTCCGGGACAAGGAGATGGAACGGATTTCTGAGGAATTCCCTCAATTTGGCTGGTCCCACAATGCCGGTTACCCCACCGCTGACCACCTCGCGGCGTTGCGGCGCTGGGGGCCGACCCGGCATCATCGTGCCACTTTTGCACCAGTACGTGAGGAGATGGCGATAAGACGCTGAGATCGCACTGAAACCCAATTGACGCCGGGGGGCGAATCGAGTCTATGCTGCTGGCATCGAACCGGCATCGGACAGGCTATGAAACGCACCTCTCCCACCTCCCCTCTGGTCCTGCCCAACCGCGTGATGGTCGGCGACTGCGTCGAGATCATGAACGGGCTGCCCGGCGGCATCGTCGACATGGTGTTCGCCGATCCTCCCTATAACCTCCAACTGGGCGGCGATCTGCTGCGGCCGAACCACACCCGGGTTGATGGCGTCGATGAGGCCTGGGACAAGTTCACTGACTTTGCGGAATACGACCGCTTCACCCGCGCCTGGCTTGGCGGTGTGCGCCACGTCCTTAAGGATACCGGCAGCCTGTGGGTGATCGGCAGTTACCACAACATCTTTCGGATCGGCGCGATTCTCCAGGATCTGGGGTTCTGGATTCTGAACGACATCGTATGGCGCAAGACCAATCCGATGCCGAATTTCCGTGGAACCCGCTTTACCAATGCCCATGAGACGCTGATCTGGGTGGCCAAAGACAAGGACGCGCGCTATCACTTCAACTATGACGCCATGAAGGCTCTGAACGAGGACCTTCAAATGCGCAGCGACTGGCTGCTGCCGGTCTGTACCGGTCAGGAACGGCTGAAGGGCGACGGCGGCGGCAAGTTGCATCCGACCCAGAAGCCGGAGGCGCTGCTGTATCGGGTGATGATGGCCTCGACCCGCAGCGGTGATCTGGTGCTCGATCCGTTTTTTGGCACCGGGACCACCGGGGCGGTGGCCAAAGGGCTGGGCCGGTCCTGGATCGGCCTGGAACGGGAGCCCAACTATGCTGCCGCAGCCGAGGCACGCATCGCCGCGGTGACCGGCGTCACCGACATGTCCCTGGTTGAGGCCAAATCGAAACGCCAGGCACCCCGCATTCCCTTCGGTGTGGTGGTCGAGCGGGGCATGCTCAAACCCGGGACCGTCCTGTTTGACCAGCGCCGGCTCCATCACGCCAAGGTTCGGGCCGACGGCACGCTGATTGCCTCCAACCATCTTGGCGACCACCGCGGCTCGATCCATCAGGTAGGCGCGGCGGTCCAGGGCCTGCCGGCCTGCAATGGCTGGACCTTCTGGCATTACGAAAGCGCGGGGGCGCAGCGACCCATCGACCTGCTGCGCGAGCAAATCCGCGCAGAAATGCCCTGATACCGGCATCCGCCGGGCGACTTCCCCGACTTCGCGGATATACTTTCCCCAGCCCAGCCTGGCCCCGTCACCCGGGCCGGACCTGTCTGCCTGTCTGTCTTTTGCAACCGACTGCGGCAGGCTGCCGGATGCAGGCGGATTGTCGGGATCTGGGTGCAGGGTCGTGGAGGAAGCCCGCCGGGGGTGACCGGCGATCCGGCACAATCCAGGACGCAAGTATTCCCGGTCTGATCCGGTCCGGCCGGCGACGCGGGGCGGCGTCGGCCTGAAGCCACGAGTGGCGCGCGGCCTTGCCCCTTGGCAGCGGTCGTGCCGCTGTGCCATGGTGCTGCGCTCCGGGGCGGGGGCATGCAGCCGCCGCGGGCGAGGTTGCGTGCGCGAACGGAGAGCCATTCCCGCCCGCACGGTTCCGGGAATTTTGACAGGGCTTGGGTCTCGGATGTCTCCGTTCACAGCAATCCGCCGGCCAGTGACGGCACCCGGCAATCCCGATGGCGTCGAGCCGGCGGTCTTGCCACAAACCGTCGTGCTGGTCGGACTGATGGGGGCCGGGAAGACCGCAATCGGCAAGCGTCTCGCGGCGCGGCTGGGTCTGCCCTTCGTCGATGCCGACGTGGAGATCGAGGCCGCGGCTGGTTGTACCATCGAGGAATACTTTCTGATTCATGGCGAGGCCGCATTCCGTGACGGCGAGCGGCGGGTCATCGGGCGGCTGCTGGAGCGGCCGGTGCAGATTCTGGCCGCCGGCGGCGGCGCCTTCGTCGATCCAATCACGCGGGCGTTGATGCGCGGACGGGTGATCTCCGTCTGGCTGCGGGCCGAACTGGAGGTTTTGGTTGCGCGTACCGCCAGGCGAAACAACCGGCCATTGCTGAAACAGGGCGAGGCCCCGCGCGACGTTCTTGACCGGCTGATCACGCTCCGCAACCCGATTTATGCCGAGGCGGACCTGACGGTCGACAGCGTGGACTGTCCGCTCGAGGAGATGGTCGATCGGGTGCTGGCGGCCTTGGAGCGCCACCTTGGTCGGACGCTTGCCACCACCGCGCCGCTTCCCGAAACCGTCGAGGACGGGAGCAAATCCATGAGGGTCAGGCCATGAGGGATGTCGTTCGGGTCGAATTGGGCAGCCGCGGTTACGACATCGTGGTGGGTCCGGGGGTGATCGCCGAGGCCGGGCGGCTGATTGCGGGGGCCATCGGCAAACACCGGCGGCTGATTGTCGTCACCGACCAGACGGTGGCCAGCCGGCATCTGGCGGCGTTGCAACAGGCGCTGGATCGGGAAGGGCTGGCCGATGGCGGTCCGGCGGTGATCCTGCCGCCAGGGGAACGGACCAAGGATTTCGATCACCTGGAGCAGCTGCTGGACGCCTTGTTCGCTCGCGGCCTCGAGAGGTCGACGGTGCTGGTGGCGCTGGGCGGCGGAGTGGTCGGCGATCTGGTCGGCTTTGCCGCGGCGATCGCCTTGCGCGGCCTGGATTTCGTCCAGATTCCGACGACCCTGCTGGCCCAGGTGGACAGTTCGGTGGGCGGCAAGACCGGCATCAACAACCGGCATGGCAAGAATCTGATCGGCGCCTTTCATCAGCCCCGGCTGGTGCTGGCCGATACCAGGGTGGTCGATACCCTGGCGCGGCGCGAGGTGCTGTCGGGTTATGCCGAGGTCGTCAAATACGGCCTGATCAATGACCCGGCGTTCTTCGAGTGGCTGGAGCGGCACGGCGCCGCCGTGATCGCCGGCGACCAGGACGCCCGCCGCCACGCGGTCGAGACCAGTTGCCGGGCCAAGGCCGCCATCGTCGGCGCCGATGAACGCGAGAGCGGCGCCCGGGCGCTGCTCAACCTCGGCCATACTTTCGGCCATGCCCTGGAAGCCGCCTGCGACTTCGGCGACACCCTGACCCATGGCGAAGGGGTGGCCATCGGTCTTGCGCTGGCCTTCGACCTGTCGGTGGTGCTGGGTCTTGCGCCGGCCGCCGATGCGTTGCGGGTGCGCCGGCATCTGTTCGAGGTCGGCCTGCCCACGGGTCCCGCCGACGTGCCCGGTGTCCCGTGGCATCCCGGGCACCTGCTCGCCCATATGGGCCGCGACAAAAAGGTCCGCGACGGTCGCATTGCTTTCGTGCTCGCCCGCGGTATCGGCCAGGCCTTCCTGGCCACCGAGGTCGACCCGGTCGAGGTGCTGAAGGTCCTGGAGCCGCAACCGCAGGCATGATGCCGCGCGTTCGGTGGCGCGCATCGTTGTGATCATTGCCTGGGATCACGGCCGGCGCTATGCTTCGCGTCGGGCGGCCAGGGTGCGCCGCGGCGGGGCAGGGGCGGTGCCTTCGGGCAGGCAGAAGCGATGGACATGACGGTGTGGATCACGATCGGTGTGATCCTGGTCCTGGTCGGGATTTCGGCGTTCTTTTCGGGGGCGGAAACCGCGCTGACAGGGGCATCGCGGGCGCGCATGCACCAGTTGGAGCAGGAAGGCAATCCGCGTGCCCGAATGGTCAACCGGCTGCGCGAGCAGAAGGAACAGATGATCGGCGCCTTGCTGCTGGGCAACAACGCCATCAACATCCTGAGTTCGGCCATGGCCACCAGCCTGTTGATCGGCCTGTTCGGTGACCATGGCGTGTTCTATGCCACCGGGATCATGACCGGTCTGATCCTGGTCTTTGCCGAAGTGATGCCCAAGACCTATGCCATCAACTATGCCGACCGCGCGGCGCTGCTGGTGGCGCCGCCGGTGCAGGTCGCGGTGGTGGTGCTGGCGCCGGTGACGCGGGCGGTTGCGTGGTGCGTTCTGCACATGCTGCGTCTGCTGGGCGCCGATATCCGTACCCGGAGTCTCGTGTCCAACGAAGACGAGTTGCGTGGCGCCATCGAGCTTCATCGTGGCGTCGATACCGAAGAGGAAGTTCGCGAAGAGCGGGCGATGCTGCGCTCGATCCTTGACCTGACCAATGTCGAGGTCAGCGAAATCATGACCCATCGGCGCAATGTAGTGATGATCGATGCCTCGTTGCCGCCCCGGGAGATCGTCGACGCGGTGCTCAACAGCGCGTTCACCCGGGTTCCGCTGTGGCGTGGCGAGACCGACAACATCATCGGGGTTCTGCACGCCAAGGCGCTTTTGCGCGAAGTTCATGCCCATGGCGGCGAACTTGACAAGATGGATATTCTGACCATCGCCCAAAAGCCGTGGTTTACCCCGGATACCACCACCCTCTTTGACCAGCTTCAGGCGTTTCGCCGGAGGCGCGAGCATTTCGCGCTGGTGGTCGACGAATATGGCAGCTTGATGGGCGTGGTGACGCTGGAGGATATTCTGGAAGAGATCGTCGGCGACATTGCCGACGAGCATGACGTCCAGGTGGCCGGCGTGCGCGCCGAGCCGGGCGGCTCCTACGTGGTGGATGGCTGGGTGACCATCCGCGACCTTAACCGCGAGTTCGAATGGCGGTTACCCGATGACCGTGCCTCGACCATCGCGGGTCTGGTGCTCAACGAAGCCCGACGGATTCCCGATGTGGGTCAGACCTTCGTGTTCTATGATTTCCGTTTCGAGATTCTGGGGCGCCAGCGGCACCAGATCACGGCGCTGCGGGTGACCCCGCCGGGCGCCGGCGGTGCGGCGGCGATTCCCGACGAAAATCCTGAGTCGTAAGCCGGTCGGGCGTGGTCCGGGGTGCTCTGCTTGACAAGAGGGGTTTTGGCACCACCTTCCCTGTGGGAAAAAGAAAGCGTCCATGAACGATGTTGCCGGAACCACGGCACAAGGCGCGCGAGCGGTGACGGACGCCACGGGGAGGAGGGAGCAACAATGCCACAACGCCGATTGGTGCCCGATGTCGTTCATGATCAGGACGTGGTCACGGCGTCGCCTCAGGAGTTGGTGACCGGGGCCGTCAAACGGATGGTCGAAAGGGAAATCAGCGCCGTGGTCATTACCGCAGATGGCACCACCCTGAGCCGGATTCTCGGTATCTTCACCGAACGGGACCTGACCGTCCGTGTGGTCGGGGCCGGTCGCGATCCTCGACGGACCCGGCTCAGCGAGGTGATGACCCGTGATCCCGACACCCTGCCGCCCGAGGCCCGCGCCCTCGAAGCCCTTCAGTTCATGCGGAAAAGACACTACCGCCATCTTCCGGTGGTGGAAGACGGTCGCGTGGTCGGCATGGTATCGATACGGGATCTGTTCGCCGTCGCCACTGAGCAGCTTGTGCAGGATGTTCACGAGTGCGAAGCCATCGTCTTCGGCTCCGGGTATTCTGTCGATACCATCGTGGACCGTCCGCACTGAGCGGTCCACAGGCCGGGTGGGGGCGGCTTTACTCGTTGCGGAGATCCGATGGCCTTATCCGACCCCAGCCCCCGCCGGCACATTCACACCCGTCACGTCACCTGCTGCGGCTACCGTCGTGACGACGGCTTGTGGGACATCGAAGGCCACCTGACCGATGTCAAGACTTATGGCTTTCACACGGTTCATCGCGGTGAGATCGAGCCCGGCGATCCGGTTCACGGAATGCGGATCCGCCTGACCATCACCGACGATTTCGTTGTGACGGCCATTGAGGCCGTGATCGAAAAGTCGCCCTTCGATATTTGTGGCGGCATCACCGGTGCCTTCCAGCAGTTGGTCGGACTGACCATCGGTGCCGGCTGGACCCGGGCGATCAAGGAGCGGCTGGCGGGGATCAAGGGCTGTACCCATCTGACCGAGTTGCTGGCGCCCATCGCCACCACTGCGTTTCAGACCATCTACCCGGTGCTGGTGCGCGAGCGCGCGGCGGCGGCGGCCATTGCCGCGGCGGCGGCCGAAGCGGAAGGTCGCAAACCGTTGCCGGCGGCACGCCCGGCGCTGCTGGACGTCTGTCACGTCTTCGACAGCTCGGGCGCCTTCGTCCGCGAGCATTGGCCGGACCATTACACCGGTGGACCAACGGCGTGATCCCGTTCCTTGGGTGGTCGTGGGACGAGCTTCCCCAGACCAGGGCTTCGCCCTGGACCCACCAAGGGCATGGCCCTGGACCCACCAAGGGCATGGCCCCTGGAACCCACGACGCCATGCGGATCCTTCGCGCTTGCCGGGACTACAGGCTCTGGTCGTAGGACGTCGGGCACTTGCCGGTGCTACGGTCCGTAATGTAAACCCGTGGCGGATGTGTCATGTCCCAGCCGCGCAGCTCGTCATGGAGGCGGGGAAACCGGGAGGTGTCGAGTCTGATCGACAGGCCGCCGTAGCGCACCGCCATAGCCAGATGAATCATATTGAAAACGAGCTTGATCTGGGTTCCACCAGCCGGCTCTGCGAAAGGAAAAGGTATAAATGGCAGGCTTGAGCCTTTACCGGAGAATCCCTGGAGCGTAGAAATGATACACTCGTAATCTTTTTCAATGTTTTTTTCGATCCTGTCGCGCTTTTCAGTTAATGTACTCTTACGGTCTTCGAGGATGATCTGGTTAACTCCGCGGGAGAACTGTTGACAGGCTTCGGCGTTGAGTTTGGGATCGATGCGCGCGAAATAGGCGACGATCGAGCGGTGCAGGACTTCCAGTTCCTGCCGCTTCTCGTCCCGGAGGTCGTCGGCCAGTTCCTCGAAGGACACCATGGCCTCAATGGTTTCGGTCAGTGCCTGGTGGACGTTCTCCCGCCACTCTTCGGTCGGCTGGCTGGTGCCTTGGGACAACGCCTCGCCCAACCGTCCCAGCCCGATCAGTGCGCGATCCTTGGTGGCGGCAATCGTCCCCTGCAACGCGCGACGCTTGTCCTCGTCCTCGGTCAGCAGGGAGTCGGGATCGTCCAGCAGGGTATCGACGGCGCTCAGGGTCTGGCGCGTCTCCTCAAGTCCCGACAGCAGGGCGCCGACATCGGGAACGACCGGTCCTTCGGGTTCCGGGGGCGGCGACGGTGGCTTGAGCGGCTTTAGACCGCCGTCGTCGAAGCGTCTTACCGTACCGCGACCATCCTTGTTCCGGCCCACCAGTATACAGGGCTGGAATTCCATCAGAATGCCCTTGCCGGTGACCGAATCGGCGATGGCCCCGTTATTTCGGGTGAACGCCATTCGGGCGAGCAGGTAAGATCGGCGGCCGTTAGGGTCAAGGCTGAGGTACGGGAGCCAGTTGTCGGTGCCGGGGACCACCGGCAGAATCCCATCAGGCAGGACGAACCAGAATTCATTGTCCTGCCTGATGGTCAGGGTCAGCCCGTCTCTTGCCCGGTCGGCATCGGCGCAAACCAGATCCAGGACCGAATGGAATGATGGGGGCTCAGTGGTCATCGCGGCCGCAACCTCTACCAACAGCCGCCAGGGGCAGGGACGTTCCTTTATAGGCCAGAGAAGCAGTGTCGTGAAACGGGTTTGCCGCACGAATCCGTAACAATCCAACCGATGCTCCGAAATGCCGTTCCATGCGGGTCAATCATCGCTCCGGTACAATCCGATCCGGTTCAAAGCGACCGTCTCTTCCTCTAAATCCCGGCCGGCACCGCCGCCATCATCGATTACGGGAGGAAGGCGTAAACGCCCGACTGGGGTTCCGGCGGGTTACCAGGTCTCCAAGCCAGCCGGCGATGGTGTCGGCCACCAGACGCCAGTCGGGCTCGATCATCATGCCATGGGCCATGTCGGGGAAGATGGTGGCGGTGGTGCCGAAGGCCCGGGCGGTGGCCTCGATCTGGGCCGGGACGAGGAAGGCGTCGTCCTCTGCGCCCAGAACCAGCACCGGCAGCGACGGCTCGGGCTGCCACGAGACGGGATCGAAGGCCAGCATCTCGATCACCACCCGCTGTGACTCGCTCTGGAACAGGGACTCGTAACGCAGCATTTCCGAGGCCGGAACCCGGTCCGAGATCATGGCGCGGCGGACGGTGGCGATGTTGACCAGTCCCGGCCCAAAGGTCATCAACAGCCCCAGTTGGTGCATCAGCAGCGGGTCGCGGAACAGCATGCCGATGGTGGAATCCCACATGCCGTAGGGCGGCACCGAGGCCATCAACACCGCCGCCGTGGTGGTGTTATGGCGCAGGTAGCGTTGCAACACCATACCGCCCATGGAATGGCCGATCAGAACCAGCGGCTCGCCCAGTTGCGCCACCGCCTCGGACAGGTCGGCCACGTAATCGTTAAGGCTGGACCAGGGCAGCTGGGCCCGGCCCTCGCTCTGGCCGTGGCCGCGCAGACTGACGGCGTGGGCGGTGTAGCCTGCCGCGGCAAAGTAGGGCAGGAAGTTCACGTCCCAAATACCGGCATGAGTAAACGAGCCATGTACAAACAGCAACGAAACCGGACGGCTCGGGTGTTCGGGACGGCGGGTGATGATTTCGAGTCGGGACATGGAAAGCACTCATTCGGTTGAAACAGGGGGTTAGTTCTTGGCAGCGACCGCCGGCGGAAGGGTCTTCGACCCGCTCTCGCGGCATCCGTTATTCAGGTATTGAAGGTAGTCGCTCCTCTGGCGCTGATAGGGGTCCTGTCGGGTCAGGTCCGGCAGGTCGGCGGCATGGCGCAGACTGGCCGCCGAGGCGCCGATGTCGACCACCAGATCGGCGGTGGCGAGCAGGGTTGAGATCAGACTGAGCGCGTACCATTCGACCGCGAAAAAGCCGGTGAGCAGGCCGGCCGAGGCGACATTGGTGGGGCCGATGAAGGGCAGCACCAGATAGGGGCCGGCGGGCACTCCGGCCGCGCACAGGGATTCGCCGAACTCGGTCTCGCGCGGGACCAGCCCGAGCCCGGTGGCGGGATCGAACAGACCGCCGATGCCCAGGGTGGAATTCACCAGGAACCGGCTGGCGGAGAGACCGGCATCGGCGTGATTGCCCGCAAACAGGTTGGTGACGATGAATTCCGGCTCGGTCAGGTTGGCATAGATGTTGCGGCCGGCCTGGATCACCGGCGGCGGAATCGACGTTGAAAGTGCAGCCGAAACCGGCGCGATGACCGTCCCGGCCACCGCATTGTTGAACGCAAACATCCACCGGTTGAACGCTTCCAGAGGATCGGCTTCGGCACCGGCGACCGGCAGGACCACGAGGATCATGGCAACGGCAAAAAGCCTCGACAGCATGGCAGAACAACCTTGATGCGGGTAAAGACAACTGAGGACGGCATCTCCGAACTTCGTATTTGCGCCGATCGGAGGCGTTCAGGCCGGGCCGACCAGCTTGGCAACCCCGTAAGCCGCGGCGGCGGCAAGGGCGCCGATGGCCGCGGTCTGGAGCCCGGCCGTCACCGGCGGTACCCCGGTCAGAAGTCCCTTGACCCCACCGAACAACAGCAAGGCCGCAAGCGTCACCGCCACCGAGATCAACAGCGCAGGGTGGATCGCAGGGGACAGCATGTAAGGCAGCAAGGGGATCACCCCGCCCACCAGATAAGCCGAGCCGATGGTGATGGCGCTGACCGGTGCCCGGCGCGGGTCCGGCCGTTCCAGCCCCAATTCGAAACGCATCATGAAGTCGACCCAGCGGTCGCGGTCACTGGCGATGGCTTTCACCACCTGACCCAGCGCCTCTCCCGATAGACCGAAGCTACGCAGGATTTCCGCCACTTCGTGCCGTTCCAGTTCGGGCCGGTCACGGGTCTCGGAAAGTTCGCGTCGGTGTTCCGAATCATAATGTTCCTGATCGGTGCGGGCAGCAAGATAGCCGCCGAGCCCCATGGCCAGTGAGCCGGCGGCGATTTCGGCGAGGCCGGCGGTCACAATCACCCCCGACGATCCGACCGCCCCGGACAGTCCGGCCGCCAGCGCAAACGGCACGGTCAAACCGTCGGCCATGCCGATGACGATGTCGCGGACGGCTGCCGACGCCAGGAAGTGGCGTTCAATGTGGGATGGGGGCGTGCTCAGAGGGCCTCCGCGTCTGCCGGGGTTTTGGGGAAGACAGCCCCCGCCAGAGAGGGCGGCGCACCATCCCAGCCGGTACGCTGCCCTGCCGCAGACCCGGCTGCAAGGGATTTTCGTTCAGGTATTTTCATACCGGCCTTCGATCCCGCCCATGGCCGGATGGCCGGGGCCGGGGGAGTGTGCTATGGTCGCGGTCGCTTACAAATGCCGGGGGGGCAACGGCGGCCGGAGACGGAGTCGATACCGTCCGGGCGGCGGCCGGGGTGCGAGGGGCGGATCAAGCATCTCCATGGAAATCGACTTAGCCATTTTGTTTGCCGATGTCTGTGACAGCACCCGTCTTTATGAGACGGTGGGCAATGTCCGCGCCACTCAGATCATCCAGGGGCTTCTCCGTCAGCTCGAGTCGGCGGTTACCCGGGGCGGCGGGCGGGTGATCAAGAGCCTGGGCGACGGTCTGATGTGTACCTTTCCCGATCCGGTCGGCGCCTGCACCGCCGCCGAGGCGATGATGGCGACGGTGGCGTCAGCTTCTCTCATGACGGCGCAGGTGGGCGGCGTCCACGTTCGGGTGGGTCTGCACTATGGCAGCGCGGTGGATGCGGACGGCGACGTGTTCGGAGACGCGATCAATGTTGCCGCCCGGGTCCAGAGTCTGGCCAGCCCGCAAGAGGTCCTGTTGACTGACGAGATGGTGCGCCGGCTCTCGGAGCCATTGCGCAAGCGGTCGGTGCTGCTGGATCGGACCACGGTCAAGGGCCGGACCGTCCCCACCAGCATCTACCGGCTGCGTCCCCACGACAGCGCCGAGGACACCACCGACAGCACCGTCATTGGCCGTTCGGTCCTGCGCAACCTGACAGAAGCGGCGCTGACCCTCAAACTGGGTTACCTCGATCGCGAGTTCGTGGTGGATCTGGCGCACCCGAAACTGACCATCGGTCGAAGCGAAACCAGCGATATCATGATTCTGTCCCGTCAGGCGTCGCGGCAGCACGGCGCCATCGAATTCAGCCGGGAGAGCTTCATGCTGACCGATCACAGTTCGAACGGGACATTCGTCCGCACCGGCGACGGACCGCCGATTCTGCTCCGGCGGGATTCCACCCGGCTGGTCGGCAGCGGCCTGCTGGGGATCGGTTCGGCGCCGGACAAGGACGGCGACGACCACGTCATCCGGTTCGTATGCGACCTCGACCTCTAGCAGGCTGCGGAAAAAGATAAAGGCTCTTCCTGGATTCCGGGGTGGCTTAAAAATTATATTTATCAGTATGTTAGAGCGTTATTGGCTAACTGGCTCCCTCCTGGGAGCGCGGGCATCCTGCCCGCTTATTGCCGCGAGATCAAAGAGTTGCCGATCTTCAACGGAGCTTGCGAAGAGCGGGCAGGATGCCCGCGCTCCCAAGACGCCATGGTTAACGCTTTGTTTTCCCAACAAAACTACTACCCCAAAACCCAGGAAGAGCCTGCACATTTTGGACACGCGCCCAACAGCGGCTTGTTAAAATGTTAATGATATTGCAAAATTTTCGGCATCGTCCGAACTTCTAATCAAGTGGCCCCGGGGTTCGAATCCCAGCGGGATCACCAAACTGCCACAGCGTAGCGATCACCCTTACCAGATCCGCGTCGTCGCGGACATTAGAATGATCGAAATCATCCTTTCGGAACGGGAACGCGGGGTCATTCGACAGGCCCTGGTCGAGTCTTTCATGGGCTATGCCGGACGCTTCTTGCCCAGCTTCCTCGGCGTCAAGGTCGCTCGGCTGAGAGAGTTGCTAGCCGTGTTTGTCGAGCTTGGAGACGGGGAGCGGAGCATTTCCCTTCCTCTGGAAGACTGGCGTTTGATCTATGACGTGATCAACGCCGTCCTCTACGAACTTGGCCAGGAAGAACTCCAGACGATAACAGGCTATCATCCATATGAATTCATGAACGCTGCATGCTTCATTATGGCGAGCGCCTATCGGCGGATGTGTAGCTATCCATTTTACGCTATCTTCCGCAAGGACCCCAAGCTGGAGGCCAGATGGAGGCACCGCCCTGGTCGGCTGGCTGTTCACCTTCAGCGCGGCGGCCTATAATCTGGTCCGGCTGTCGCGCCTGATCCCGGTCGCGGTATGACTGCGCCCGGAGTCTGCCCGGAGGGCAGAAAGAAGGGGCATCTCGCCCCGTCAGAGGGGCAAAATCCCCTCTGAACCCGCAAATTTGCGGGAATTATGCTCGTAAAAGTAGATTTTTTCCGACCCGGCCGAAGGAAATGCCCAGGGGCGAACCCATTTTCCCCAGCCTGCTAAAGTCTTTCGCCCGGCCAGGGATTTGCCCAGGACCCGCCAAGGGCCGGCGGTACTGCGGAACCCGGGGCTTAAAGTCACCCGCCAAGGCTGCCGGCATCATTCCTGCCGGTAAGGCAGTTCCGCTTCCAGCGTGATCTTGGTCTCCGCAATCATCTGCCGTTCCCGTTCCAGGTGCGCGGCCAGGGTATCGCGCACCGCGCACTTGCGGATCCAGTGGGCGCTGTAGGTCAGGGTCGGCTGATAGCCACGCTGGAGCTTGTGCTCGCCCTGGGCGCCGGCTTCGACCCGGCGGAGGCGGTTGGCGATGGCGAAGTCGATGGCGCGATAGTAGCAGGCTTCGAAGTGCAGAAAGCGCACATCCGTACCGCCGCCCCAGTTGCGGCCATAAAGGGTATCGCCGCCGATCAGGTTGAGTGCGCCGGCGATCCAGCGGCCATCGGCCTCGGCCATCACCAGCACCACTTGGTCGGCCAGCACCGCGCCCAGACGGTGGAAGAACTCGCGGTTGAGGTAGGCGAAGCCCCATTTGCGGTCGCTGGTTTCAAGGTAGCAGCGATGGAAGGCGTCCCAGTGTTCGGCTTTGAGGTCACTTCCGGTCAGGGTGTGCAGGCGCACGCCACTCTCCGCGACGATCTGGCGCTCCTTGCGGATGGCCTTGCGTTTGCGTGCCGCGAGCGTGCCCAGGAAATCGTCGAAGCCGGCATAATCCCGATTGTGCCAGTGATATTGCAGACCGATGCGTGGCAGCCAGCCGGCTTCGGTCAGCCGCTGCCATTCCGCCTCGGTGCAAAAGGTGGCGTGGATCGACGACACCTTTTGATGGCGCGCCACCTGCTCCAGCGTGGCCAGCAGCGTCGGCAGCACCTGCGGGTCGGCGTCCGGCCGCACCAGCAGGCGCGGCCCGGTCACCGGCGTAAATGGGACCGCGACCTGAAGCTTCGGATAGTAACTCAAGCCGGCGCGGTCATAGGCTTCGGCCCAGGCGTGATCGAACACGTACTCGCCGAAGGAGTGGTTCTTGAGATACATGGGCGCCACCGCGGCCAGCCGTCCGTTCGGCCATTGGGGTCCCTGCCGGTCCCGGACCGCCAGATGCAGGGGCAGCCAGCCGGTCCGCCCGGATACCGAGCCGCTTTCTTCCAGCGCCGTAAAGAAGGCATGGCTGACGAAGGGATTGCCGGCGCCGGCGCAGGCATCCCACTCTGCGGCGCTGACCCGGTTGACGCCGAACAGGATTTCGGCGGTGATACGATCCTGTGCGCTGCCGTCGGGCACGGGCCTGCTCCCCCTGTCGCCATCGGCCGGAAAACGCGATTCCCGGCCCCGACCCATAAATTAGCCCGCGTCAGCGGACCTGAAAGATGCCGTCGATTTCCACCGAGACCCCGAATGGCAGCGAATTGACGCCGACCGCGAAGCGGGCATGGCGCCCGATCTCTCCGAACACCTGGATCATCAGTTCCGAGGCGCCGTTGATCACCTTGGGGTGGTCGCGGAACTCGGGCGTGGCGTTGACGAAACCGCCCAGCTTGAGGCACCGCACCACCCGGTCGAGGTCGCCGTCCAGGGCGTCGGCCACCTGCGCGATCAGGTTAACCCCGCACTGGCGCGCCGCCGCCTGGCCCTCGTCGATGGAAAAATCGGCCCCGATCTTGCCGACATAGCGTAATTCGCCAAGATGCACCGGCAACTGCCCGGCGACATGGAGGATGTCCCCGGCCCGGGTATAGGGCACATACGCCGCCGCCGGAGCCGGTGCCCGGGGCAGCATGATGCCCAGTTCGCTCAGTCGTTCGTCGATCTTTCCCGCCATACCCGTTCCTGCTCCCTTGTTCCGATTCCGTGTGACGGTGACCGATCCGCCGGATCTCTCCGGCGGGACAATACTGAGTCCCCATGGTGCAACGCAAATCCGAAAGCAACAAACCTTACCGGCAGCCGGTGCCGGGAGGGTCGCGCCACCAGGTATCGGGTGAAAAACCATTGACCGGAACCGCGGGCGGCCGGTGCAGCCAGCACCATGAGGCAACCAGATCCCGGCTGAGGTGATAGAGTGGAACCCCATAATAGCCCCAGGACAGCACCCGGTCCAGGGCGTGAACCCGGGCCAGCAGCGCCGCCCGGTCGGGGGCCTCGCCCAAAGACGCCGCCAGCGCATCCACCGCAGCGGAGCGCACGCCGGCATAGTTGCGGCTGCCGTCCTGGTCGGCCGCCGCCGAGCCGAAATAGGTCAGTTGTTCGTTGCCTGGCGACAGGGTGGAGAGCCACCGGGTCAGCACCACGTCGTAGTCGAAGGCGTCGAGCCGGCCCTGGAACTGGGCGCTGTCGGCGACCCGGACCCGGGCGCCGACGCCAAGCCGGGCCAGCGCCCGGGCGAATTCCAGCGCCACCTTTTCGTCGGCGGGGGCATCCAGCAGAATCTCGAAGGCAAGGGGCCGGCCACTGGCGTCCACCAGCCGGCCGTCGATGACCCGCCAGCCGGCCTTGGCCAGCAGCCGTGTTGCCTCACGCAGATTGGGGCGCAAGCCGGCCGGTCCGCTGCCGTCGGTGCGGGGCGGGTCGAACGGCCCCAAGAACAACTCGGGCGGCAGTTCGGCGTGGAACGGCGCCAGCAGCGCCAATTCGGCCGCGCCAGGCTGGCCCGAGGCCGCCAGTTCCGAGTTGGGGTAGTAACTTGCGGTGCGGATATAGGCGCCGTGGAACAGCGCCCGGTTGATCCATTCGAAATCGAAGGCGTAGCCCAAGGCCCGGCGCACCTCCCGGTCCTGGAACGGCCAGCGGCGGGTGTTGAAGACGAAGGCGCGCATGGGTTCGGGGCGGCCGTGGGCCAGCGCCTCCAGCCGCACCCGGCCGTCCCGGACCGCGGGAAAGTCATAGGCGGTGGCCCAGCGGGTGGGGTCGGCTTCGTGCCGGAGATCGGCGTTGCCGGCCTTGAACGCTTCCAGCGCGGTGCCGTCGTCCCGGTAATAATCGTAACGCAACACGTTGAAATTGCCGGTTCCCCGCCGGACCGCCAGCCCGCGTCCCCAATAGTCGGGCACCCGGCGGTATTCGATGGCCCGGCCGGCGTCCACCGCGGCAATCCGGTAGGGTCCCGAACCCAGCGGCGGCTCCAGGGTGGTGCGATCGAACACCCGGTTCCGCCACCAGGCGCGGGGCAGGATTGGCATCAGGCCCATGATCAACGGCAGCTCGCGGTCGATGGTGCCATCGGGGGCAGGGGCGAACACGAAGCGAACACCGTGGGTACCCACCGCTTCCGCGGCGCGCACCCGGTTATAGTACGCGCGATGGTTGGGCCGACCCTGGGTTCGCAGGGTTTGCCAGGTGAACAGCACGTCGTCTGCGGTGATCGGGGTCCCGTCATGCCAGCGCGCCTCCGGGCGTAACCGGAACACCACCCACGAGCGGTCCGGCGGCGTCTCGACCGACGCGGCGATCAGGCCGTAAAGCGTGAATGGCTCATCGTCGGCCCGAATCATCAGGCTTTCGAAGACCTGATCCAGGCCAAACGCCGCCCGGCCGCGCACGATGAACGGGTTGAGGCTGTCGAAACTGCCGGTCACCGCGGTCCGCAGCACCCCGCCCTTGGGGGCCTCGGGATTGACGGTGTCAAAGGCGGCAAAACCCGGTGGATATTTGGGGACCCCATGCATGGCGATGCCGGCCGCGACCACGCCGCCCGGTCCGGTGTCGGTCTCCGACCCGACGGTTCCGCCGGCAACGGGCGGCGCCAGCAGCAGGGCCAACAACAACACCAACCGCGGCGCGCAACCCATTCCCGCCACCGTCGCGCTACCGCCCGCGCGCCCGGTCCACCGAATTGATGACCGGGGTGGCGCGCAGTGCCGCGATGATGTTGGTGAGGTGCTTGGCGTCCTTCACGTCGATGTCCATCAGCATCTCGAAATAGTCCTGGCTCCGGTTGGTGATCTTGAGATTGGTGATGTTGCCGTCATTCTTGCCGATCACGGTGCTGAGCGAGCCCAGGCTGCCGGGTTCGTTGGCCACCACCAGGGCGATGCGGCCGACGTGGTTTTCCGGGCGGTTGGAACCGATATCCCAGGCCACGTCGATCCACCGTTCCGGAGAATCGCTGAAGCTTTCCAGGGTTTCGCAGTCGATGGTGTGAATGGTCACGCCTTTGCCGGTGGTGACGATGCCGACGATGCGGTCGCCGGGCAGGGGGTGGCAGCAGCGGGCGTAGTGAACGGCCATGCCCGGAATCAGGCCGCGGATCGGCAGCGGCTGGTCCTTGCCCTTGGGCTTTGGTTTGGGGCGGACCGTGGGCAGACCGGTCTTTTCGTCGCGCTCGGTCTGCTTGTGGCCGGGAAAGACCGCGTTGAACACCTCGTGCGCGGAATGGAGACCGGCTCCGACATTGGCGAAAAGGTCGTCGGTGGAGGTCGCCTGGAAGATCTTCAAGACCCCGTCCAGGGATTTGTCCGAGAAGTCGTAACCCTCGCGGCGGAAGATTTTCAGGAGCAGGGCGCGACCGAGCTGGATGTACTGGGTCCGTTGCTGGGTCCGCAAAAACCGGCGGATGCGTGCCTTGGCCTTGCCGGTGACGACGAACCGCTCCCAGGCCGGTGACGGGGTCTGAGACTTGGAGGTGACGATTTCGACCTGATCGCCATTCTGCAACTGGGTGCGTAACGGCAGCATGCGGCCGTTGATCTTGGCGCCGACGCAGGTGTCGCCGATCTGGGAGTGGACCGCGTAGGCGAAGTCCACCGGCGTTGCCCCCCGCGGCAGGCTGATCAGGTCGCCCTTGGGGGTGAAGCAGAACACCTGATCCTGGAACAGTTCCAGCTTGGTATGTTCGAGAAATTCCTCGGGGCGCTGGGCGTGCTCCAGGATGTCGAGCAACTCGCGCATCCACCGGTATTCCCGGGTTTCGGTGCGCTGCTGGTCCTGCTTGTAGGCCCAGTGGGCGGCGACGCCAAGTTCGGCTACGTCGTGCATGTCCTGGGTGCGAATCTGCACCTCAATGCGTTGCTTGTCGGGACCGATCACGCCGGTATGCAGAGAGGAATAGCCGTTGGGCTTGGGCGTTGAAATACAATCCTTGAACCGACCCGGCACCACCGGGTAGCGGGCGTGGATGATTCCCAGCGCCTGATAGCAGGCGTCCACAGATTCGACGATGACCCGAAATGCCATGATATCGGAGAGCTGCTCGAACGAGATGCTCTTGTGCTCGAGTTTGCGCCAGATCGAATAGACGCTCTTCTCCCGGCCGCTGACCGTGGCGCCGGGCAGGCCCTGCTCGTGCAGGGTCTGGCGCAACGCCTCCACCACCCGCTCGACCCGGCCTTCGCCCTCGCTGCGCAGGCGTGCCAGTTGGGTGAGTATCGAGTCCCGGGCTTCGGGATTGAGTTCGGCGAAGGACAGGTCTTCCAACTCGTCCTTCCATCGCTGGATGCCGATCCGCTCGGCCAGCGGGGCGTAGATTTCCAGGGTTTCGCGGGCGATCCGGCGGCGCTTTTCGGGATTCTTGAGGTAGTGGAGGGTCCGCATGTTGTGCAACCGGTCGGCCAGCTTGACCAGCAGCACCCGGATGTCTTCGGACATGGCCAGCACCAGCTTGCGGAAGTTCTCCGCCTGCTTGGTCTGGTCGCTCTGAAGCTCGATCCGCGACAGCTTGGTGACGCCATCCACCAGCCGGGTGATTTCACTGCCGAACAGCCGCTCGATGTCTTCGAGGGTGGCCACCGTGTCTTCGACGGTGTCGTGAAGCAAACCGGTGACGATCGACGCGGTGTCGAGCTTCATCTGGGTCAGCAGGCCGGCGACCTCGACCGGGTGGGCAAAATAGGGATCCCCGCTGGCCCGCAATTGCGAGCCGTGGCACTTCAGCGAAAACACGTAGGCGCGATTGAGGATATCCTCGTCCGCCGAAGGATCGTAGGCCCGGACGCGCTCAACCAGTTCATATTGCCGGATCATGACTGCCAGTCCCCCGTTCCGGGTCCGGGCGTCGCCGCCGGCCGGCCTTCTGCCTCCAGGGGCTTTGCCCGTCGGACCCCATTAACGGGGTCTGGGGCCGCCGGCCCCGGTGGGGTCCAGGGGTGCAACCCCTGGCTGCCAAAGGCCTGTATCGTCCTTTGGGTACATCAGGATCACACCGGCGGAATCTCGCCCTCGAACTCGACGCCGGACAGGTCGTCAATTTCGCCGTCGATGGGTTCCTCGGCGTCCTCGTCGCCTTCGTCCATCAGGCCATCGTCCAACTCGCCTTCACCTCCGGCTTCGCTGCCGGTTCGGTTCCAGACCTGCTCGCCCGCCATCAACTCGACGATTTCCTCTTCGGGCTCTTCGGAGTCCGAATGCCGCTGGTGACCCCGGATCAAATCATTGCGCAGGTTTTCCAACGACACCGTCAACTCGGCGATCTCGCGCAATGCGACCACCGGATTCTTGTCGTTGTCCCGGTCGATGGACAAGGGAGCGCCGGCGGCAACACTTCGTGCCCGCTGGGCCGCCATCATCACCAGCTCAAACCGGTTGGGAACCTGGAGGACACAATCTTCAACGGTAACGCGCGCCATGCCGAACCCACTCCATATGATGAGCCCGTAATTATAGAACGCCGGCTACGGCTACGCAAGTCGCAGCCGTGGCCATCCCGGCAATTCTCAAGAGGTTTTGCGGCCGGTGAAAATGCCGCTGCCGCGACCTCTCCCTGACGAAGCCCCCGCGAAGGGAGATAGCGCCCTGATATTTCGTTGTTTTTATTCTCTCCGGCGGTGCGGGCGCGGGATTCCCGGGGGCCTTGCTTACGCTCCGGACCCGGTGGCATCGCTGGTGTCGTCCACATGGTGAACGGGTTCGGCGTGGACCACCACCCGCTCGAGACCCTCGATCCGATCCCAGATCATCGCCTCCAGGCGTACCGTCTGATCGTGGACCCGACGGATCGGCAGAGCCTCGTCGAAGACGCAATGGCACGAAACGTAGAGACCTCCGGCCTCGCCCTGGACCTTGACGTTGTGGATGTCCACCGGCGGTCGCACCGCCTGCGCCGCCTCGCGGACCAGAGTCGTGACATGCGACACCTGATCGGGGTCAACCGGGGTTCCCGACTGGATGCGCGTGCGGCGCGGATCCAAATGGGTGTCGACGCCAACGGTGCCGCCCAGTTCGCGGCGAATGGCCTCTTCCAAACCGGTGGCCACCTGATGGGCGCTGCCGATCGGCAGATCCTCGTCCACTTCAACGTCTAGGCTGACCTGATGGGTGTTGCCCAGGGTGTGAACCGCGATGTCATGCACCGACAGCGAACGGTTGCGGGCGACGATCTGAACCGTCTCAATGATCGATTCGGTATCGAGCGCCACCGGTTCGGCGTGGACGAAGGGTTCGGCCTCGGGGATCGCCTCCTGGACCCGCCGGGCCAGACCGTCGCACATGTCATGGACCTGCTCCAGGGCCAGTGCCCGACTGACCCGCACCGTCAGCTCGACGAACACCGAAGCCCCGGCCGGCCGCACCCGCACCCGTTCGACCCGGGCGACGCCGGGATAGTCGCGGGCCAGACCGCGAACATGCTCGACCAGACCGAGAGGCGCGGTATCGACCAGGACATCGATGGTCCGCTTGCCCAACCGATAACCGGCCAGACAGACGAAGCCCGACACCACCAGCGCCGCGGTGGCGTCGGCCCAGGCGTAGCCCAGCGCCACCAGCCCAAGTCCGACCAGCACCGCCGTCGAACTGAGGATATCCGAGCTGAAGTGCAGGGCATCGGCTTCCAGTGCCTGGCTTCGGGTCTCTTCGGCCACCCGGGTCAGGACCCGCGCGCGCGCGACATCGACCACAATGGACAGCACGATAACCGCCGCCGCGTACCAGGTTGCCTGAACCGGCGGCGCACCGAACAACAGGCGTTCGGCCGCCTCGTAAAGAATCCAGCCGCTGGTCAGGAACAGCAGTCCGGTCTCCATCAGCGCCGACACGCTCTCGATCTTGCCGTGGCCATAATGGTGGTCATCGTCGGCCGGTTTGTCGCTGACCCGCAACGCGAGCCAGGTGAGCAGAGTGGCCAGCAGATCGAGGCCCGAATGCGCCGCTTCGGACAGAATCGCGAGGCTGCCGGTCAACAGGCCGACCGTCAGCTTGGTCACGGTCAGCAGGGCACTGGCGAATACCGACGACAACGCAACCGCCTGCTTCTTTTCCGTGTTCATTCGATTGTCCCGAGTTTTCCCGTCAGAAACCCGCCGCCCCGGGGCGGCGAAGCGCGGTTATGGTTTGGCCGGTTCGGATGCCGCCGGAGGCTTTTCGGTCAGGTCGTCGACGCCGGGCGTCAATTCCTTGGCCGAGTAGTCGGGCAGGCGATAGCTCCAGGCGGCCGTCCGTTCCTGAGTGTTCCTGACCTCCTGGGCCGGATCCGGTTGCCCGGCCGGCGCCGGGGCATTCGGCGCGGCCGTCGGTACGGCTTCGGTTTCGGCGGTGAAACTGGCCCAGGATTTTCCGTTGCGGCGATCGATGCGGATGGTCAGCACCTCGCCATCAAAGGCGTGGAGGGTGGTAACCACCGTGTCGGCATCGGGAAGGATCGCCGGATCGCGTTTGGCGACATCGTCAAATGACAGGAAATCGGCAACGGTTGCCAATTGATTGAGCCTGACCTGATTGGGCCTCGCGTCCGCCGGCAGACCCTCGACGGTAAAGTCCTTCTGGCCGGCGTCCTTGCGGCTGATGGTAAGCGGTGCCACGCCGGGTCGGCTGACCGTCACCGCCCTGACCCGAGCCTCCGGCAGGCCGGGCAATGACCGCTCCACCCACTGCATCGGGTCGGTGGAAAGCGACGGCAACTGACCCACCGCCAGCCAGGACTGTGCCTCTCCGGCAAGGCGGGCATAAAAGTGGAGGACCGGGTGGTCGGGACTGGAGGAGGCCGCACTCTTGCCGACCAGCAGCACCGGCAGCGTCCTGCCGTCGGCGGTTCGTAATGCCACCCGGATGGCGCCGGCGTCGTCGACCTGGAGCTTGCTGTATTGTTCGGGCTTGATCGTTCTCGGCTCCAGCGTCCTGGTGCCCGCCACCGCCAGGATGGTCTGCCGCACCTGATCCAGGGCGGCCGGGTAACCGGCCTTCTCGTCCACCGACCAGTGGTCGCTGTCGGGTGTCGGGCGCGTGATGGTTACGGAGGCGCCGGCCCCGGACACGGTCAAGGCCACCACCTGATTGATCTGGTCGGTCAGCCCCGGCACCAGCGGTGCCCCGCCGGCGACTTCGGGCAGGGTTTCGGCGCTGCGATTGGCCACGGTATACAGCGCGGCACCCGCAACCGCCGCAGTTACGGCGGCGAAGACGGCAAAAGTGATAGGTTTCATGGCTCGACCCCGGTTACTCGCGGACGGTGCGGCTGCGGCGGCGGGTGCGCCAGACGGCAAGGCCAAGGGCAAAGCCGGCCACCAGCACCGGCATGGCGCCGATGTTGAGAACCTTGACCGTTGCCGACAGCCGCTCGATGTCCTGATTGAGGGCGTGCTGGACCTGACGCAGTTCCTTGCGGGTGCTCAGCACTTCGGCGCGGAAATGTTCGATGGTCGCCTGCTCTTCCTTGGACAGCAGGGTGCCGCCGGCCCCGGCCTTGGTGGCCTTGCCTTCAAGGTCGGAGATTTGCTTTTGTGCCTCCTCCAGCTTCTTGCGCAACGCCTGTTCGCGGGCCAGCACCTGCGCTCCGGCGGCACGGTGCAGGTCTTCCACCGCCAGGAACGGCCGTGATGCTCCGGCCCGGCCGCGCAGGCCGATCAGGTCGCTGGAGCCGGCCAGATTGTCGATGCCATTGGCCAGGAAGTCGACATTGCCGGCGAACGGCACCGAAAGTTGCTGGCCGAGCAGGGTTTGCTGCTGAACCCAGAAACGATCCTCCAGCATATCGGTGTCGGCAACCACGATCAGGTTGGCCGGCTGGGCGCTGACGGTCAGCGACCTCGCCGGGGCGGCCGGCCGGGGCTTTCCGGCCTCAGCCTTCTGATCGCCGGCTTTCTGCTCGTCGGCCTTGTCATCGTCGGCCTTGTCATCGCCGGTCTTGTGATCGCCGGTCTTGTGATCGTCGGCCGGAACCGGCGGACCATCGGGGAACGCGGTCTTGAGGGTGCCGGTGACGCGCGCGGCCAGGACGTAGGCCTGCCCGCCGGAAGCCAGCGCGGTCAGCATCGCCTCGGGGTCGGGCTCCCCTTCGAGTTTGCTCACATCCACCAACTGCGCACGGGGCGAGCTGGTGGCCAGGGGCGTGAAGGTGATGTCGGCATCCTTGCGTTTGGCCAGAGCCCCTGCCGAGCCGACCATCAGGCTGGCCAGATCGGTGGTGACGACATCGTCCTTGCTGAGATTATCCGGGGTCAGCATCAGCCATGCCGGATACGGCACCGCGCGGCGCCGGCCGCCCTGGCCAAAGGCGACCCGCACCGCCAGTTCAGGATCGGCGACGAAACGGCCGGGGTCCATCTCGAGTCCCCAGGCCTGGAACAACTGGGGCAGGACGGCACTATGGGATGTCCCGGGCATCGGCATGCCGCCGGGTCCCGGCTGATCCACGACGCTTTCCACATAGGGATCCACGAACACCATGGCCCGGCCGCCGGCCAGCAGATACTGATCGACGGCGAAGAGCGTCGGCGGCGCCAGCTTTTGCGGTCGCAGCACCAGCAGTACCGAGACATCCTTGTCAATGGCGGTCAGATCGGTCTTCAACACCCGGACATCGAAGGTCTGGCGCAACGAGTCCAGAAAGGCGTAGGGATGCGCCTCGCCGCGCATCGCCGCCATCATGCCCCCCGGCCCGTAGGTCAGGTCCATGTCGGTGAGAACGCCCACCACCGCCTTTTTGGGATCGGTGAGGGCGTAGACCAGCCTGGTCAGGTCGTATTCGAGGAACGCCTCCCGTTCCTGAGCGAAGTATGGGATGGTTTCCTGATGATCGGTGGTGTTGGTGCCGACCAGGCCGAAATAGGCTGGCTTGTCGCCGTTCTGATCCAGCGGCACACCCTGAATCCCGGCCTCCACCGCCCGGTCCTCGGCATCGGAGTACGGCTCGGGATCGATCTCCTGGAGTCGGATCATGCCGTGGGAGCGGTTGGCGTACTCTTCCAGAAGTTCGCGTACCCGCTGGCCATAGCCGTGGAGCTGCGGGTTGGTGCCCGCCAGCTTATCGGAAAAAAACAGCTTCAGGCTGATCGGCTCCTTGAGCGACGCCAGGATGTTGCGGGTGCCCTGGGACAGCGTGAACAACTGGCCCTCGGTCAGGTCGAGCCTGGCCTGGTGCAGCGACGTTTGACCGAGGATGTTGATGGCGACGAACAGGACGGCGGCAGCGCCCAGCGCCGCCATCGACAGGACTCTCCGGTTCATGATCGGGCCTCCCTCAGCCGGCTTTGCGCAGCTCGACCACCACCGCGTTGGCGAACAGCCAGAACGCGATGAGGGACGCGAAATAGATCAGGTCACGCACGTCGATCACCCCTTCGACGATGGAGTCGAAGCGGGCCAGAAAACTGAAGGACGCAATGGTGTCGACCAGGGTATGTGGCGCCCAGGCACTGACCAGATCCAGCACGATCGGTGTGCCCGAGACGGTGAACAGCAGACAAACGATGACCCCGACCACAAAGGCGATGACCTGATTGCGGGTGGTCGCCGACAGGCAGGCGCAGATGGCCAGGTAGCCGCCGGCCATCAGCAGGCTGCCGAGGTAACCGGCCAGGATCACCCCCTGATCGGGGTGGCCAAGAAAGCTGACGGTGAGCCAGATCGGAAAGGTCAGTGCCAGCGCGATGGCGGTAAAGCACCAGGCGGCCAGGAACTTGCCCAGCACCACCTCGTAGAGGTGTACCGGCAAAGTCAGCAGCAATTCGATCGAGCCGCTCCGGCGTTCTTCGGCCCACAGCCGCATGGCGATGGCCGGCATCAGCAGCAGATAAAGCCAGGGATGGAACATGAAGAACGGCCGCAGGTCGGCCTGCCCCCGTTCGAAAAAGCCCCCGACATAGAAGGTGAAGATGCCGTTGAGCAGCAGGAAGATGATGATGAAGACGAAGGCGACCGGCGTTGCGAAGTAGCCCGCCAGTTCGCGCCGGAAGATGGCTGCGGTTCCGCCGGTCATGCTGCCAGCTCCGTGACCTGACCGGTGGTGATCCGGCGGAATACCGCGTCGAGCCGGCCCGGTGCCGCCTCCAGCGTGCCAAAGCGCCAGCCGCGGCTGTCGGACAACGGCTCGCCTTCGGCCAGGACCTTGCCGTGGGCGATGATCAGGGAACGGGTGCACACCGCCTCGACCTCCTCCAGGATATGGGTGGAGATGATGATCGCCTTGGTGGCGGCCATCGCCTTGATCAAGATCCGCACGGCATGCTTCTGGTTAGGGTCCAGGCCGTCGGTGGGTTCGTCCAGGATCAGCACCTCCGGGTCGTGCAGGATCGCCTGCGCCAGCCCGACCCGGCGTTTGAAGCCCTTGGACAGGGTGTCGATTGGCTGTTCCAACACCGGTTCCAGGTCGATTCGGGCGATCGCCTCGTCAAGCTTGCGCCGGCGGTCGGCCCCGATCAGGCCACGGACATCGGCGACGAACTCAAGAAATGCCCGGGGCGTCATGTCGGCATAGGCCGGCGCCCCCTCGGGCAGATAGCCAATCCGCCGCTTGGCCGCCAGGGGCCGTTCGGCAAGGTCGAAGCCGGAGACCACGATTCGTCCCGAGGTCGGCGGCAGAAAGCCGGTGATCATTTTCATCGTGGTCGACTTGCCGGCCCCATTGGGACCAAGGAAGCCCAGCACGGTACCGCGGTCGACCGTGAAGCCGACGCCATCGACCGCGGTGAAAACGCCGAAGCGTTTGACCAGCCGTTCGATTTCGATCATCGCCATGGTAAAATTTATCCCCTGCGCACCCACAGTTGCCCGTCCCGGGCGAAACCCGCGGCTGAAACCCAGCCGCGCCGCCTGCCCTTATGGACCTGCGGACGTGACCGGGAGAGGGCATTTTTGTGGCATTCTCGTGGTAACCGCCCCCGGCGTCCGGCTCTCCATAGCAAAGGCCGGAGGGGTAAGGCAATCGCCGGTATCGCAACCGAACCGGTCAGGCCGGTGCGATGGCCCTCGGTTCGGTGGCCCGTGGTTCGGTGGCCCGTGGTTCGGTGGATTGGGTACAGCCGGCCGCACCGGGAATGACGAATGGCGGCAGGTTGAGCCGATGGCGACGGACATTGACGAACTCCAGCAGCGAGAGTTCGTCTTCGAGGACATGGCGGTCGACCTGCCAGCCCGGCATCCGATGGAGGACCATAAAGTCCCGCGAGCGCAACCAGCGGACCATCTCGTCCACCGAGGCCGGAACCATGGTGGGCCTGGTTTCCCGCCGCTCGCGGATCAGTCGGACGGCGGCACGGGCCGGCGCCCCTCCGGAATTTGCGGTCGGCCGGAATGACGGCGCGACCGACGGCGGCTCCGCCGGGCGTTCGACTTTGGCCTTGATCATCGCGTCCTGGGCGCCGCGCTGGCCGGAGCGGAACGGTGCCGGACCGACCAGTTCCTGCAATTTTTGCTGCACGGCATCAACGCTGCGGTCGGGGACCGCCTGGGCAATGGCGGCAAGAGAGGCGCCGGTGGCGTGAAGGGCCAGGACCGTCTCACGCTCCCGGTCGGTCCAGGGCCTCCGGAATCGCAGGCTCTGAACGTTGAGCCGGCGCAGCTTGTCGGCCACCGAGGAGCGCGGATGGCCGGTAAGATCGGCAATTTCCTTCAGGCTGCACCCGTCTTCGAGCATCCGCTGGAGCAATCGCAACTGACCGTTGGTCCAGGGCTGCGCGGAGTCCCGGCGCCGCAGGCCAAGCCGCCGGCTCATATTGCTTACCGCTTCGCCGGTACGACCGAGGCGGGCGGCGATCTCGGTATTGGTCAGTCGCTGGGCATGCAGCGCCCGAAGCTGCTCTCTCTCTTCTTCGCTCCAGGGCCGCAACTCTTCACGGCGGCTGGCTCCAACCCCCTGTCCCGGTTCCGGTTCCGGTTCCGGTTCCGGTTCATCGTCGCCGCCGGCCTTCTCGGGCCGTCCCATCGCCACGAAGAAGCCCGGGCCGAGGGTCAGTTCCTTTTGCAGATGTTTCAAATCAGGCCGGCTACCACCAAAAATTTCACCGGCCGCATCGTGGGAACCACACCGATTTGCCGGACCCGATACCGAAGGGGCTCCAAACAACAGGCCGGAACGGCGATGATCGACGCTATCCATTGTTCCAATCATCCATTCGTTGAACCCACACCCATTCCAATTGCTGCTCGGTCAGTGAACAGAACAACGAGACGGTTGAATATTAACCCTGCATTTTGGTATAATAACACTATCTATAGAGATAGGTCGTTCTGGAAATCCTATATTTTGCATTGCGATCGAATTATTTCGCGTTGCGAAAGACCAACTTCGCGACGCGGTCTTGCCCAAATGGCTCAACCTTGACGGTTGGCCGGGAGAAGGGCAGGGGTGGTTCAACAGGGCGGCATGACAGAAAAAAACCCGCTTCCGGCCCACCGTCACGCCGAGTCGGGAGCCCGGGACATCGGAGCCCGTGCGGCAGGTCAACCCTTCCCCCGAGTCGATGGTTTGAGCCCATTGCGGCCTCTCGCCAATCGGCCCGGACGGCAAACCGGTTGAGGTGGAGAGCCGCGCGATAAGGTGGTGGCGGCTTTTCCGAACCGATTTTCGCTCAATAAGTTCGCTATTTGGATAAAGCACCATGGAAAATTGAATAATAGGCACAATATCTAATCAATATTCGCCCGTTCCGCGCTATGACTCGTTGCAAATGACCACAACGAAAAAGATTGAGCGCGCGATCTATGGTTAACAATTGGTTAGCGCCAGTCCGCACAACAAGAACAGCCGCGGCCGTGCCCCAAATGACGGCAAAATGGGATGACCCTGGCGGGCGATGCCGGGCGCGGGTCTGTCGTGCGGCACCGACGTAACTCTCTCAGGCGGGAAATACTTAGACTTAAGTCTTAGACTGGGCTCGCCTGTATCTTTCCGGTCAGCCGGGCAGACCGCTCGGCTGACCGGAAGCGGAAAGTGTTGGGAGGCTGACATGATGGATATGCAGCCGAAAGGTGTAGAAAACGACGACCTGTTCGCCACTGACCCTGACGCACAGCGAACCCAGAACGAATTGCGGATTGCCCGGAGCAAGCTCGGGGCTTTCCTCGACCTGATTCCTGCCGGTCTGGTGATCCATCAGCGTCACGCGATCATCTTTGCCAATTCGGAAGCCGGTGCGGTGATCGGTATTCCGGCCCGTGAACTGGTCGGCCATCATATTTTCGATTTCATCGACGATGAGCACGCCGGGCTGGTACGGGATAAGTTCAATCAATGCTTCGATGATTCGGTCACCGTGCGCTCGCTGGAGGTTCAACTGGTCGACGTCGGCGGCAAAAAAAGAGTGATTCAGCTCTCGATGAGCCCACTATTTTGGGAAGGATTGCCGGTTATAAATATCGTGTTCAGCGATATCACGCTGCTGAAGCAGAAGGAACATGAGTTATTTATTTTGTCCACCACTGACAGCCTGACCGGGGCTTATAACCGACGATATTTCATGGATGCGGCGGCCCGCGAGTTCAAACAATTTCTGAGACACGGGACGCCCCTGTCACTGATGGTAATGGACATCGACTATTTCAAGCGGATCAACGACAGCTTTGGCCACGCAGTCGGTGACGACGCGATCAAGGCATTCGTCAATGCCGGTCTCGGCAGCTTGCGCCAGGAGGACGTGCTGGGACGGATGGGCGGTGAAGAGTTCGCGGTTCTGTTGCCCCAAACCACTGTGGAGGGGGCGGTGGCCATCGCCGAGCGATTGCGACGCCGGGTTGCCGACATCACCATTGAGGCCAGGGGCGAGAGGGCCGGCTTCACCGTCAGCATTGGGGTTACCCAGGCCGTGACCAGTGACGCCAGCATCGAAACCGGCCTGAACCGGGCCGACCGGGCGCTCTACGAGGCCAAGGCGACCGGCCGTAACCGGGTGGTGCTCGAACTCTGAGTCGGGCATTCGAGTTTTTTGCTCTGATCCGCGTCGGCGTCGGGACTTCCCCGCAACCGATCGCCGGTCCATTCCAGCACCCATTGTCCGGGCCGCCCACCCCGACAACGCAGCAATTCGACCCGCCAGCGCGGCGGCCCCAGGCCGGAAATCCCGATGCTGGCCGTCGCCGCCAGCCGCCAGCGCGTAACTGCGGCGCTGGCGGCCGGCGGCGACGCCGGCGGTCTCAGCAACAGGCCGGTGACGCCCCCCCCTTCGGCCGCCAGTTGCAGGCGCCGCGATGCCACCAGATCCAGGTCATTGACCTCCCCCAGCACCGCCGCCAGCCGACGGTGGCGAAGCGCCTCCTCCATCGCCCACAGCGTGTCGCGGTCCCGACGGACCGGCACCGGAATCAGCCTTTCCGGCCTCAACCCCAGCCCGGCAAGGCCCGGTGGATAAAGATCATCCCGGCGGGTCAGCCAGAGGACCCGCCCGCCATCGGTCGCCAGCCGTCCCAGCACCACCGCGGCAAAGCCGACTGCGGCGCCATCGTCTCCGGCTCCGGCCCCGCCGACCTCGTGGATGCAGCCCAACGCCAACCCGCCACCGGGCAACCAGCCATCAAGTTCAGACACTCCTAACGGGTGTATGGTGCCGGTCAAACATCCTTCAAGCCGGCGGACCTGCGCCCGTAACGCAGCGAGCGTCGCCGCTTTGTCGACCGGATCCTCGTTCTCTGAGCGAACAGCAGAAGACATGGGGCAACCAGCATCAAGGCCATCGGGATTGGAGCGCGGGCTCCATAGTTCCCTGTATGTTCCATTTGCCGGGGTGCTGTCAAGTGGCGCCGCAAGCGCCGGCGATTTCAAAAGAGGGGCTTGGGGGGATGTAAAATCTCCGGGAACCCCTATTTATGGCGTTATGGCCAGGCATGGATCGGACCGGTCGGACAGATGTGTGCAAAACGCCGCAGCAGTGACCGACGTCGATGACTTCATTGTGGATGCGTACACCGAGGCGCTGCTTGCGGCGCGGCGCCAACGACGGCTGATCGGTGAGGCCGCGAGACACCACGCCTGTATCGTTGCCGCGGCACATGTGTCGGCGGCCACGGGTTTGGCGATTACCGCGGAAATGGTGGCAGGGCTCACCCGTCCCTGGTGGTGACGTGGAGTGGTGATTGTTTTTGCAGGGCTCTCTCCCGCACCCGCAGGGAGGCTCGCCTCCTTGACGTCATGGGATCAAAGGGCCGACCGGCCTTTTGCGGGTGTGGGCAGAGCCCACAAAATGGGACCGGCTCTTCCCACAGTCACCCGGGCTTGGCGTCAGGTCGTGGCCGCTCGCGCCAGGCCTTCCAGTCGGCACGGGTGGCCTCGGCCATGGCTTCGGCGGCGTCGCGCAGCCAGTGTTCGGGGCGATGCCTGAGATCGGCACGGACCGTCGCGGTTGGGGCTGGCCCGCTGCCCAGGTGGATATTGGCGGTTTCCCGGCCCATGGCCCGCAACATCTGCCTGTCATCCCGCCGGTGCGGCAGGGTCGCCAGTTCGACCCGGGTGCAGTGGGGGGCCAGTCGGCGCACCACCCAGCCACTGAGCCGGTCCGGGGACAACGGGTAGGCAAGGAACGGATCGGGGCAGCGGACCGCGGCGGCCACCAGATCGCCACAACGGATGGGCGTGGCGGCGGTGCCTTGGGTCCAACTCCAGGCCGACGGATAGAGTGCCTTGACTTCGCGGGCAACCGCGGCGCCGCCGAAGGTGGCGACGGCCACGAAGCGCCGGCGGCCCAGGCTGCCGAGTCCCGCCACCCGCGGCGCGATCCGGCGCAATTCCGCCCCGGCCGGCAGGTGGGCGTTCAGGAGTGCCCTGATTTCCGGCCCCGGATCGGGATCGGGGGGATCGGATTTCCTGGTGGCGGTCAGCTTTTCCCAAAATCGCCTGGGGTCGCGCAATTCGCCCAACGCCAGTTCCCGCAGCCAGCCGTGATTTTCCTCCAGCACGAACGGCCAACCTTCGGTCAGGCCCTCTTCATAGCCCTCGAGAATCGCCCCGGCAATATCGCCGGGCGACAGCGCATGGTCGTCGAGAGCGATCAGAGCACTGGCGGTCAGGCGGACCAGATCCAGTGGGTAGGGCATGACCTGGGCCTCATCGGCATCGTTGAGACCCCAAACCAGACGCCCTTCGGCGTCGCGCCAGGTGCCAAAGTTTTCCACATGAAGGTCGCCCACCGCCAGTAGCGTCGGGGCCGTGATCAGTTCCGGACAAACCTCCGGCCACAACCGACACCAGCGATAAAAGGTTGCGCGCAGGAACGGGAACAGGCTGTCGGCCATCTGGCTGTGTTTGAACTCCATATCCTTCAGAACCACCGGCCCCTGGGTCTTGAGCCAGGTCTCGTAGGCCGCGGTATCGGCTTGAATATTCATGATATTGCGCCACCGTAACTTGCGACCTTCGGGCATGGCCCCGGTCTGGGAGTGTGAAGCAGGGTAAATCGGCGCACGATAAAGTCAAGAACTGTCGGTAAGGGGGTCCTTGTGGGGGAGTGCGGCTTGCCCGGGTCCCCGCCCCAACGGTCATCGGCGTTTGAACCCCGGCGATCCGGCGCGTTCCGCCAAAGCTTGACAGCACCACGCAGAACGGCGATAGACCGGGGAGTGCCGACGCGAACCGTCCCCCCGACGTGGGACCGGGAGCGGGGATGGGTGGCCGAGCGGTTTAAGGCACCGGTCTTGAAAACCGGCGTGGGTGCAAGCCCACCGTGGGTTCAAATCCCACCCCATCCGCCAGAATCAAGTGGTCAGGGCGATACCCGGCCATGCCGCCCCGGCTTTTTTGGCACACCCGGTCCCGTCAAACTCCTGAGGGAGGGGCCGGGATGGCCACCGTTCAGCCGCGCGGCGAGTGCCAGTGGCGGGTGAGGTGGCCCCGGAATCCCGGACAGGGGTTTAAGCTTGGTTCGACCTGAGAGGGAACGAGCCGATGAGTGGGAAACGGAAAAGATATAGCGCTGATTTTAAAGCGAAGGTTGCGCTGGATGCGT
>Ga0302319_10001634_pt1 | contig 49829 bp, 49 predicted proteins | sample Bog_T0_2_FD_203319 | JGI IMG/M metagenome (GOLD analysis project Ga0302319, IMG submission 203319) | Peat permafrost microbial communities from Stordalen Mire near Abisko, Sweden - Bog_T0_2 | ecosystem: Environmental > Terrestrial > Soil > Wetlands > Peat | place: Sweden: Abisko, Stordalen Mire... | reverse complement strand
TTGTCTTTGAGGGAATGATATTGGCCGCAGCAGCACGACCGCTGCGCCAGTCTCTGTGCGAGAAACCGTCAGTAATTTTTTGGCTAGCCGTATAGCTATTGATAGCTGTCACCAGCCCTGTTTCAACACCAATGCCTTCCTGGGTCAGAACCCGAAGAAGCATCGATAAGCAATGTGATGTGCAGCTGGCCGCTGAAATAATATGATGTTGCCGTGGATCGTATTCATGCTCATTGACTCCGGTCACGATCGTCTTAACATCTCCATGCCCGGGAGCGGTGATAAGGACCTTCCTGGCCCCGGCATGAAGATGCCCATCAACTTGGGTGCTATTAGTCAATAATCCCGTTGATTCTATGACGAGATCAACACCGAGCTTTCCCCACGGCAAATCAGATATCTTTTGAGGCGACGGCAAACACTTGATGCTATGCCCGTTGACGATCAATACACCTTTGGCCGTTGATACCTGGTGAGGGAAACCCCCATGGACTGAATCGTGCTTGATCAGGTAGGCAAAGTAATCGACATCCGCCGAAACATCTACAACAGCGACGACATCGATCTCCTTGCCTAATAGACCCTGATCGCAGATCGCACGAAAAACTAAACGGCCGATACGGCCAAAACCATTGATACCCACCCTGATCGGCATTACGACCCTCCGGAGATCAAAAAAATCCCGGTTTGGGCAAAGGCATTCGGGAACAACTGTATTTCTTTGTCATTGGCTAAAAATACCCTGCTCTCAATCGTGATTTTTTTCTTCACACAATACTCAATAAAATCCAAAATACTTAAGAAATGGAGATTAGGCGTCTCATACCATTGATACGGCAACGCTGCATTAACCGGCGTTCTGCCTCCCAATAATATCTGCAGACGGGAGCGATAATATGCAAAATTAGGGAACCCCACGATCACTTTCTTGCCTACCCGCAAAGCATCCTGAAGCACCGGATCTACCCGCCTGATCTGCTGCATACTTTGATTAAGGATCACATAGTCAAAAGATCGGTCTTTATAATCTTCCAGGCCGTCTTCTAAATTGCCATGCAGGATATTCAAGCCCTTGGCAACGCATTTATATATCTCTTCGACATTGATCTCGATCCCATGACCATGGGCCTTTTTATTCTTAATAAGCAGATAAAGAAGATCCCCGCTCCCGCAGCCAAGATCAAGGACAGAAGCCCCGGGACCTATCCATTCCAATATCACACGATGATCAGGACGGATATCTTTAAATGTTGTAGCCATCGCTTACCTCATAATCATAATAAATTTTCTTTAAAAAATGCCGGATCAAATGGGACTCTTCTTCGATCTCCAACAAAAACGCATCATGCCCATATGTAGAATCCACTTCACAATAACTTGTTTGCAAACCGGCCATTTTGCAAGCCTTCACAATTTCTTGTGACTGATACGGTGGATACAGCCAATCCGACTTAAACGCGATCACCATGACCTTCGCCTGAATGTTTTGGAAAGCCTCCTGGACTGTTTTACCGGCAAAACCATCAAAATGATCCAATGCCTTGGTGATATATAGATATGAATTTGCGTCGAATCGTTTAACGAAATTATCCCCCCGGTAGCGCAAATATCCCTCGACTTCAAAATCGGCAGTAAACTTCTCCCCCGGAGACGACCATTTCTTTTGCCGTCCAAATTTCTCTGCCATTGAAATATCACTCATATAAGTTATATGACCAATTGTTCGAGCAACGGCAAGGCCCTTATCCGGAGGATTGCCCTTATAATAATCACCGGAATTCCAATTCGGGTCTGCCATGATCGCCAGGCGTCCGGCTTCATTAAAGGCGATCTGCTGAGGTGAATGTTTAACGGTCGTCGCGATCGGAATGGCGCTTCGAATATTTGTAGGATAATTCACCAGCCAGGACAAAGCTTGCATCCCGCCCATAGAACCACCCACTACTGAAAGCAACTGATCAATACCTAAAGAATCGATCAGCCGTTTTTGACAATTGACCATATCCCCAATCGTTATCAGGGGAAAATCCAAGGCATACGGTTTCCCCGACCGGGGATCAATACTCGCCGGTCCGGTTGAGCCTTTGCACCCGCCCAATATATTTGAGCAAATCACGAAATATTCGTCGGTATCAAAGGCCTTCCCCGGACCGATCAAGGAATCCCACCATCCAGGTTCTTTTTCTCCTTCATGGTAACCGGCAGCATGGGCATCCCCTGAGAGCGCATGGAGGATAAGTATAGCATTAGTCCGATTAGCATCTAATAGCCCATAGGTCTCATAGGCAATGGTGATGGGACCCAATGCTTCACCATTCTCAAGAGTTAGTTCATCAAACGTGAAATACTTCGTTTGGACAATGCTTATGGTCATGCAGTCAGCTCTTGGAAAAGCCACGTCGTCAGATAACGTTCACCCGTATCCGGCAAAATAACGACAATAGTTTTCCCTTTATTTTCTTTTCTTTTACCAACCTCAAGTGCAGCCCACAAAGCTGCTCCACTCGATATGCCAACTAGAATCCCTTCCAGGTGTGCCGCTTTCCGGGCGGTCGCCCCGGCATTATCATTAGTGACGCGAATTATTTCATCAATAATTCCGACGTTCAGGATCTTTGGTACGAAACCGGCACCAATACCCTGGATTTTATGCGGCCCTTGAGCCCCGCCAGACAATACCGGAGAAGCATCAGGCTCAACAGCGATAGCCTTAAAACCTGGTTTTCTTTTTTTAATGACCTCGGCAACACCTGTGATGGTCCCACCAGTACCAATCCCGGAAATCAGAATATCGACCTTCCCGTCGGTATCTTTCCAGATCTCCTCAGCCGTGGTCTTGCGGTGGATTTCGGGATTCGCCGGGTTATTAAATTGCTGGGGCACAAAACTATTCGGTGTTAAACGGGCTAATTCTTCGGCCTTTTCAATAGCTCCTTTCATGCCCTTGGCCGCTTCAGTGAGTACCAGCTCCGCACCGAATATCTTGAGCAACTGCCTGCGTTCAAGGCTCATGGATTCTGGCATAGTAAGGATCAACTTGTAACCCTTGGCAGCTGCAATAAAAGCTAAAGCTATGCCCGTATTGCCGCTGGTGGGTTCGATGATAACTGTATCCTTTTTAAGCTGCCCTTTGTGTTCCGCGTCCTCAATTAAAGCTAAACCCAGCCTGTCCTTAACGCTCGAAAGCGGGTTAAAAGACTCCAGCTTGGCATATATTGTTGCCTCGCTTCCTTCAGCAATTCGGTTTAGCCGGACCAATGGCGTGTTACCGATAGTTTTAGTGATATCTGAAAACGTTCTGGACATATACTCCTCCTTATGTTTTTGCTAAAGCATGTTCAATATCCGCGATGATGTCATCGATATGCTCGATCCCTACGGACAAACGGACAAAATCAGGCGTTACACCGGTTGAAAGCTGTTCTTCCGGTGAAAGTTGTTGATGAGTGGTTGTGGCCGGATGGATCGCGAGAGTTTTGGCATCACCGACATTCGCTACATGAGAGATCAATTCCAGCGAGTCGATGAATTTTTTTCCAGCTTCTATCCCGCCTTTGATGCCAAACCCTAAGATGGCACCGGCACCTTTTGGTAAATACTTCTTAACCCGCTCTTTTTCAGGACTGTCTTCAAGCCCTGGATAATTTACCCAGGAAACCTTGGGATGTTTCTTTAGATATTTTGCGACGCTCAGAGCATTCTCAGAATGGCGCGGCAGGCGCAAATGTAAAGTCTCCAGTCCTTGAAGGAACAGGAAGGAATTAAACGGGGACACTGCGGGGCCAATATCCCTTAACAGCGTCACCCTCGCCTTGATAATATAGGCAATATTGCCCAAAGGCCTCAAGGCATCGACAAACTTAATGCCATGATAGCTTGGGTCCGGATCAACGATCAGCGGGAATTTCCCGTTTTCCCAATTGAATTTCCCGGAATCAACGATCACCCCGCCAAGACTTGTCCCGTGCCCCCCGATAAACTTGGTCGCGGAATAAACGACAATGTCCACGCCATGATCGATCGGTCTTAACAAATAAGGCGAAACCGTATTATCCAGGACAAAGGGGATATTATGTTTATGGGCAACCTTAGAAATACCTTCAAGGTCAGCCACATCAAGCTTGGGATTACCAATAGACTCCGCGTAAAGGGCCTTGGTCTTAGGTGTTATCGCCTTATCGAAAGCTTCAAGGTCATTGGATTTTACAAAATTGACCTTCACCCCTAAGCGAGGAAAAGTATAATGAAAAAGATTATACGTCCCCCCGTAGAGATTATCCGCCGAGACAATCTCATCCCCGGCCTGGGCGATATTCAATAGCGCCAGGGTAATGGCAGACTGTCCGCTGGAGGCGGCCAATGCCCCCACCCCGCCGTCCAGGGCCGCAACCCTCTTTTCAAAGACATCGGTGGTAGGATTCATCAAACGGTTATAGATATTACCAAACTCACGTAACCCAAAAAGATTGGCCGCATGTTCCGTATTTTTGAATTGATACGCAACGGTTTGATAGATCGGCACAGCCCGGGAACCGGTTGTCGGGTCCGGCTCCTGCCCGCCATGCAGGGCGAGCGTTTCTGTTTTAAGTTTTGCGTCTATTTTACTCATCTTATTGTCCCTTTCTGATGATTTTCTTAGAATGAATATTGTGCGCTTACGACGGGCCCGCTACCCAACCCCACCTTTGTGTTGGACAGATTGTATCTTCCTGTATCAGCATAAGCAGCAACCAAGGTCAGATTTTTGTTCGCCAACCAGGCCACATGCACATCCCAATAATTGGCATTACTGAAATGATCGTATTCTTCCCCTTGTTTGAATTCATATCCCACGGCAAAACCATGAGGCAAAACAATATCAACGTTGCCAAAAGCGGTCTCTCTTCTTTGGCTGATAAATCCAAGAACGCCGGTAGCAATCTCCTGTGACGAAAGAACGCCGGCTGATAAGACAACCGGTAAAGGCAGCTGAGTAATTGTTTTTGTGGCGACTGCATACCAATCCTCACCTGATCCGCGAAAAGGGAACCCAACAATGCTATGGACAACTTTATCGCTTGTTGTTTTATAAATCGTTCCAACGGAGACTTCCGGGAGAAATTTTGTGCCAAATGAATTCTCCGGTAATACCACCAGCTTGACACCGATATTATTCTTATGGAAATTAGCCCCTGAGTGAGGAAAACCGCCCCAAGCGATGTCCTGAAACCCTTCTGAAACCTCTAATCGTTTAAAAAAGGTCGTCGCGACTCCAATAGAACCCCAATCGATCTTTGGTTGGGTCAGGTCAGTGTACCAGGTCCCGAATCTCGGTTTACTCACGATCTCGGTATCGCCTACACTATATAAGGCATCCCCTTCTGCAGGATAGGCCAACGGGTTAAACGCCACACCACCAACACCTTCCAGATTATTTAATGGAAGGCCTGCGTATGCAAGACTGCCTGACAAGGTAATACTTAAAACGATCAATGCTAGTTTTGTTAGATGTTTCATTTTGAGAATCCTCCTGTTTATATTGGATTCCCCAGCTGTCTGGTAAAATCATTATTTTACTTATCAAATTTTTGTCTTTTGTCGTTTAGAACGATCAAATTGGTTCTAGCTGCTATGATATTAGATGTCTAAATTCCACCACCTCCTTCAACGCGCCAGACATCATCAAAGCGCTTTTTTTCTGTTACATCTATTTGTATTATCTTCCTTTCATGAACCTTAATGGTAACCGTGCCAAACTCTAAAGAACCAATAGCGGCCGCTATATCCTTGATAATGGCATCATTCACAATATTCTTTTGACTTTGCTTGGTACTCATTCTCCCCTCCATATCCATAAAAAACAAAAGCCCACTGCCTTAAGTTTATCTTTCATGGCAGTGGGTTGTCCCGTCGCGCCTAATTATTAAATGATGCTGTTACATAGGCGTACCTCCACCACCACGAAGGCGGCACATCGCTATGCAACAACACATGAACATAAAAATATTTTTAAAAAAGATTATCATTTTTGTCTCTAAAATTAAATTCGCCTTAGACATTCTACTAACCCTATAGATTTTATAGTTGACTTAACGCAAGTTTAAAACATATTGATTTTCTCTTCAATACGTTAAAATACGTAGATCCATACGTAGTTCTACTCAAATTCTAGAAAATACCCACATTGATCTGTTAAGCCTGATGAGCAGAAATGTTACCTAAGCTGAATAAAGACTCAGTAATTAATCAGGGAAGACCGGTAAAATACTTATGAGGTCTAATGTATTATTTTTTGAATTTATTAATTAGTTCAAATTCTGCCTTCCCATAAACCAATTTTGCCCCCATTTATTTTCATTGATTTGCTCAAAAGTTTGACTAACAAACGGCCTTCTTAATTCCCTGCAATGAATCTTCACCCCGCTTATCAAAGCCAACCCGCCTAACATAATTGCCCAAGCCCATCCGAATATGCTGTATCCAATAAAACCAGCTAGGAAGCCCCACGCACAGCTAAAAAGACCAATCAGGTAAACTGTCCCCCAGCTTCTATTAAGTACCCAAGTAAAGACCACCAGCATGATAATAATCCCAGGCCATGAACCAAGTCCATCTCCTATGATCACAGCCAAAACAACTGCCTCAGCCAATAGTATTCTGTAATTATAGTTAGCCAGCCTAGTTTTAAAATTGTTAATGATTTTTATCATTTTCACCTCTTTTGATTGCTTCGTTCGCATTCAAATTAAATAAAATGAATCCCTCTTTTTGGTGTCCAAAATAGTACTACATTAGGTTATTGGGAGTTAAAGAATATTAAAAAGGGATAAAATAAAAAAACTCCGTTTCTCGACGACGGAGTCTAATATCACAATAATTTCTAAGGGTTACAAAAAGGCCTCGAGCGCATTAAGAGAAAGATGGCTTTATCCCCTTATCTCAATTGAATCATGCTTTTATCAATCAACTGTGCGCATTAAGAAATGGACGATTATCTAAAAAAAATTTGGTGTCCAAAATGTGACGGTTTTAAACTAAAAGTAGTTAAAAAATGATAAAGGAAGTTAAAACATAAAATAGAGTTTTATCGTCGGTGCGGATGTTCTTTTAAGCAATTACAAGGGATTATGAAAAAGGCTTTTTTCGGTTTTCAAGACCGCCGCATTCGGCCACTCTGCCACCTCTCCAAAAATAACAAGTCGCCTATTCTACTATATTTATGATAGTTTTCAACTTTTTGTCAAAATTAGGATCAAACGAATGTAAATAAAATCGTAACATAAAATACTTAATGGGAGTTTTTTAATTCACGGAATAAATTATAAAGACCACTCAACTTCCATTTAAATGTTAATTCATTATCCCAATTATTGATATGGATCCGGTCCAATTCATAAAGATCAACATTGAAGTGGTCATACCCTCGATTGGTTGCTAATGCCGCCTTATACCCCGCCAAAGCAGTTATGGCTTTGACCTGTTCACTAAAACCTCCAGACGGATAAGCAAGATAATACACAGGTTTTCCCAAATGTTCTTCGATTGCACGTTTACTCCCAAGGATCTCATCCTTCATTTGTCCTTTTGACAAACTAGGGAGATAGGCATGATGGCGGGTGTGGCTTCCAAAAGTAATGCCATACTTTCCCATTTCTTTAACCTGTTCCCAATTTAGAATATCTGGATTTATTCCCACAATATCTGAGATCAGAAAAATTGTAGCCGGGAAATGATATTTCTTAAGGATCGGAAAGGCGTTAGTATAATTATCTTGATATCCATCATCGAATGTGATCACAACTGTTCTATGAGAGAATTTCTTACCCTGCCTGTTCCCTTCGACATAATCGTCCAAGGAGATCACTTGGTACCCATTATTCTGCAAATACCCCATCTGTTTATCAAACGACTGGGGGCTGACATTAAGTAAACGTAGTTTACCTTCCCTGTGATGGCCAATGACAAATACAGGCTTTATATCTGCCGACGAAACACTGTGGTACATCAAAATAGGCACAACATATTGGCTTTGTAACCAAACATTAAAAGCAAGAACAGAAGCAATTAAAATAAAGGTAACTGCCAACAAAAGACGTTTTATATTAATAATTCCTCCACCGCATATTTTAATTCTTTATAATTGGGTTAGTTTAATACAGTTATAGGCATCTTACCAACTTCTTTTAAGCATACTTATCAAACCAGGATCAACCTTGATCCCTAATTTCTGGGCTTTATATACATCCCCCCGAGCTTGATCATATTTCTTCAAATGATAATAAAGCATGCCCCTATAATAATACGCAGAGGCATTGCCCGGATCCATTGCAATGACCTTGATAAAATCTTTGAGGGCTAAATCAACTTTACCTAGCTTAATGTATAAAAGTGCGCGATTGCAATAGGGAATAGCTGAGGCATTCTCTATTTCAACGGCCTTATTATATTCCGTCATAGCTTGGGCAAATTCACCCTGGCTGATGTGGATCCCTGCAAGGTTATTATATTGCTCTGCTAATTGAAGATTCGATATCGTATTAAGGGATGAGAACGACATAAACCATTTCATCGATATATCTCGCGGCAAATACTGCCTTAAAGACAAGAACCATTGCGGCCAGCTGCCTATAAATAAGAAACATATCAGGACAGCTACCCCCATTAGAAAAAATTGCAGGACTAGTTTTGAAAAAATCTTAGAAATAATACCCCTGATACCATGCATTCGCAAAACCCTCTAGGAATTGACTGAATAAAAGCACTATAAAAAAGATCCCGAAAATCCAACGCCAAAATGGTGATCCTTTGGCCCCTGACCAAAGATCACTGAACATGCTTGATACCAACACAATGCCTAAAACAGAGAGAAAAAGAAAATGTCTGCCATAGATAGGGACTCCTCCATGCGTGCCAGGCCAGCGCCAATAAACATAAACAATGAACAATATCGAAAAGAAAAGAAATATAAGCAAATTAGGAAGATGCAGCAGTCCCTTCCATATTTTCTTTACCTCGTCATAATTGCCGCTGATCCAAACTCGACAGCAAAGGTAGGCCATTAAATAAAAGAACAACAGTGATGCTTGTTCAAATGAAAGATTCAGCCTGATCATTTCCACAGGATTAACGGCAAAATAAAACATATTCCCAGGGGACATATTACCGGAAGAACGTACAATAAAATAGAATAGTGCGATACAAACAGGCAGAACACCCTGCCAAAAATGATCCCTAAGTCGGCGCTGACCGAATACAAAAAGGATCATCTGAGCAATAATGATCTGAAAAAGCCCTAATGTCACTGTGAGAGCTAAAAGACAATTACATATAGCCAAAGGAACCTTAACCCTGCCCGAAGATCCCGTTTGTGATAAGATCTCTAAAAGGAAAAGCGTTTGAAACATGGTCAATAAAAACCAAAGGGCATACGGCCTTGCCTCAGCCCAGTATCCCCACACCATCCCTGAGCTCAGAGCGCTCAAAAGGGCTATCAAACCTGCCATTATACCGTCTCTGATCCAAAAAAAGCGCATTAAAAAGACCATGGCCGTGACCATAAATATATCGGGCAATATACGTAACAAGATCTGACCCTTGGGATAGACATAAAGAAAATATTTCCTTCTTTCAACAGGAAAACCATAATCATGAATGAAATCGTCAGGAAAACGTAAAGGGACAACCGATGTAATTATTTTTTGAAGAGCATAATATAAAGGAGGGTTATTAAGTTCATGGATATTCCCTGTCAGGAGCTCTTGCCACGAGGCTCCTTCAATGGCAACCTTCTGGCTACAAAGCTCATCATTCCATAACGGCCTGTGCATCGCAAGCCACATCCCCGTCGTAAAAAGAATGACCCATAAAATGATACATGCCCGATTGATCGTCATTTCAATTATTAACGTCTTCCCTGCTTAATGGGATTAGGTCGGCATAATAAACCGCCCGTGAGATATCCGGAAGTCCCAATAATTGCGCAAGCTTGGCTAAACCTACCCCTTGAGATAATAATTGTTTAGCCATGCTATACCGGGCGGTCGGCCTTCGCTGATGCCTCTTGGGCCACGGCAATAAACGCACGTGTAAACTGGGATTGTCATTGATAAACCCCAGTTTAATGCCGAACTCTAAGACATCCCTTATCAAAAGAATGGACAAATTAACAACTTTTGCTTTTTGTGTTTTAACTAAACGTTCTTTGTAACACTCTATGACGACGGGGGTTAACTGGTCAAGTTGACGGATTTGAAGGAAATCCGTACCTAGAAAATCATTAAAATGTTGGATGGCAGAATTAAAACGCTTGACGGTCTTGAGACTATATTGCCTGCCGGCCTCTGCCAGAAACCGTTCATAAAAATCTGGGAGGTCTATATGTCGGGCGATCGTTAATGCTTCACCGCCGGCGATCTTTTCTTCTACCTGCAGAAGAAGTTTTTGGGCCGCCTCCAGATCGTTTCCGGCAACCTGTGAGTAAAGCAATCCCCTGGCATGGAATTCAATATAGTAAACACCATCGATTTTACGGATCGTACCCAATATTCCCTGTCCTTATGAAATCGTAATGTTATTACAATGCGGTTAGTTGGTGCAAAAAATGATATAAAGCAGGACCCCGATAATGACGAGAGCTAACAAGTAAAAATCGTTAAAATAAAAAAAATCACGCAGACGCTCGGCAGGGGTATAACTGTACGCGACGTTCTCAGAAACGACCTGGCCGGTTGAGATCATGTTAACGACCTCATCACGTTTAAGGCGCAGGAACTGGTCTGCGATCTTGTAGGCCTGTAGTTTCCCGCCCTCAATGAGATCCATGACTTTTTTTTCGGATACGGCCATGATCTGCGCTGTTTCACGGACTGTGATATATTGACTGCTCATTATCTGACCCTGCCTGAAGAAGCCCACTGATCGATCAGCGCCCTTTCGAATTTCCAATTGTCCCCTTCTTTAACGGCCGGGATCTTACCGGTCGTGGCCAATTCCAATATGGCCGGGATCTCGATCTCCAGATATTGAGCTAAATCATCAATGCTTAAAACTTCTTCTAACATGTGACAACGCCCCTGAAAAACAGCCCCCTCAACAATATTCAATTTAGGTGTTGAGATATCCCCGTGCAGCACAGCTGACGGCATCAGGACCAACATTTTCTTGGCAATGACATTACCTTTAACCCGCCCGGCGAGAATGATATTCTCCCCCACAATATTAGCCTCCACCTGTGCCGTGGCTCCAATGGTTAAAGTGCCCCGCGTATCAAGTTTACCTGTATAACGGCCCTGGATCTTCAAATTGACCGGATCAGAAAAAATCAAAGACCCTTCCATTTGGGCATTGATCTCAATGATCTTTTCTTCTGGTGTTTCTTTATGTTCTTTACGATTAAAGGCCATAGAGACCTCCTTCTTTATAAATCCATTATCTTTTAACACTGATTAAGCGGTGCCGATTCCTTAATACTTTATTAGATAAACGGCTTATTCTTTTGTTGTATTAATGTTAACAAAATAAACCCTTGGGGTCAATTTGTCAGTGACGAAAATGATAGGCCAACCCCGCGATCATCGCCGCATTATCCAGGCATAAGATCATCGGAGGAAAAAACACATCCACCCCTTGAAGGCCGGCTTGAGCTTTTAGATGATGTCGCAAGGCGGAATTAGCCGCGACCCCGCCGCCGATCACGAGTGTCTTGACCTTAAATTTACGGCAGGCCTGCAGGGATTTCTCCACCAAGATAGCGACGACACTTTCCTGGAATGAATAAGCCACTTGGGCCACGGAATAACCGGGAACTTCTTTATTCTTTTGAGTGTAATAAAGTACTGCGGTTTTAGTCCCGCTAAAAGAAAAATCAAAATTACCCTTAAGAAGCGCTTGGGGAAATTTGATCTTCTCATTAATACCGCTCGCAGCCAACTGGTCGATCACAGGACCGCCGGGATAACCCAAATCCAGAATTCGCGCAACCTTATCAAAGGCTTCACCTGCCGCATCATCACGGGTCACCCCCAACAACTTAAAGGTCTTAAAATCTTTGATATAATAAAGACTGGAATGTCCGCCGGAGACTACCAACCCTACGGCTGGCAGACGTTCTTGTGGACAGGCTGGTATATCTTTCGAGAGTTGCGAGCTACTGCGAGTGTCCGGCATGAGGACGAGATAGTTAGCATACAGGTGAGCCTTGATATGATCGATCTCGATCAAGGGCTTGCCCGTGGCATAGCTTAGAGCGCGGGCAAAACCGATCCCCACCAGCAAGGAACCGATCAACCCCGGAGCACGGGTCACTGCAATGGCATCAATGTCCTTAAGTGTTACGTTGGCTTTGGCTAAACTTTCACTTACCACCCAATGGATAAATTCGATCTGTCGACGGGAAGCAATTTCAGGGATAATACCGCCAAAACGCTGATGATCTTTAAGGCTGGTAGCAATGATATTGGAATGGACAACAACCCCATCGGATACAACTGAGGCCGCAGTCTCATCACAGGAGGTTTCAATACCTAGGATTTTCATCGGTTCTTGAGCAGCGCTTTGATGCTGACAATCTGGAAACCTTGATTTTCCAATAAAGGGATCTCATCTTTAATCACCTGCATGGTCAAGTGACGGTCGTGACCAATGGCCACGGCGTAACCTTTGTTGCGAGCCCTTTGGGCCAGAACCATGATCTGTTTGATAATAGCTTCCCTGGTATTGACATTATCAAGAAAAACATCCCTTTTCCCAAAAGTCATCCCCATTTCGTCTGCCAATCCGGAACATACCGAATGAGGGGCTGTCATGCTATCAATAAAGAATAATCCCCTTTTCTTTATTTTTCTAAAAATAAGTCTCATCAAATTTCTGTCTTCAGTGGCTTTTGAACCCATGTGATTATTGACCCCTTCAATCGAAGGCAATTGCGCCATATCCGCATCTACAATTCTGGATACCAGAGCCGGGTTCATGGTTGTCTTGATGATATAATTCGGCGGGTAAAAATCCCCGTTATGCATGGCTTCCAAGGGCAAATGAAGCATGGCCACCTTATGATAAAGTTTAGCACAACTAGCCACATCCTTGGTATGCCGTAGACCCGGCAATATGGACACTGCTAAAGGCTCGGGGATTTCTTTTAAATATTTACAATTAGCTGTCGTCTGACCCCAATCATCAATAATGATCGCGATTTCCCCACCTGAACCCGGGACATGTTCAATAGGCACAGGGCGGCTGACAGGTTGAACAGGCCTGATATTCTCATTTGGAAGATACCTGTCTTCCACCTCGCTGACAACGGGAAATTCTCTGGTAACAGGCACCTGACTGCTAACAGGGATCTCTCTGGTAACACGAAATTTCTCTACAACGGGTTGTTCCTTTCCCTTTGAAAAAATAAAGAATAACACAACGGCCGCTGCAAATAAGCCGATCACAATAAAGGCGACCTTCAAATCATCTTTAGGAACAGTTGTTTTTTTTCGTTTAACCATACGGATAAATGCTACTTCTGCTGAAATTTACGGTAGATCTTGATGCCTTTAATAACATTGACTGCACTTTGCAGTTGAACGTCCAGTTGATCTTTTTTCTTTAATTGTAATTGCTTTTTGTCCTCTGAAGACAGATCTTTACTTTTGGCTTCTTTATGTTCAAGGTCAGAGAAAATAGTTTCCACATCTTCGCTGTTTTGCGCACTGTCCTTGTTCTTATCAGAATCTTTATCTTCTTTTGAAATGTTCTCTTCGATCACCACATCCGGCGTGATACCGATACCGTTAATACAAACTCCGGACGGAGTAAAATACTTGGCCGTGGTCAGGCGTAAACCTGAACCATCGGGCAAAGGTATCACGGATTGAACAGAACCTTTACCAAAGGATTGCACCCCGACTAATACCGCCCTTTTATTGTCCCTTAAAGCCCCGGCTACAATTTCGCTTCCTGAAGCAGAGCCTTCATTGATCAGCACCGCCATCGGCCAATCCAAAAAGTCTCCGCCGTCGTTTTCAGATTTAGCGATAGTGTCTTCAGAAGAATGCCGTCCCTTGGTCGAAACGATCGTCTTGCCTGAAGGCAGGAAATCTTCGGCTATTTTGATGGCCACATCGAGCAGTCCACCGGGATTATTACGCAGATCCAGGATCAAACTGTCCGCGCCCTGGGCCTTTAATTTTTCCAAAGCCTGATGCAACTCATTATAAGAATTCTCACGGAATTCTGTCAGACGTACGTAACCGATGCGATCACCTATGATATGAGGTTCTTTGATATCATCCACATGAATGATTTCCCTGGTAATAACAAAATCATGGATCGAATCATCCCCTTCACGCAAAATAGTGATCGCCACCTTAGTTCCCGGATCTCCCCGCAACTCTTTAACAGCGTCATCAAGGTTCATATCACGGGTGACCTTGTGGCCGATCTTAACGATCCTATCCCCTGCTTTGATGCCTGCACGCCATGCGGGGGTATCTTCGACGGGCGCAATAACTGTCAATAAATTATCCTTGAGCGTGATCTCAACGCCAAGACCGCCAAACTTGCCCTCAGTCTCGGTTTTCAGGTCTTTATATTCATCGGGGTCCATGAATTGGCTGTGCGGATCAAGCGATGAAAGCATGCCGCGAAGCGCGCCATAGATCAAGTCCTGCGGATTTTTTTCATCCACATAGTCTGATTGAATGGTCGTCAGGGCATAACTGAAAAGCTCAACCTGGGAATATAAATCCTTCTTTTTGGCGGCTGTGACCTGGGAAATACCGACGCTGGAAATCCCAAGCAATGCGACAAGGACAACTCCTGATACAAATATTTTTTTAGACACCTGATATTCTCCGGTTTATCAATTCACTTAATTTCTTAGGGTTGGCGCGACCGCCTGATTTTTTCATGGCCTGTCCCACCAAGAATCCGATGGCATTGGGTTTGCCGGATTTGATTTGTTCAACCACCGCCGGATTCTGGACTATGACTTCGTCGATGATGACGAACAATGATGAATCATCCGAAACCTGGGCTAACCCTTTTTCCTTAATGACGTCTTCCGCACTTTTGCTTTCATCCAGCATGGCCGTCAATACTTCTTTGCCGACCAGATTACTGACCAGCCCGTCCTCGACCTTGGCTATCAAAGATGTCAGGTCTTTAGGGGTTAACTTTAGCTCGCCTATGGATTTTTTACGATTATTAAGCTCCATCAAGACAGGTCCTGCCAGCCAATTGGCTATTTTTTTTGCTTGAGGATACACTTTTAAAGAAGCCTCAAAAAAATCAGCCATGCCGACATCAGCTACCAAGATATTGGCATCGTATTCAGATAAAGCATATTCACTTAAAAAACGTAAAAACTTCGCCTGCGGAAGCTCGGGCAATTCTGCACGCACATCATCAATGACCTTGGAATCGATAGTAAACGGCACCAGATCAGGATCAGGGAAATACCGGTAATCATGGGCCTTCTCTTTAGAACGCATGGTAATGGTCGTGGCTTTTTCATCATTCCATAATAATGTTTCCTGCATCACCTTCCCCCCGGCAAGAATAACCTGCTCGTGGCGTCGTACCTCATATTCCAAAGCGGTCTTCACGGCACGGAAAGAATTCATATTCTTTAACTCTGTCTTCGTGCCCAAGGTCGTTTGACCGGTCGGACGTATGGACACATTCGCGTCACATCGCAAAGAACCTTTTTCCATATCACAATCTGATACGCCTAAATACTGCAGCGTTAACTTCAAAGTATTCAAATAATCATACGCTTCCTGGGGCGAACGCAGATCCGGCTCAGTCACGATCTCGATAAGCGGTGTACCGCAACGATTGCAATCAACCAGGGAACAAGAAGCTGAATTATCATGTATTAATTTACCGGCATCCTCCTCAAGATGGGCACGTGTTATGCCGATTCGTTTTTCCTCTTTACCACTTTTGATCTTTAGGAACCCATGCTTGGCCACGGGAAAATCATACTGTGAAATTTGATAACCCTTAGGCAGGTCCGGATAATAATAATTTTTTCGGTCAAACTTAATAAAGGAATTTATTTCTGCATTAAGCGCTAATCCCACCTTAATACCATATAAAAGGGCTTGATGATTTAATACCGGTAAGGTGCCGGGAAGCCCTAAACATACCGGACAGACGTTGGTATTAGGCGCACAGCCGTATTGATTAGCACAAGAACAAAAAATCTTTGTCTTGGTACTTAACTGCAAATGGACTTCAAGTCCTATGACTGTTTCAAACTGGCTCATAAATTCGGTTTCTTTGAATGCCATTCTGTGTTTTGTTCATACGTATAAGAAATCCTTAAAAGCATTTCTTCATCGAAAGCACGACCCATCAATTGCAGACCGATCGGCAAACCACTTTTAGCGAAACCGCAGGGAATGGAAATCGCCGGAATGCCAGCCAAATTAGCCGGGATCGTATAAATATCAGACAGGTACATGCTCAAAGGATCACTGATCTTCTCCCCTACTTTAAATGCCACCGTCGGAGAAGTTGGGGTCATGATCACATCGCAATCCTTAAAGACTTGATCCAGATCATTCTTGATCAAGGTCCGCACTTTTTGACCGCGTAGATAATAGGCATCATAATAACCGGATGACAAAGCATAGGTACCAAGCATGATGCGGCGCTTGGCCTCATCCCCAAAACCTTTAGAACGGGTTTCTTCATACATATCCACCAAGGCATTCTTGCGAACATGGGCAGGCTGAACACGAAGGCCATAACGTACCCCATCAAAACGTGCCAAATTAGAGCTGGCCTCGGCCGTAGCCACGATATAATAAGTAGCAACAGCATAAGGCGTATGCGGCAAAGAGACTTCCTTGATAACAGCACCTAATTTTTTTAATAGATTGAGTGCCTCTTCCACCGAGCGACGAACCTCAGGGTCCAAGCCTTCCACAAATGCTTCCTTAGGAATGCCTATCTTAAGACCGCGCACATCATTAACTAAAGCTTTAGTGTAATCAGGCACGGGCGCATTGACAGAGGTCGAATCACGTTCATCATAGCCTGAAATAATATTCATGAGCAAAGCACAATCCCGCACATCCTTGGTCAAAGGTCCGATTTGATCCAAACTTGAAGCAAAGGCAATAAGGCCATATCGTGAGACACGGCCATAGGTGGGTTTTAAGCCCACGATACCACAAAAAGACGCAGGCTGGCGGATCGATCCGCCGGTATCTGAACCCAAGGCCCACATCGCTTCATCCGCTGCCACTGAGGCCGCAGATCCCCCGCTAGAGCCGCCAGGCACGCATTGCAGGTTCCAGGGATTAAAGGTCGGGCCATAACAGGATGTTTCGCAGGATGAACCAAAAGCGAATTCATCCATATTTACGATCCCTAAAATAGCCCCGCCGCTTTTCTTGACCTTTTCTATAACACCGGCGTCGTAAGGCGAGACAAAACCTTTTAAAATACGCGACGCACAGGTAACTTCCTCAGCTTTCGTGCATAAATTATCTTTAATAGCAATGGGTATAGGCATCTGGCCCGAAAAATCAGGCTCTTGATGGCTCAAATGGATATACGCCTTAACCTTGGGGTCAACAGCCTTAATACGCTCCAGGACAGCGCTATAGGCTTCCTTCGGCGAAGTTTGCCGGGATTTTAAAAGATCTAATAAAGCATGGGCGGTCAGTTGATGCAGGCTCATTCGATGACTAAAGGCACTTTAAAGGACCCGTCTTTTGCCTCAACGGCAATGGCAAGGGCTTCCTGATTGGTTAATGAAGGTTTGATCACGTCCTTGCGAAAAACATTACCCACGGGTACGGCATGGCTGGTGGGTTTGACATTCTCTACGTCGAGCTTTTGCAATTGCTCCACATATTGAACAATGCCGCCCAACGTTTTAGTAAAGCCTTCCAGCTTGTCTTCAGGCACGTCAATCCGCGCTAAAGCAGCAACATATTTAACATCTTCTTTGGAAATAGACATAGCCAAAATACTATCATCAATGGCGGGTAAAAACAAGGGATACCTTATACTTTAAGGTAATTTGACACCATTTTGGCCCCTGGGAATTGTGGCCATAATTCTGTAGATATCTTTAACAAATTCTTTACTCTTCAAACACTGGATATCCGGGCTGGTTTGGTCTTTATAAGTAACATAAGTCTTTGTCCCGAAGGAAACGCTCCTGACGCAAAAATCCGCACTTAATTTTGACAACGGCATGACAGCTTCAAGGTCATCGATCAACTTCTTGACATCCTCGGGCGCCACCTTGTATTTCCCATAAGAATATACCGAATTATTGCTGACTCTCCCATGAGCCAAAATATCAACTTGTCCTGAAGGCTCAATGGTCGCCCGATAACCTGAAAAATTAGTAGAACCACTGTCATCAATGATAACCTCATTATTCCCTTGGTCCCCAAAGCCATTTCCTACAGGAGCCAATATGAGTCCAATAATGATGAACAAAAATATTTTTAATATCCTCATTGAGACAATCTTTCCCTTAGATCATCAGGAATGACCGTAGGTTTAAAGTCCATATTTAAACAAACCAGGGATACCTCGGCCTCAACCATCAAGCGCCCGTCTTTTTTATCATTGATGGTCTGCTCAAAGATCAGTTGCGAGGCCCCCATTTTCTTTAATTTGGCATCACACAGGATCCTGTCCCCGTAGCGGGCCGGTGATCGGTAGCTGACATTGCATTGACGCACCACGTAGAGAAACCCTCTCTCTTTAAAGAGCTCTACACTTAATCCTCTGTTTTCCAGGAATTCAGTACGCGCTTCTTCCAGATAGCACAAATATTGCCCGTAATAAACAATCCCACCTGCGTCGGTATCATGATAAAAAATTCTTTTTTCCAATGTATTCTCCTATATCTAATCTTTAATCTTAGACCGTTTCTAAATATCCCATTGTTACATATCGACTTATGATAGAATTGTCCCCCCAAGACCATTTATCAAAAAGGGGACATACTTCTACTGTAACTCTATATAGCCCTAAGCCTCCGGCAGAAACGGTCTAAATTTAGGTTTGGAAAATTATATCATAAGACGTTTACAAAGGTTGATGTAATTTGATAAAGTTAGATTCTCCGGGCGGGCGTTGGGATCAATGCCTAAAGACATCAGTGACTCTTCCAGTTTTTCACGACCCACCAAGCCCTTAAGTGTATTCACTATATTCTTTCGACGCTGTTGAAACGCTGTTTGAATTAATTTAAAGAGGAACTCTTCATTGAAGGGGACAGTTCCCTGCACCCCAAGGGGACTGTCCCCTTCTAGATACCGCCTCATATCAAGACGCAAAAAACAAGAATCCACCTTTGGAGCTGGATTAAAACAGGTATTCTTGATCTTAAACAACATTTTTATATCAGCATAATACTGCACAAAACAAGTTAAGGATCCATAATCTTTGCCACCTGCTTTGGCCGTCAAACGCTGCCCGAACTCTAACTGCACCGTCAAAAAAGCTGCCGAGATCTTTTTCCGATCTGTGATTAATTTCTCAACAATCGGCGTGGAAATATAATAAGGAATATTGCCAATGACCTTAATGCCATCAGGCAAATGGTTCATGTCCCATTTAAGAAAATCAGCGTGCACGATTTCTATTGAAGGGGACAGTTCCCTGCAACCCAAGGGGACTGTCCCCTTCAGCTTCAGCAAAGGTTCGATCAAATCACGATCAGTCTCCACACAGATCAATCTTTTAACCTGAGGAGCAATTAATCTTGTTAAAACTCCTTGTCCAGGGCCGATCTCCACCACCGTATCTTCGGCGTTAAGATCACAACTATGAATGATTTTCTGTTGAAATCGTATATCAGCAAGGAAGTTCTGCCCTAAATTCTTTTTGGGACGGTAAGCCGATTTCATGTTAATTGACAAGCTAGTTTAAGTGCGGCTGACATGGATGAAGCATCGGCTTTGTTTTTTCCGGCGATATCATAGGCTGTCCCATGAGCCGGAGATGTACGCACAAAGGGCAAGCCCGCGGTAAAATTGACCAATTCCTTCATGTACATGCCCTTGAGAGGAGCTAAACCTTGGTCATGATACATGGCAACGATACCATCATATGGTTTATGAAATGAAAAAAATGTGTCAGCCGGAAAAGGACCTGCGACCTTGATGCTTAGGGTACGGGCCTTACGAATGGCCGGTAAAATATACTTAGTCTCTTCATGTCCTAACAGACCATTCTCACCGGCATGAGGATTAAGCCCAAGTACGGCGATCTTAGGATCTCGGATCTTAAAATGTTCCTTCAATGTCTCGCTCATCAAAGCAATGGAACCCAATACAGCTTTAGGGGTGATCATTTTTGGCACATCTTTGAGGGAGACATGACGAGTAACAATGGTTAAACGCACCTGTTGGGCAACGAACATCATATCAAAATTCTTTACCTCAAAAGCTTGAGCCAAATATTCCGTATGCCCAACAAAATTCTTGGCATAACGGCTGACTGCTTCTTTCGATAACGGAGCCGTCACCAGCGCGTCAGCTACCCCTCCTTTGATCAAGGCAATGGCCTTATCCAAGAATTTAAGTGACCCTTCCCCTGCTGACTTGTAGGGAACATCCACCACGCCGACCGAAGAGGATACGCGTCCCAAAATCTTTCTATCTCCGACTACAATAAAACTGAAGGGGACAGTCCCCTTGAACTTCAGGGAACTGTCCCCTTCAAGCTTTAAAGCTTTACGGATCACCTCCGGGCCTATGCCCTGAGGGTCTCCCATAGTAATAACAATAACTTTTTTATTTGATCTCGACATAGGCTTTAGAACGCAACTTATCAACCCATTCCTTGAATTTAATCTGAAACTGATCATCTAATAATTTGCCGTAGATCTTGTCTTTAACTTCAGACAACGCCTGTTGTTTCCCCGGGGAGATCCCAATAACTTTAAAAACATAGATCCCATTTTCTACCTCTACAGGATCTGAAACCTCGTCAAGTTTTAAACTAAACACCACATTCTCCACTGCATCCACCATTTGGCCCTGTTCAATTTCTCCGACAGAAGAGCTGTCTGAATATTTCTGGAAAACCTTATCAAAATCTTCACCTGCTAATAATCGCGAACGCGCCTCATCTGCAAGGGTGTGCGCCTCCGGCTTGGGGTGCTTATCAAAAGAAATAAAAATAGACTGTAAGTTCACCATGGGTTTACGGTCAAACTCGCTCGTATGATTATTATAATAATCGGTAACATCTTGGGGATTGACAAATATCTTATCCCGCACTTCCATATCCACCTCATACTTGACCTTCAACTGGTCTGTTAATTTCACCTTCAAGTCACCCACCGTCATCCCTTCAGTGGCAAGGGCTTTTATAAAATCATCATCGCTGGGATAACGGTCCCTGATCTCCTGCAGGCGCTTGTCAATAATCTCATCACGGACTTCGATGCCTTTATCATTGGCCGCAGCCAGGATCAATTTATCCTCGATCAATTTATCCAGGCCTTTTTGCTCATATTCCCCCATGACCTTTTGGATCTCTTCGGGTGTTTTATTTTCAACCCTGAGCTGACTGGCAATGCCGGCTAAATACTGACGCAGATCTTTCAAAGTAATTACATCGTCATTAACGATGGCAATAATAGCATCGGTAGAAGATGGATCGGCATGAGCAGGACTACCCAAAGAAACCATTAAAACGATCAAGGCGCCTCTAATAATGTTTTGCAGGTTACAGTTCATGTTTGGTCTCCACCTCTTTTTTTAGATGCTCAATAGATTCTTTCAATAAACGGCAATACAGGTCAAAACCGATGCTCGTGATAAAACCATGCTGCTGGGCGCCCAACAAATTCCCGGCGCCCCGTATCTGTAGATCTTCAAAAGCAATATGAAAACCGGCCCCTAGATCACTGTGTTTTTCCAGGGCCTTAAGCCTCTGACGGGATATTTCAGACTGTAATTCGCGCTTTTGCACGATAAAATAGGCGTATGCCTGCACATCCAAACGACCCACCCGGCCGCGTAATTGGTGCAGGTCCGCAAGCCCAAATTTATCAGCACGATTAACGATCAAGGTGTTGGCCATGGGCACGTCGATGCCGGATTCAATGATCGTCGTGCATACTAAAATGTCGATCTCATGCTTGAGAAATCTTAACATAATTTCTTCCAAAAGGCGACCGCTCATTTGCCCATGTCCCACGGCCACCCTCGCTTGGGGTGCTAACTTTCTAATATTATTAGCAATAATATCAATATTATCCACACGATTATGCAAAAAGAACACCTGACCATGGCGTGCCAGTTCCCGATTGATAGCTTCCCGGATAATATCTTCATCATAACCGATCAATTGAGTCTTCACGGCCAAACGGTTGGTCGGCGGGGTTGAAATCACGGACATATCCCTTGCCCCAGACAGCGCCATATATAAGGTGCGCGGAATAGGGGTTGCGGTCAGCGTCATCACATCTGCCAATAAACGGAAATGTTTCAATTTTTCTTTGGACTTGACCCCGAAACGCTGCTCCTCGTCGATAATGACCAGTCCCAGATCTTTAAAAGCAACGTCCTTGGAAAGCAGACGATGCGTGCCGATCACAATATCAACCTTGCCCTCACTTGTTTCTTTGACGATCATTTTCTGTTCAAGTTTGGTGCGAAATCGGGACAACATCCCCACCTTGACGGGAAATCCTTCCAGGCGTTTGCTGAAATTATAATAATGCTGTTCTGCCAAGATCGTCGTAGGCACCAAAATAGCTACCTGCTTATTGTCCATCACCGCTTTAAAAGCCGCGCGCATGGCCACCTCGGTCTTGCCGTATCCGACATCCCCGCAAATAAGCCGGTCCATCGGCCTCGGAGATTCCATATCTGCCTTGGTTTCCATGGTGGATTTTAATTGATCAGGGGTTTCCTTATAAGGAAACTTGGCTTCAAATTCTTTTTGCCATTCATTATCCTTGGCAAAAGCAAAACCGGCTAACTGGGCCCTTAACGCCTGTGTGCGCAATAGCTCAGCGGCCAAAAGCCTTAGCTTTTTCTCCACCGCTCGTCGGGTAGCTAGCCATTCCTTGCTTCCTAATTTGTGCATACGGGCCGGACGCTTGGTGAACGAAACATATTTCTGGACCAGATGAATATCGTGCTTGGGAACAAATAACTTGTCACCATCTTTGTATTCAATAATGAGATGTTCTTTTTTCTGGGCATTAACATCAAATTCTTTAATACCGATAAAACGGCCTATGCCGTGATTATTGTGAACGACATAGTCCCCGGACTGAATATCGACGAAATTATTTAACGGAACATCAGAAGAAAAAACGGAATGGGGTGATGTTTTGAAAGGTAAGATCAGGACTATGGTGTGCGCGTCTATGTTCTCGGCACTGATCGGATCAAAACCGTGGATAGCCAAAACCGTGTCATCATCCAGGTCTATGCGCAGCGGAATTTCAAAATTTACCGGATAAATGTCCAGCACGCCCCCGCGCAGGGCAAATTCACCTTCCCTATAAACTTTCGTCGCCCGGGTATACCCAAAGGCGACGAGAGTTTGAAGATTTTCATCTATGTTGACCTTCTGGCCAACGAGAAATTCTAAGGATTTAAACATCGAAGGAAAAGGGGACAACGTGTCCCCTTTTAGATTACTACCACAACATTAATAAACCTAATTCCAGAGATGTGCCGTTACCTTAATGTATTATTAGAAATTCGGCCTACCACTTTTTATTACCTTGCCACCACAGGAACAACGGAGACACGATCCACACCGTTGAGTATGTACCAAAAAGGAATCCGCGGATCAATACAAAGGCAAAGGTATTCAGCACTTCCCCTCCAAAGAAATACAGGGACAGAGCGGATAGCGTCGTCATAAAAGTAGTGAGCACTGTCCGGCCCAAGGTCTGATTAATGCTTTCATTAATGACATCCGACAAAGGTTTGTTGCGCATTTTAGGAACATTTTCACGTACTCGGTCATAGATGATGATCGCGTCATTAGTGGAATAACCTGTGATCGTCAGTATGGCCGTGATCACCAAAAGATCTATCTGGCGGCCCGAAAGAAGGATCAGGGACAAAGTGATCAACACATCATGGAAGATCGCCACCACCGTCGCCGCCCCAAAAGCAAAGTGCTTGAAACGGATACCGATATAGATCAACATCCCCGCTAAGGCCAAGACGATAGCCCAGACAGCCTTGGTACGCAAGGCCTGCCCGACGACCGGACCTACTTTCTCTATGCGCAGGACCTGAAAGGCATTATCCGGCATTTTACTTTTAAAAATAGCCACCACCTGGGCATTGGTGTCTTGCTGGGTCCGTATGATGACATTCTCAGGAGCATTAGGGAAGGTTTGGATGACGGCATTATCCACCTTACCTTCTTTAAGAAGACCCCGCAGCACATCTGCCGTGATCGGTTTGGCAAATTTGAATTCCTGGATCTGCCCTCCGGCAAAATCAATGCCGAAGGCCGTATCCTTTTTATGCATAAAATCGATGGCCCCGGCAATGATAATGCTGGCAGAGAGCGCAAAACAAATATATTTCTTATTTAAGAAATTGAAATTAGGCTTCTGGAAAAGGTGCATCATCGGCAATGCCTTAATGATCCTCTCCGAGATCAGCCAATTAAAAAAGGAACGTGTCACATAAATAGAGGTAAACAAAGAAGCGACCAAACCTGTTGATAAGGTAATGGCAAACCCCTTGATGGGCCCCGAGCCGAATTGGAACAGGAAGAAGGCTGCAATCAACGATGTGACGTGTGAGTCAAGGATCGCTGACCAGGCACGGGCATAACCTGTATTGACCGATGCACTCAAAGGCCTGCCATTATCAATTTCTTCCCGGATACGTTCATTAATAAGGACGTTGGCATCAACAGCCATACCCAGAGTTAAAATAATACCTGCGATACCCGGCAAGGTCAATGTCACTTGGGAATCAGGCATGAGAATATTAAGCAGACCCATGCTTCCCATGATCATCAGCAAATTGATAGCCAGGGCGAAGGAAGCAATAAATCCTCCGACGAAATAATAAAGACACATAAAGAACACGATCGCAATGCCGCCTAAAACCGTGGCATTGATACCGGCTTCAATAGAATCCTTCCCTAATAAAGGACCAATGGTACGCTCTTCTTCAATAGTCATAGGGACCGGCAAAGCACCGGTGCGCAGGGCCAGGGCCAAAAGAGAGGCTTCTTCAAATTTAAAATCCCCGGTGATCTCCGCGTCCCCTGTTAATATAGGCTCACGGATATTAGGGGCAGACAAAACTTCGTTGTCCAGGACAATGGCCAGACGTTCATTGACGTGGGCTGTGGTCAGATCTCCAAAATCTTTGGTCCCTTTATCATTGAAAGACATGGTGATCTTAGGCTGCATACCGGTACGGTCAAAATCCACCTTGGCATCTTTGATCCCCGTCCCGTCCATGGCTACATCCTTGGTTATCAAGATCGGTGAACCGCCTTCCTTCTTGACGATCATCAGTTGTTCCCCATCGGGCACATGACCGGCTAAAGCATCTTTTAAATGACCCTCATCAGCATCAACCAAATGAAATTCCAAACGCGCCACACGGCCGATCATATCAAGGGCTTTATCACGGTCCGTGACACCGGGTAATTGTAACAGGATCTGATTATCACCCTGACGCTGGATCAAGGTTTCTCCGACACCCAAACCATCAATACGGTTACGCAAAACTTCCATGGATTTAAGCACGGCATCTTCACGGGACTGCGCGGTGGGTAGATTCTCGTTCTGGACCCTTAAGACCAAATGCATGCCGCCTTTAAGGTCGAGACCCAGATTGATGCGTTTATTGATGGGAATTAAAGAGGCCACACAACCGACAATAACAGCCAGGATGATAAAAAAACGTTTACGCAACTCAGGACTCATTTGACCACCTCGGGCTTTACTTCGCTGTTTATCACAGATGCAATGGATTCGCGGTCAAATTCTAAACGGCATCCTTCATCCACACGTACGACCACGGTTTTTTCTTTAACGATGGCCACTGTGCCATGGATCCCGGAAGTCGTAATGATCTCATCATTCTTTTTAAGATTATCCAGCATTTCCTTGACCTTCTTCTGCTGCTGACGCTGAGGACGGATGATCAAAAAATAAAAGATCGCGATAATGGGTACATACATGAACAAAATCTGTGTCAATGCTGACTGTTGAGGCATGAAAATCCTTTCTTAAATATTACTTAGCTTTTTTCATCAAAGATCTGACGGTATCGCTCATCTGAGCACCTTTGGCGACCCATGCGGTGATCTTGTCTTTCTTGAGCTGAAAATAAGATTTCTTGGCAGGGTCATAATAACCCAAAATATCCAAAGTACGACCGTCACGGCCTTCTTTACCCGCCATGGCAACGACGCGGTAATTGTAAGCCTTATTTGATGCTTTACCTGCTTTTTGTAATCGGATTCTAACTTCCATGTGATTTTACTCCCTTTCGTTATAAATGAGCTAACTCGATAGCTCTAATTTGCGCTTTGGCTTTATTCATTGTTTCGGTGTATTCCGTGGCTGGATCGGAATCAGCTACTATCCCTGCTCCTGCCTGGACATAGGCCTTGGCTTTATGAACCACTATTGTACGTATAGTTATGCAAGTATCAAGGTTTTTCGAAAAACTCAAGATTCCAACACATCCCCCGTAAGGCCCCCGCTTTTGGCCTTCCAGATCTTCAATGATCTCCATAGCCCTGATCTTGGGCGCCCCGGAAAGGGTTCCGGCAGGAAATGCCGCTTCTAAAACATCCAAAGCATCCATATCCTTACGCAATTGACCCTGCACATTACTGACAATATGCATAACGTGAGAGTATTTCTCAACTTCCATAAACTCAGAAAGGCGCACCGTCCCCTTTTCACAGACACGTCCCAGATCATTGCGCCCAAGGTCCACCAGCATGATATGTTCCGCTTTCTCCTTGGGGTCATCTAATAGACTTTTCTTCAAAGCCTCATCCTCTGCTTCGTTTGCCCCCCGCGGACGCGTGCCTGCAATGGGCCGGGTTTCCACTAAACCGTTCTCACAGCGCACCAAAAGCTCAGGAGACGCCCCCACCAGCTGCAGGCCGTCAAAATTCAGATAAAACATATACGGAGATGGATTAAGTACACGCAAAGTACGGTAGATCTCAAAAGCATCGACGCTGATATCGGCTTTCAGGCGCTGGGATAAAACGATCTGAAAGATATCCCCGGCCTTAATATGCTCCTTGCCCTTAATGACCATTTTCTCATATTGTGCCTTAGTGCAGTTTGAACTTACTGCTATTTTCTTGGCACTCTTTTTAGATACAGGTACTGTTAAAGGTTTTTGCAGATCTACAATCAAAGCATCAATGGTCCGGCAGGCAGCCTTATATTTTTTAATTTTTGTTTCCTGACTATCGCCTTTTGCCAGATGAACACAGCTGACCACCTTGATGGTATGATAACGATGATCAAAGATAACCAAATGGCGGGCCAAGGCCAGACAAATATCAGGCAAGTTTAGATCATCCGTTGATTTATCAGGCAGGCGTTCAAAGAAACGAACACAGTCATAACTCAAATATCCCACCATGCCGCCATAAAAACGCGGTAAACCTGCCACCTCCACCGCTTGGTAGTCCTTCATCAATTCACGTACCACGGACAAAGGCGAGCCGCTAAAAGAAATTTTTGTTGGTTTATGCTGCCCTTTGACAAAACGCAGGATCTTCGCCTCCCTGGCTTTACTTGTAAAAACCAGTTCAGGGTCACGGGCAATAAAGGAATACCTGGCGATCTTTTCTTCGCCTTCCACCGATTCTAATAAAAAAGAATACGCAGAGCGTCCGGCTAATTTGTAATACGCCGACACCGGCGTCTCCAAATCCCCGGGGATCTCTTTATAAACAGGGATCAAATTACCCTTTGTGCTTAATTTTAAAAATTCTTCCTGGGTCATTCAATTTTCCTATAAAAACAAGATCTCTTCATCGTGTGACAGGCAGAACCTATTTGGTCCACCTTCATTAATAGCACATCGCAATCACAGTCATAAAGGATCTCTTTTACATGCTGAAAATGTCCTGAGGTCTCACCTTTGACCCAATATGATTTGCGTGAACGCGACCAATAGGAAGCTTTGCCGCTTTTTAAAGTATCGCGCAGCGAATCAATGTTCATCCAAGCCATCATTAAGACCTCATTGGTCTTATAATCCTGGGCAATGGCAGGAATGAGCCCTTCGGAAGTAAATTTTAACTTATCAAGATTGTCCTTCGTGATCTGGATCGTTTCTATTTCTGGATTTGCACTCATCGCACATTCACTTTCTTTTGTTTTAAAAACGTTTTAACTTCAGGAATTGAGATCTCACCATAATGAAACACCGACGCAGCCAATGCCGCGTCTGCCCCGCCTTCGGCAAAAACCTGGTAAAAATGCTCCAAGGTCCCTGCTCCGCCGGAGGCGATCACAGGAATATTGACCGCTGCCGTCACGGCTCGGGTCAGGTTTACATCAAAACCGTTTTTAGTCCCGTCCGCATCCATGCTGGTCAATAAGATCTCCCCCGAGCCCTGGGCCTGGGCTTGTTTGGCCCATTCGATCGCATCCCTGCCTGTTGCCGTACGCCCGCCATGCGTAAAAACTTCCCAACGATTACCAACACGTTTAGCATCAATGGCCACGACAATGCATTGAGCGCCGAACCTATTGGCGGCCTGACGGATCAATCCAGGCTCGTTGACAGCGGAAGTATTCATGGAAACCTTGTCCGCACCGGCATTAAGCAAATTACGGATATCATTGATATTGGTAATACCCCCGCCGACAGTCAATGGCATAAAAACACATTCCGCGGTTTTTTGTACCACATCCAATAAAATCTTACGATTCTCATGACTGGCCGTAATGTCCAAGAAAACCAATTCATCAGCACCGGCCTGGTCATAGGCTTTAGCACAGTCCACCGGATCACCGGCGTCTTTAAGGGAAATGAAATTGATCCCCTTGACCACCCGCCCATCTTTGACATCCAAACATGGGATAATACGTTTATTGAGCATTTAAATGTTTAACCGCCTCTTGAAAATCTAATTTACCTTCATAAATCGCCTTACCGGTAATGGCCGCAGCAACGCCTTTCATCAACGCTAATTTACGCACATCTCCAAGTGTTGCAATTCCGCCGGAAGCAATGACATTTATTTTCTTAACTGTATTGAGTATTATCTGTATTTGTTCATAATTAGGCCCTGCTAAAGCTCCATCACGGGCAATATCCGTATAAACCATCCATTGCAAACCCATGGCTTCCAATTCAAGTACCAGATCAACGGCTTTAATGGTAGTGACAGATGCCCATCCATGACCTGTCACAAAACCGTTAGAACAATCCAGACTGACACAAACTTTTTCACCATGAAGAGCCAGCATATTCTTTAAGAATTTACGGTCTTCAATGGCCCTTGTTCCCAAGATCACCCTTTTTACACCTACCTTGATCAGATCGTCCGCTGTCTTTAAATCACGGATACCACCGCCTGCCTGTACGGGGATCCCGATCTTTTGTGTGATATAGGTAATGTGTTCCTTGTTGACCATGACCCCTTCCTTAGCCCCGTCTAAATCCACCAAATGCAGCCATTGAGCACCCATATCACGCCATCGTTTTGCCGCTACTAAGGGATAAAGGTCATAATCAGTCTGCTTATCGAAATCTCCCTGGAACAACCGCACTACCTTGCCGTCTTTGATGTCAATAGCAGGAATTAGGATCATAGTTGAGCAAAGCTCCTTAGGATTTGTAAACCGGCCTTTTGACTTTTTTCCGGATGGAATTGAACGCCCCAAACATTGTCTTTGACTACCGCAGAGACAAAATCCACCCCGTAATTGGTGATGCCGGCGGCAATAGAGATGTCCTTAGGCTTTATAAAATAAGAATGACAAAAATACACATTCTCATCGGCTGAAAGGCCCGAGAACATTTGAGCGCCAACTGGCTGGGATTTAACCTGATTCCAACCCATATGCGGAACTTTAAGCGAGCCAAAACGCTCAACACTGCCTTCTAATATCCTAAGTCCCTCGGAGAAGCCGCCTTCAGAGCTTCTTTCAAACAATAATTGCAGCCCCAGACAAATGCCTAAAAATGGTTTGCCGTCCTTGATCACTTTGCGGATAGGACCGTCTAAACCCAATTCCTGCAATTTCTGCCTGGCCGGCCCCATGGCTCCGACACCCGGCAGAACCACCTTGTCTGCTTTTAATATCTCAGATACGATGTGCGTCACCTTCACTTGGGCCCCTACCGCCTCAAATGCCTTGTACACGCTCCGCAAATTCCCCATGCCGTAATCTATTATTGCAATCATAGCTTGAACGGTCGACTCCGATATATTCATTCTGCTAAAATTTGACGTTCACGCTGGTACCGTTGTTTCCCAAAATAGGGGTCACGCGGAAAGTCCTGCCGAAAGCAACGTTGTCAAATTTTTATACGCAGAATAAATATATCGGTATCGACCTGCTCCTATTGTCTATAAAACTTTAATCAATGATCCCTTTAGTAGAAGGAACTTGTCCTTCACGACGAGGATCAATGGTTGTTGCTTGATCTAAAGCCATGCCTAAAGATTTAAAAACAGTTTCAGCGATCGAGTGCATATCTCCAGAACCATCTGGATTTTGTATATTAACAATCAAAGTAGCGCCTAATTGTTTAGCCAATGATTCTAAAAAATGTTCTAAGTATACAAATGTATACTCCCCTTGATTACTGATAGGCGGTAAATCTCCCGCTTTCTTACCATCCAGCAATAAATTTAAATGTCCTCTCCCATTGATATCAATGACAGAGTGCCCCAAGGTAGATTCCATCGGAGCAAATGCCGAACCAAAACGCTTAATTCCTAAATTATTATCTCCGAGAGCTTTCTTAAACGCTTTTCCTAATGCTATGCCTATATCTTCATTGGTATGATGAATATCAATATGGGTATCCCCTTTAACTTCAAGTTCTAAATCAAAACACCCATGAAAAGTAAATAACTCAAGCATATGAGTTAAAAGTCCATTTGGAGTTTTAATTTTGGCTTTACCAGTCCCATCAATATTTACAGAACCTTCAATTTGAGTCTCACTGGTTTTACGTTGAATCGGAGCTATACGTTGCATATCTTATCCTTTTTTATGTAGACTACTTTCATATTTTCGAAGGCCGATGCTGATATGTTTTTTCTGCGTATAAAAATTTGACAACGTTGCATTCGGCTAATCTAACCGCGTGACCTCTCCCTAGGGAAACCACGACACCAGCGTGAACGTCAAATTTTAGCAGAAAGAACATATCAGTGTCGGCCGTCCATGCAATATTATCTAAACCTTACATTCACCGATTCCGCGTGTTTGGCCATGCTTTCTAAATTGGCCACTTTCTCTAAAGGTTCGCGGACCTTTTCCAGCGCTTTCTTGGTATAGGCGATCACGTGGCTGGTTTTGGTAAAACTCGACAAAGACAGCCCCGAGAAAAACCGCGCGGTACCCATGGTCGGCAGCACGTGGCTGGGACCTGCCGCATAATCACCCAAAGCCGTCGGGCTATAGGGTCCCAAGAAAATCGCACCGGCATGCCGGATATGTTTGGCAATACTGACCGCATCACTGGTGACGATCTGCAAATGTTCGGGGGCCAATTGATTGGCGATCGCAACAGCTTCACCCATATTCTTGCAATAAATACAATAACCATTAGGAATACGTTTGCGCACAACCTTGATCAACTGCTTGGAAGTGCTCAATAATATGGACAATCCGCCCACATGTTCCATTTGGGCCTCAAGGTCCGCCACCACAAAATCAGTATTGCTGTAACGATTGGCAATGAGCACCAACTCCGTCGGACCGGCCAGCATATCAATATCCACATAACCAAATAATTGACGCTTGGCTTCCGTGACATAAAAATTACCAGGCCCCACGATCTTATCGACCTTAGGAATGCTCCTGGTCCCAAATGCCAACGCTGCGATCGCCTGGGCCCCGCCGGCTTTATAGATTTCATTGACCTTCAATAAATTGGCCACGGCCAGGATATACGGGTTGACCTTGCCTTCTTTGTTAGGCGGGGTCACTATGACGATACGTTTGACACCGGCAATGATAGCAGGGACCGCTGTCATATAAACCGAGGAAACCAACGGTGCCGTGCCCGCCGGGATATAGATACCCACCGAATCCAGGGGCCGCACTTCTTCTTTGAGCATAACCCCGTCACGTCCTTTAACCTTGCAAGGTTTATGGACCTGTTTTCTATAATAGGTAGAAACATTTTCGATGATGGTCTTTAAATGCCCCACAAATTCCGGCGTAATATCCTGGAAGGCGGAAGAAATCTCACCTTCATTCACCCTCAGTTGGCGTGCCGTTCTTTTAACCCCGTCAAAACGACGGGTATATTTGATCAGGGCATCATCGCCGTTTAAACGAAGATCATCAATGATAAGGCGAACTTTTTCTTCAATCTGTTTTTTACGCGCCAACCTGCTGCGATTATAAAGCTTCTCAATATTTAAACCTGTTTGTTTGATAAGTTTCATGATTTTATATCCTTAAACTGATTTTAATCCTGTATCCATCGTAATGACGCCGCTACGATTTCCTTGGCCTTGGCTAATGCCCCATCCAGTTTTTGCGGTTGCTTACTGCCGGCCTGGGCTAATGGCGGTTTCCCCCCGCCGCTGCCATCCAGTAATGGGGTTATTTCCCCCATCAACTCATTGGCTTTAATGCCGCGCGCCACCAGATCATCGGTGACAGATAATATCAATGAAGCCTCTGTAGGCCCCTTGGCCCCCAAAATAAAGATCCCCGAGGCGACCTTTTGCTTGAGAAGATCAGAAAGCTTGCGTAATAAGGAAATGTCCATTTCTTCCAAAGAACGGATGATGACATTGACGCCTTTAATAATCTCACCGCCCGAGATCATCTCATCAACCGTAGACTTAAGCTTTTCAAAATAAGCGTTTTGTTTGTTTTTTTCTTCCAACTTCAAGCGCTGGACTTCTTCGATCGCGGCTAGTTCCTGGGCTTTTTTACTTAAAAAATCATCAACCGCTCTTTTACCCGTCAGTGCCTCAACACGGCGTATGCCTTGGGCTACCGATCCTTCGGAGACGATCTTGATCGCCTCGATCTCAGCCGTTGAGGAAACATGCGTCCCTCCGCAAAATTCTCGGGAATAGTCCCCAATCGTGATCACACGTACGGTCTGGCCGTATTTTTCAGCAAAAAACGCCAAGGCGCCTTTTTTTCGGGCCTCCTCAATATCTAAAACCTCGGTTGTCACAGGATCAGCCCGGCGGATGAACTCCACAATCCTGTTCTCAATCTTCTTTACTTCTTCAGGTTTGACTCCCGTGGGATGTGTAAAATCAAAACGCAAACGGCCTTCTTCCACCAGGGAACCCTGTTGTTTGATATGTGTCCCCAAGGTCTCGCGCAAAGCAGCCTGTAATAAATGCGTGGCCGTATGATTACGCATGATCGCCCGGCGGCGCTGTTCATCGATCACGGCATGCACAGAATCCCCGGTACTGATATGCCCCTGTTCAACCACACCACTATGGATATAAATATCATTGGTCTTATACGTATCGGTCACATGCACCTTGCCATTGGCCGTTTTTAAATAACCCTTATCACCCACCTGCCCGCCGGCTTCGGCGTAAAAAGGAGTCCGATTCAAAATAATTTTTACGGCCTGGGTACCATGAGCCTCGTGAGCTTCTCCCTGATCATTTAATATTTTCAACACCTGGGCCTCGGCCATGATCTCTTTATAACCTAAGAATTCCGTTTTAGGCACATTCAAAGCAAAATCCTTGTCCGCATAAACATCACCACCCATTTTACTTCCGGCACGGGAACGATTCTTCTGCTCTTCCATTTTCCTTTCAAAAATTTCCTTCGCCTGTTCACAAACAGCCAATGGAATGCCTGAACCTGTCGCAACTGTCATAATGGTTGGTAAAGATAAGCCATAGGTGTCTCTGGCTAAGAATACAATTTCACCTATTTTTTCCGGTTGCGGATCTTCCCGAGCTTCAATGAATTGACGGGTTATTTCCGGCACTCTCTCTTTTCTTACCTTTATATACCCTTCTTCGATCCGCTTAATAAGTTCTTTGATCTCATTTGCCTTGCCTGACAACTCCGGATAAGGGACCTTCAAACACTCAATAACAATGTCCACATAGGTATAAATAACAGGCTTCTCAATACCCGCCCGGATCGCCAGATCGCTCATATCCACAATAAGCTTACGCATCACATAACCGCGGCCTTCATTGGACGGCATTACCCCATCTGCAATACCGACGGAAACGGCACGTGTATGATCGGCAATAATGCGAAATCCGCTTTCTGTTGCATTAGCTCCATTAGCCGCGAATGAATCTTTAATTACATTTAAGATAGCCGCAAAATTATCCGTTTCATAATTGCTCTTTTTACCCTGCACTACCGCCGCCAAACGCTCCAGGCCCATGCCTGTATCAATATTCTTCGCAGGCAATGGCTCTAAAACACCGCCGTCTTTTCTGTTATACTGCGTAAAGACCAGGTTCCACACTTCTGAAAAGCGTCCGCAGGAACAATCCGGATCACAATCTTGACCCTTGGGACAATTAGCGTTCACTCCGTAATCATAAAAGATCTCTGAGCAAGGGCCGCAAGGACCATTGGGGCCGTTAAGCCTGGCATTAGACGGCCAGAAATTGCTTTTGTCCCCTAATTTTACGATGCGATCCGTCGGGATCTTAATATCATTGGCCCAGATATCATAAGCCTCAGTATCCTCGTGATAAACGGAAACCCAAAGCTTATCTTGAGGAAGTGCTAATTCACCCGTCAGAAATTCCCAAGCCCAATGAATGGCCTCTTTTTTAAAATAATCACCGAAGGAAAAATTGCCCAGCATTTCAAAAAAAGTATGATGAAAATCTGTCTTGCCGACAACATCAAGATCATCGGTGCGCAAGCATTTCTGGCAAGTGGCGGCCCGGGTAAAGCCGTCAATATGCCCCAAAAATTGCGGCTTGAACTGCTGCATCCCGGCGGTGGTAAAAAGCACTGTCGGATCATCCTTGGGCACCAGAGAATCACTGGCAATAATGCTGTGCCCTTGGGATTTAAAAAAATTCAAGAATTTCGCTCTGATTTCATTTGTTGTCATAATTTCTTTATCACCTTCATCACTACATCTTCTTCAAATCCTCGACGCAACAAAAAATCCAGCACCCTTTTTTTCTTTTTTAATGGATCAATATCCGGCAATCTTTGCCAGCGCCGCTGGGCCAATTCCAAGGCTACATTCTCTGCGCTATAGCTACCTTTGATTTCAATCAACGCCTGATCTATGATTTCCTGATCGATGCCTTTATCTTTAAGCTCTTGGATGATCCTTCTAAAACCAAACGGCCGGGCTAAACGATAATTGATCCAGCTTTTCGTAAAGGCCCGGTCGTCTAATGATCCCGACGCCATTAAATCAAATAAAGTTATTTGTATGTCCGTCAAAGAAAAGCCTTTGCCTACGAGCTTTTCTTTTAATTCGCCTATACTGCGCGGCCTGATCTTCAAAAAACGCATGGCCGCGGCTTTAGCACTCTTAGCCATTAAACTTTAGGCTTAGTCTTAATTTTCTCAATGACCAGTTTTTTGATCTTGGTCGTGATCTTTGGGTTATCCTTAAGATATTTCCGGGTACTTTCCCGGCCTTGGCCGATCTTCTCATTTTCAAAAGAAAACCAGGCTCCGCTTTTTTGAACAACCTCATGGGTCACGGCTAGATCCAAAATATCCGCAGCTTCAGAAATCCCCTCCTGGAAATATATTTCAAATTCCGCTTCTTTAAAAGGTGAGGCGACTTTATTCTTGACCACCTTGGCTTTAACGCGGTTGCCGATAATATCTTCTCCGGATTTGATGGATTCAATCCTTCTTAAATCAATACGTACTGACGCGTAAAATTTCAATGCGCGCCCGCCGGTGGTGGTTTCCGGATTACCAAACATCACCCCTATCTTCATACGGATCTGATTGATGAATATCACACAGCAATGGGATTTGCTGATGGCCGCTGTCAATTTACGTAAAGCTTGGCTCATCAGACGCGCTTGCAGGCCCATGTGAGCATCGCCCATCTCACCTTCGATCTCCGCACGCGGGGTCAAGGCGGCGACCGAATCAATAACCACTAGATCAATGGCGTTGGAACGCACCAGGGTTTCGGCGATCTCCAAAGCTTGCTCACCGGTATCAGGCTGGGAGACTAAAAGATCATCTAATTTAACGCCTAAGGTCCTGGCGTAATTAGCATCAAAGGCGTGTTCAGCGTCGATGAAAGCAGCCACCCCTCCGCTTAACTGTAATTGTTTGATCACACTCAAGGTCAAGGTGGTTTTACCAGATGACTCCGGCCCATAAATTTCAATAACACGGCCGCGAGGTATGCCCCAAACGCCTAAGGCTAAATCCAGGGTCAATGAGCCCGTCGGAATAACAGGAATATCTGAGGACACATTACTATCCATACGCATGATCGAACCTTTGCCAAACTGCTTCTCGATTTGCGCCAAAGCCAGGTCCAAAGCTTTCAAACGGTTCTCTTTCTCCGCATTTACCGCTTTGTCACTAGGTGCTTTTTCAATCTTTTCTGCTACTGTCTTATCTTGAGCCATGATCCCTCCATAATTTAAATCATTTTAAAAGCTGGAAATTATACCTTGTCGAGGGTTATATTGTCAATTCCAAAGGGGTATTGGAAATTTTATTATTTTAAAAGTATACATCGAAAATTAATTTCTGCATAGAAATTTGACTAAAGCCACCGTGACAAGGGCCGCGGTCTCAACCTTTAAAACCGTATCCCCCAAAGACACCGGTACACAGCCATGTTTAATAGCTAATTCTACTTCATCAGGGGTAAAATCCCCTTCCGGACCTATAAAGATAGTTACCGGGGCTTTCTTGTCTGCCTTTAAAAGCACATCGGTAATATGACTTGGGTGATCATGGAGTGACGGGAATAAATGCACACCGTTGGGATCTAAATTTTGCAATACTTGGGGTAAGGAAATCATGGGATGTATATGCGGAAGCTTTATCCTCTTAGACTGCTTGGATGCATTGACCGCCACGGCCTTAAAACGGCTGATCTTGGCCGACATTTTATCTTCTGTAAAAACAACTTCCGTTCGTTTGGTTTTCAAAGGGATGATCTCATCAACGCCCAATTCTGTACATTTTTCAATGATAAATTCGAATTTACCTTTTTTAGGTGGCGCACAGGCCAGAATGATATGAGGCTGTTGCTCCCCGCTCTGCTTGATACTTTGTAAACGGACATAAATAGCTGATTCTTTGATCTCTTCAATGACCGTATCAGCTTGCTGAAATTTAGCATTAAAAATCTGGATCAAAGACCCTTTTTTCAGACGAAGAACATCTTTAATATGATGGATTTCGTGAATATCAGTAATGACGACAGGAGATTTTGAAAAATCAGCATCCGGGCAATAAAAACGGTACATGTTATTTAACCTGTGGGGGGAAATTGGTGGATCGGGCGGGGATCGAACCCGCGGCCTTATCATTGCGAACGATACGCTCTCCCAAACTGAGCTACCGACCCAAATTACCAAAATCTTACTTTTTCAAATATATTCCAGAGAAATTTGGGTCGTTGTGTCGTTACCTTAATTTTTTCCCAGAAAAACGGCCCGACCCAAACTTAAAAAATTAATAAGTGGTTATACTATCAAAAGCTTTACAGATTGACAAGTCTTCTATTTCCTGATTGTCCAAAAATCTTCAGCTGAGCTCTCAAGGTAAGCATAGGGCATCGTAAAATATCCTCCCTGCCCCCACTGGGGTCCCCAGGAATTGCGCACCATAAAACGCTTTTGCTTTTGATCATACCCGATGGCCATGACAGCATGCCCTCCTAAAGCTTTTTCAGACTTTTTGGGCATTGGCACAACACCTGTTTGAGCCACCTTTAAACTTTCAAAACTTTCATATACAGTGAACCCAAACACAAAAGGAAACCCTTCGGTCAAACAATTGAGCATTTCATCGAGCGTTTGAAGGCGGTGGTAACTACTAATACAGCGCTTAAGGGCTTCTTTATAACACGCCGCGGCAGGTTTACGGGTAAATTGGGCTATATCATAAGGCCAATTTGATTCCGGACAGACACCGTATTTAGCCAGCACCTTGATACCGTCGCGGATCATGGCCCCTGAGTCATAACCAACAGTCCCTTCGACGGCGCGTTCATTATAGTAAATAAAAAGCCTGCTTAAATCCTTATACGTCCGGCCGCTGACTTCTTCCAAGAATTGCAAATGACCTGCCAGAGCATTGGCCGTACAGCTGCCCAAACGGCCCTGGTTTTCTATCGGAGAATCTTCGCTTCTTAGATCTATTTTAGGCGGTAATTTGACCTTGGGAGCAATGGCGCTATATAGAAAGTCTCTTTGATCAGGTCTGTCCGGGATCCAACCATAAGATTGAACATTTTTCATGGAAGCTCCTTGTCTCCGCCTTGAAGCGGAATAGTGTGAACTATTTTTTATGGACCTACTTGTTGGGGGAAAGCATTTCCAGAATCTTGAATTTCAGGATTATTAACCATGTCTCCTGAAGTGCCTGGCGATGTGTTACAAGTTTCTGTGCCGGTGGCGGCATTATTAAGGCAATTTTGAATAGTAATAGTAAATTGCAATGGAATAGTGGAAGTTTGGTTCGGGGGATAAGTAAATGTAACTGCCGGATTAGCAAATGACGTTCCTAGATAAACCGGCCCTGCAGTAATATGTGCATTCTCCGTAGAATTGCAATTAGAGGCTCCGTTAGGAGTTGCTCCTGTTTGATACTGCATAGCGCAATACCAGATTTGATAAGGATAATTAGCATCTCCAGACGGATACCATGTATAACATAACCAGCGATCATCAGTATAGTTGGTCGGAGTACTATTGGAAGGTTGATTATCAATAGTATTTGCACCTGTGGGTGTAGCCGGGATATCCTGATGAAAACAAAATGAGGTGGCATTATAATTCCCGGCATCAGGGCCTAGACCTGCTGTCCCAATTAGAAAAGCGGTGTTTCCGCCGGCACTCCCAATAACCGAAGATGCATTATTGATAATATGATTCAAAGTGCTCTGGGTTGATGACCTTACAAAATATCTCTGTCCATAATCCTGATTATTATTACTAAGCACCGTATTAATAGAAAATATGCCCAACATAACGATACAAACAAGCACCATTGAGACGATCAACTCGATTAAAGTTATAGCTGTTATTGAATTAACTTTTTTCATGTGGCAGTCGGCCAGTTGATATTCAAATTAACTCCACGGGCAACATCAGGACCGGCAACAGAAGCACTGCCGTTACATACATTATTGCCGTTATCACCGTTGCCATCCCCGCAAAATACAGTATAGGACAAACAACCGGATGGTATTCCGGCGCCAGCACAAACATTCGACGCCGTCAAAATGGCCGGCATGGTTATGGCTTGATTGACTGGTTTTATTTCATGCTTTCCCAAATATAAAGAAAAATCCCCACAGGTATTATCACCATTAGGGAAAGAACAAGAAGCATAAAAATTGGCACTCACTTGAGAACGTAAACCCTCAAGCACCTGTTTCCCAAAAACAGCGGCGGTCAATTCGTTTTCCTTGTTAGCTACCGGTGTGCGCACAGAATCCAAAGAGGCGAAGATCCCCGCAACAGAAACAACAAAGATAATAGCTGACAGTAATACTTCCAATAATGTAAAAGCTGAATTATTTAAATTCTTCATATAGATAAACCTCAAGGACACCAAGCGTTTGGCAAGGTACAGGCTGGATTTGCGTTAGGAGGCGTCGTCCCGGTTAAATTAATTGGGGAATTCAATGTCAATACAATAGTATTAGGAGCACTAGTAAGGCTGGTTCTTGTTGCCGTACAGCCAGGCGTATTAGCTACTCCTCCCGTAGCTGTGCAAGAATACGTATATGTACCATCATCCTGGATATTCAACGACAAACTACAATTGATCTGGGTCAGGCTATCCCCACAGGTAGTATCAGACGAGCAAGCACTAGGCGCGGAATTTGCAGCATCAAGACAATAATTACCAGAATTATTAATATAATTCCTCTGGGCAGTATAAATGGCCATTAAATTATTCTCAACAGTTGAGGCCCGTGCTTTTTCGGTGGGTATAGCATAATTAGGAATAGCAATGGCCGCGGCTAGTCCCATAATGACTAAAACCACGATGATCTCCATCAATGTTATCCCTTTGCTTCCTAACATCACAAGTACCTCCATCCACTTAAGTTATAACATATAAAGCAGGACAGGTCAAACAAGGGACGATTTAAATCCTGGCAGGTCTAAGGCCAATTAATACGGACAAGCCCCGCCACCGGCAGTACAGCAAACGGGTAGTTGACTGGAACCGGTACAGGTGTTTCCGGCAGGGATAGGATTATTTTCATCTATGGTCAAGCTAACAGTACCATCGGTTGCCGTACAATTATACGGTATGGTCTCGGCGGTAGCCGAACAGCTATAGGTAAAGGGATCATTCCCCCCTCCCATACTCAAATGCAGGTTAATATTTAGATCAACATAGGTATCTCCGCAAAGAGGGGTTTGCCCTGTGGGATTTGCTCCTGTGCTGATGCAATAGGAACCATTGTAGTCTTCATTAAATTTTTGCTGTGCGGCAGCTAGAGCCAACAAATTGCTCTTGGCTGTCTGTGCCTTAGTCTGCTCTATAGAATTAACAAAACTGGGAAAAGTGAAAGCAGCCACTAGCCCTATTATAACCAAGACAACTGTTATTTCTATTAAAGTAAATCCTTTGCTGGTTGACATTAGGCCTCATCTCCTTGTTCAATGATACTTGCGAGCCCCCGTCATGCTTGCCCTGCTACTTAATATATAGCACGCATGGTAAAAAAGGTCAAACTTTACCCAACAACTTTGAAAAACCATAGCTTATACTAATCAAATATAAAGGCACCAACGGAAGAATATGCCTGGGTAATATGGCAAAAAAGGAATAAAAAAAGACGAAAAATAGGATAATTACCAGCGAATGCTTTATAAGATTCGGGGTATTCTTATAATAAACACCGCAATACAAAAAAGCAAGAAATGTCACTATTGCTGCTATAAAATCCAATGGAAAAAACGGGATCGGGGCCTCCCAAAAGAACATTTTTAAGCCTTCGGTCAACGTCAGCAAAAAATACTGCGGTAAATTATTCAACGCTTTCTGTTTAGAAAGACGTAACAAAGTATCCGTGACCGCTTGAGGCGGCAAGTGCTGATCCGCCAATTCTATTGACTTTTGGAAACCCAAACGATCCGATTCAGTATAGGCCCAATAAGAACATTCTTGAGGCTTAAAATATTTCCCACAGACGCCGCCGACAGAGGCAAGGTCTGCAAGATATTTTCTGGGTGTAAGCGGCCCTGTCCGGCGCTCAACATTTCCATATAAATTCACAGGGCCGCGGTCAGCTATCACAAAGTTCCCGTTGTAAAACTTATTCAAACATTTATAACCGATCACAGGGATATAAAATAAAACCCCTGCTGCCGTCAAAAAACAAACAAGTGAAAACGATATTCTCTTTTTTAATAAAGCCGCTATCAAGAAAAAAATAAAATAAGCCGGACATATACATTCAAAAGCAGCTTTAATAAAGGTCAAAACAGCGAATATAGAACCGCTTAAAATGCCATATATACAGGCTTTCTTTTTATCATCTTGATCTACAGCCTCCCATCCTTGACAGCCAACAATAACAACGGAAAGGACAAAAGGGTAGGTCGCCACTTCACAAAATAACAGCACATTAAAGGCTGAGTTAGTGATCGCCGGTGATATGCCCCAATAAAGAATCGCCAGGGAACAGATCCAGGGACGAATATTTAATCTTTTTAGGATAATATAGGTCAGAACCTGTGTTGTCATCAGCATCAAAATACCAAAACCTGCCATGATATGGGTAAAACCGATGCCGCTTAATTTTTCTATATCCATCGCCCAGGCACAGATCAGAGGGTATATGGGCTCACGGTGTGGACCGGTAATTAAATAACCTATTAACCCTTGATGTTCTATGATCCTCCCCAAAGCCTGATAATCGATAAGGTCAGCAGAAAAACTATTGGTAAACCGGTAAATCCAATAGAGAAAGCTTATTGTAAAAGCACTGAGGATAGGCCAAGATATACGCGACTGTTTCATATTATTCTCACATGTTTCTCGAAACGGCTGATTATGGGGGCATTTTGGTCATTGCGTTTTAAAAAGATCACGGCTTCTTTGCTATAATAAACCAGGGCCCAGGAAGGATCTGAATAACGGTTCCAAAGAAATGCGTTACCCCAAGGCGTTGATTCAGGGCTAAAGAAAATAACATTAAAATGATACTCTCCTTCCATCCTTCGCCATAGATCATTTTTCAATTGCATAGGGACATACTTCTCTTTAAAAAAATCATCCGGAAAAGCTTCCATGCGGTTATCAACAAAGAATTTATACTCAGGGCTTAAATGAAAAATTAAATAACCTCCGATATTATAATTATTAAAAATTGGCCCGGCTATCTTTTCATTTTTAAAAAACTCAGCCGCATTCTGGGCCCCGGGAACAATACCCAATGCATGCCTTTGTTGCCAATCAAAATTGACCGAGGCTGAGACTAATACCCCTGCCAATACGAATCCTATTTCAATATTCTTCCTGACTTTAACCGTTTCAGTCCCCAGCCACCTGCTATACAAATAAGACGATAACGGAACCCAAAAGAAACCATAGAGCCCTATCATACGTACCGCCTTTAAAGCCACGAAAGACAAGAATAAAATCAATGCCCCGCTAAAAATATACTTCTTTATCCCTTCTCGTCGAATTAAAAATACCAAAGGGGCGATCAACAGGCCTAAGGTGGCTAAAAAATAAAAATAAAGAGATTTATCCGGCATCATTCTTAAATTTAAAAAATAGAATACTGACCGGTTTTCCGTAATCGGGACTAAATAAGCCTTGTCTATGTGAAATGGCGTCAATGCCCCTTCTATACCTGAAGGATTAATGAAACACATCACAAGCAGAAGCCAAAATATTTTATGAAACATGCCGGCCTCTTGCCGTTCACCATTACTTCGTGCCTGACACCAAAAAAGCGCAATTAAAAGAGGTCCCATCATAAAGAAAATATGGGTATTAACCCATATCACCTGTAAAATTGACAAAATAAAGACTAACGGATAAGGACCTAACCGCCGCTCTTGAAAAGAATTGATCAAATACCAAAAAAGCCCGCAAAGAAGAAAACTGATCCCCTCGGGACGGATCTCGCTGCGCATGGAAAGAAGAGGAAAACTCAATAAACCAAATGCGCAAAGCATGGCTAATGAAGAAAATCGCCGCCAACAGCAAAAAAATAAATAAAAAGTGCACAATTCAAGAATTAAATAAATGAAAGAAAGCCCGCTAAACCCAAAATAATGCCAAAGGACATAACAAAAAACACCAAACAACCAATGGTGATTGATAAACGGATATTGGGGATAGGTATATGAATAGTAATTCTTGTATAAAACGTCCCAATGCCCCTGCAAAATGAGCTCGCCATTCTTAATATGACGGCCAAGGTCAGACCTGACGAGATCAACAGGAAGGGCTAAATGCCATCCTAACCAAAGCAAAATAAGAATAATGATCGTTCCTTGCTTCATGTTGAGATTCTCAATACGTCAATTTCAGTCGGTGATATTATTTTTAAATGCTCCTCAAAACGGCGAATGATGGGATCATTTTTCTGATCACGTTTCAAGAAGATGACTACATCCTTTTTGAAGAAAACTAATGCCCAGGAAGGGTCGTTAATACGATTCCAAACAAACCTGTCCCTGATCAAAGGCTGCATAGGACTATAAAAAATCACATTAAAATGATACCGCTGATCCATTCTTTTCCAAACATCATCTCTACGCTGCATCGGAATATATGTTTTGATGAAAAAATCATCCGGGTAAGCCGCCAGCCCCCGATTATCAACAAACAATTTATACTCAGGACTTAAATGAAAGATCAAATAGCCCCCGATATTATAATTATTAAAAATAGGCCCCTGTATCTTTTCTCGTTTAAAAAACTCAGCAGCGTCATTAGTGCCTGGGACAATCCCAAGAACATTGCTTTGTTTCCAGTCAAAACCCACTAAAGCAGAAACTAAGATACCTATTACAACCAGAAAAATTTCAATATTCTTCCTGAGCTTTACCGTTTCTGTACGGATCCATCCACTATAAAGATACGACGATATTGGTATCCATATGTACCCAAAAAGTCCTATCATGCGTATTGACTTTAATGCCGCAAACGCCAATAAAAATATTAATAGGGCGATAAAAATGTATTTCTTTAGCCCCTCCCGTTGAATTAAGGAGATCAAGGGTAATATCAACATCCCCAAAATCGCAAGAAAATAAAAACAAATGGACTTATCAGGCATTGTTTTTAAGCTTAAGAAATAAAACATCGATTGGCTCTCAATAACAGGAGCCACCGATGAGGCCTTCCATGTGTCCAATACTAGCCCAAACAAATTGATCCCAAAAGGATTGATCAAGCACATACCGCATAGAAGACAGAATAACTTTTGAAGAACATTTACCTGTTCTTCTTCCTTATTGCAGCGTGCCTGCCACCAAAAAAATGCCGTTAAAACAGGCCCCATCATAAAGAAAATATGTGTATTGACCCAAAGGATTTGAACAATGCACAACGCTATGATCAAATAATGAGGCTTTAACCACTTCTGTTGGTAGCGATCAATAAGCAGCCAAAAAAGCCCGCAAAACAAATAACTGAATCCTTCAGGGCGGATTGAGTCTCGCATAGATATAAGAGGAAAACTCAATAAACCAAAAGCGCAGAGCATGAGGAAGGAAGAGAAACGCTGCCAACAGCGAAAGAATAAAAAAAAAGTTAAAAGCTCAATAGCAATATAAACGATGGCGAGCCCGGTAAATCCCGCCCAATGCCATACGGCGTAACAAAAAACACCGAACAACCAATGGTAATTAAAAAAAGGATATTGAGGATTAGTATAAGAATAGTAGTTCTTATATAAAACATCCCATTGCCCTTGTAATATGAGTTCGCCATTATTAATATACCGTCCCATATCCGAAGCGACCAAATTAATAGGGAGGATTAAATGCCATCCTAACCATAATAAAATTAAACAAATGCCCCCCCACTGATATAGCCTCTGCTTATCCAAATTCACCTCTTTAACTGATGAAGATTCTCAAAATACGCCAATGATTTTCTCGGATTTAATGACAACCCCTTTTTTATCATTTCATGTTCTAATGGGATATTATTCTGATAATAATAAATAGCGGCTAATTCAAAATAGGGATCAGCGTAGACAGGGTAAAGCGAAATAATCTGCTTTAATAAGGCTTCTGCCTCTTTCATTTCTCCCAACACCCTGTAACACTGCGCTAACATAAGAAGATCTGCGGGGATCCGATCTCTTAATCGAACACTTTTTTCTAAATATCTTTCAGCTTCTTTGAATTGAGCCACGTCAAAATAAGCTTGTCCTAACAGGGCATAGCCTCGATAAAGTGCCGGATAATCTTTTGCCCACGTATACCCTACGTTAAAATCACTTTTCCAGTTACCATTTATAAACAGCGTACAAATGATACAGATGATGATAATGGCCGCATGAAATATGACTGATAAACGTTTTGAATATTTTTCTAAGGACTCGCTAATAAAGACCTTATGAAAAATCCATGCCAGAACAATGAATAGTCCTATGGAGGGCAAATACATAAAACGGTATGCCATGGGATTAGCAATAGGGATGACATTAGAAACCGGAATATAAAACAAGATATACCAAAATAAAAGAAATGCCACCGGCTTATATTTACGCCATAAAAAGCATGCCCCTGCTATCAAAACAATGAGCACTGCCCCCATGCTAAGAGTCTCTAAACTTATCAACAAGGGTGCCGGCGGACAATAGAGACCGGGTATTAATCTTACCGTCCAAGGCAATAAAACATTTATTAAATACGCAGACCAAATATGCCCCATGATAAGACAATGGCTCAATCCTGAAGCGCCTAACCAATGAAATGAAACGGAAGAATTCGGAAAGACTATAATATACAAATAAAGATAGACAATTAAGATCAAGATGAATCCTGCGTAGTATTTCATCCTCCGAATAAGACTTAAACGGGGAATGGCTAATAATTGATCAAATAATAGAATCACCAATGGCAACATGATCGCGGATTCTTTGCTGAATACCGCTAAAAAATACATCAATAGTGCCCCCCCATAATACCCTTTCCTTAAATACTCACCTTGTTGAAATTTGACCCAGAAATAGAAAGAATACAATACAAAAAAAGCAGCTATGATATCTGCCCTATAGCTCATAACGGCTACAGCCTCGGACTGAAGAGGATGCAAAGAAAATAAAAGTCCGGCAAATAATCCTAATATCGAAGAAGAAAATAATTGTACAACTATCCAGTAAACAAAAAATGAATTAGCACAATGGATTAAAATATCGATCAGATGGGAACCGTAGGGTTTTGCCTGAAACAAAAAATAATCAAAGAAATAAGAAAAATTTGAAACCGGCCTATAACTGACACTGCCTGTTCCATAATCATACTGGGGATCGCTGACATATTCGACTGCCTGCACATTGGTGATATATCCCTTTTCAAACAGACGGGGGACATTCTTCCATGAGGCATAAAAAGTATTTCTCTCAATGATAAGGTAATCATCCCCGACCCAGTAATTAAATAAAATAGGCGTATAGGTCAGGAAAGTAAAAAAGAAGAGGATCAAAAGATTTTTATAATGCGTAGACATTTATTTCATGAATTATTTGCTATGATTTTCTAAAGCATTACGAAGTTCGGAAATATTCTTTTTGTTTAAATAAAGATTGGCTTTCCCCAAAAGATTTTTTGCCGCTTCAATTTTTTGCAAATTTAAATAAACCTTCATTAAATAGATATACCCTAACGGTTCGTTAGGATTTAATGCCAAAGACTTTGTTAATACTTCCTCCGCCAACAGATTTTTCTTCTGATTATAGTATATCTCCCCTAAATAAAGAAAAGCAATATCATCATCCCAAGTATGATGTGAAATAATTATCTTAAAAAACCCTTCAGCTTTATCAATTTTCCCAAAATATATATAACACTCCGCTAAACCTATAGCATCTTCTGTTTGCCTGTTTCCCAATTGTATACTTTTTTCAAAATACTCTTCAGCTTTTTCATAAAGTTTCGCATAATAGTACTGTTTTGCCATAAAAGCATACCCTTGATAGGCTGTCGGGTAATCCCTTACCCATGCATAAGCCACATTATAATTGCTCTTCCAGTCGACATTCAAAAATAAAGTCCCAGTAACACAAATTAAAATAACAGCCGCATAAAGGATCCTTGATAAATATTGAGACAGATCCTGGATATAATTACTCTTGAACATTCTGCTTAAGAAAAACGCTACAGCAACCAATAACACTATCGAAGGTAAATACATAAAACGGTCCGCCATTGGATTGGCTATAGGAATTAAATTAGAAACAGGAAGATAAAAAATGATATACCATAACAAGAAAAAACATGTCTCTTTATAATTACGCCAAAGCACCCAAACACTTATTATCAATATGACTAATGCTATCCCAATTTGTATTGTTACAGCTATTCCAGGAACAGGCGGACAATATAATCCTGGTATCAATTTCACTGTCCAAGGCAACAGGGCATTGACTAAATAGTTGTACCAAATAAATCCCATTATAAGGCAATGATTAACAAAAGTCCCCCCTAACCAATGAAAAGAAAGCGAAGTGTTTGGGAAAACTACAAAATATAGATACAGATAAAAAATCAAAATTGGGATAAACCCAATATAATAAATTCCTTTCTGCTTTAAACTTGGACGTGGCGTAATCAACACTTGGTCGAACAATAGAATCATTAAAGGCAACATGAAGGATGATTCTTTACTAAACAAAGCAAAAAAACACATTGCTAAAGACCAATAATAATAATTTCGCCTTACATGTCCACCCTGTGTAAATCTTATCCAGAAATAAAAAGATAATAAAACAAACATCGTAGCGAAAATATCTGCCCGATAGCTCATTACAGCTACAGCTTCGGACTGAATAGGGTGTAAAGAAAAAAAGAGCCCTGCGAATAACCCCAAAATCGAGGAAGAAAAAATTTGATTAACGATCCAATAAACTAAAACAGAATTTACGCAGTGTATCAAAATATTAATTAGGTGAGAACCGTATGGTTTGGCTTGGAATAAATAGTAGTCAAAAAAATAGGTGAAATTTGATGCAGGTCTATAACTGACGCTCCCCGTTCCAAAATCTTCTTTGGATTTACGACTGGAAATTATTTTCTCTGAATCAGAAATATAACCATTTTCAAATAAACGGGGAACATTCTTCCAAGAAGTATAAAATGTATTATTCTGGATGATAAAACCATCATCCCCAATAAATTGATTAAAAAGCAGCGGGCTATATATTAAAAAAGTTATCAAAAATATAAGAACAGCATGTTTCTTTTTGAAATAGTTGATTATAAGATCCACTATCCCCTCCTAAAACAATTATTTCACTTTGGGAACGGGTTTTACTAAAATAGCCTCAGAGGGGACTAAAAGATCTACCGTCCCATCTGAATAAACATTCTTATACCAATCAGGCTTTTTCCATTCATCCGGATATTTCCAGGCTGGAGATAAATGGCCGCAGTTTTTGACCAAAAATACAACAAATTTCCTTTGTCCCCCAAGGTAATAAAGCAAACCAAAAGGAGTGTAATTGGCCAGCGCACGCACATTACGTTGGGTAAAATAGTATGTTATTTCCGGCAAATTGGAAACGATCACATCATCAGGAGGCAGACGGCTAAAAGAATACTGCCCAATTTTCTTGGACAAGACCTTGATCTCTGATTGCTTCTGATAAAAGTTGATCAACGGGAAAATCTGGATCACGACAAATATCAGGATCAAAAACCATGTGAGGACCTTAATATCCCCTTTTGACGGGACCCATCTTTTGATCCCGGCATATATGACAAAAATAATCCCCCCTAGCAAAGCCCAAGACAATTGCATCATCACCCGCTGGTCAATGTCCGGATTCCCGGAAAGAAAATTATCTGATTTATTATAAATTAAAAAGAAGGAATAAATGAAGAAATAAGAATATATAAGGACCAAGGAAATGAATTTAGTATGGGATTCCATCATCAGTCCCTTCATTCGCCCCAAGAACCAACAAAAAAAACATATGACTAGAATAAAGATGACCCAGGAAAGCGGGCTTATCCCAAAGATTATTAAGCTTAATCCCTGAAGATATAATTGGACCACAATATGTAAATGAGAAAGAAAAAGGGCCGTTGAGATAGAAGGCGGGACTTTCCCGATCACCCCAAATATGACTAAATTCCGGATGCAATAGGGAACGACCGGCAAGCAGAGACCTAGTCCGTAAAGCAGCCCCGTTCGGACCAAGTCTTTAAAGGTTATCATTCTTATAATAGTTGCAACGATCAAACAAATCCCTATGCTCGCCATAAGAGAAATTCCGACATATCTAAAAAGGAAGGCGAAGCCCGAAAGAATGCCTGTAAGCACAATATAAGACCAG
>Ga0302319_10001633_pt1 | contig 49838 bp, 38 predicted proteins | sample Bog_T0_2_FD_203319 | JGI IMG/M metagenome (GOLD analysis project Ga0302319, IMG submission 203319) | Peat permafrost microbial communities from Stordalen Mire near Abisko, Sweden - Bog_T0_2 | ecosystem: Environmental > Terrestrial > Soil > Wetlands > Peat | place: Sweden: Abisko, Stordalen Mire... | reverse complement strand
GAAGGCACCGTCCAGGACATCACCCCCCGCAAACGGGCCGAGGTGGATCTCCGCACCAGCCAGAAATTCATCGAGCGCGTCACCCAGTCCTCCCCCAACATCCTCTACGTTTACGACCTCCTCCAGCAGCGCTACGTCTACGCCAACGACCGCATCTTCCGCATCCTTGGCCGTACCCTTGACGAGCTCCTCGGCCTCGGTCCCGAATTCCTCAAGAAATTCCTCCATCCCGATGACCGCTGGCTCCTCGAGGAGCGCGATTGCGAACTCTCCGAGGCCGAGGACGGCCAGGTCTTCGAATACGAATTCCGCCTCCTCCACTGCGATGGCGAGTGGCGCTGGATCAACGCCCGCGAAACCGTATTCACCCGCGTCGCCGATGGTCGCCCCCACGAGGTCATAGGCACCGCCCAGGACATCACCGAGCGCAAGCACACCGTCGACGCCCTCCTCCAGAGCGAGGAACGCTTCCGCAAACTGGTCGAAGGCGCCGCAGCGATTTTTTGGGAACGTGAACTCGGCGGCGGCCGCTTCACCTACATGAGCCCCCAGGTCGAGAAGCTCTTCGGCCATGCCGTGGAGAACTGGTACCTGCCTCATTTCTGGATCCACCATGTCCATGAGCAGGACCGCGAACGGGTCGAACGTTTCTATCAGGATGAAGCCGCCCGTCCCAGCGGCGCCCACACCATCGAGTATCGCCTCAAGAACTCCGATGGCCGCCTCGTCTGGGTGCGAGAATTCGGCCACGTTACCAAGACCGGCGTCGGCGGCCTCCTCCTTCAGGGCTTCATGCTCGATATCACCGAGCGCCATCTCGCCCGGGTCGAAATCCGCCGCTCCCAGGAGCAATTACGCGCCCTCTCCGCCCGCCTCCAGAGCGCCCGCGAAGCCGAGCGCACTCACATTGCCCGCGAGATCCACGACGAACTGGGCGGCGCCCTCACGGCCCTCAAGATGGACGTCTCAAAAGTCCTCTCCTCCTACCGCAGCGGTCGCGAGGAGCAGGATCGCATGGATTTCATCGACGACCGCCTCTCTGGTGCCATGACCCTCATCGACCGCACCATGGAATCCATACGGCGAATCGCCACCGAGCTCCGCCCCCCCATCCTGGATGAGCTCGGCATCGTCGCCGCGATCGAGTGGCAGATTGAGGAATTCCAAAAACGTTTCGGCATCCGGTGCGATTTAAAAAATCAATGGGCCGTCACCCTCGCTCCCGACCAGGCCGTCTCAACCGCCCTCTTCCGCATATTCCAGGAGATGCTTACCAACGTCGCCCGCCATTCCGAGGCCACAGCCGTCGTCGTCCAGTTGAGCTACGACGCCGATCATCTTTCCCTTTGCGTCAGCGACAACGGGCGCGGGATCACGGAGGGCGAGCGCCGCAATGCCCTCGGCCTCCTCGGCATGCAGGAGCGCGCTGGCATCTTTGGCGGCAGGGTCGATATTCGCAGCGCGGCGGGCAAGGGAACCGTTGCCAACATGAGGATCCCCCTTACCAAGGTCGCAGACCCTGTAAGAGCGCCTCACAAGGAGCGATTGCTCGCCCGCTGATTCGTTCACCCGGCCATCTTGTTCCGCCGGGCCGAAACTCACCGTGTTTAGCTTTTTTGCACCGAACGCCATGATCCCATTGAACCTCGAACCCACCCGCACCAGCCATCCAGGGATGCCTGGATTTGCAGATTTGGCATGAGGAATGCAAGGGACTCGGGGATGCAAGACAACCTGGGTAAGCCACTTTCCAGAAAAATGGACTCCGCCACCCCTCCCGCTGGCCCCACGGCTGGACCCCAAGGCGTGGCCCTGAAGGTACTCATCATTGACGACCACCCCCTTGTCCGCCGCGGCCTGATCGAAACCATCCAGGAAGAATTTCCCAATGCGATCGTCGGCCAGGCCAGCGATTCCCAAAGCGGAATCGAATCCGTCTGGCGGGAGAACTGGGAAGTCGTCTTGCTCGATATCGCAATGCCCGGACGCAGTGGATTGGACATCCTAAAGGAGATCAAACAGGAGCGCCCGAAGACGCCGGTCCTCATCCTGAGCACCTACTCCGAAGACCAGTTCGCCATTCGCGCCCTTAAGAGCGGGGCGGATGGATATTTGACCAAGGATGTCCTTGGGCAGGAACTGGTTGCGGCAATCAAGCGGGTTCTGGCCGGCGGCAAATATATCCGCGCATCTCTCGCTGAAAAGCTCGCCTCCTACCTCGATGTCGACGCCAGCAAACCCCTTCATCATACCCTCTCGGACCGGGAATACCAGGTCCTGCGCATGATCGCTTGCGGCCAGACTCCCAAGGAGATCGCATCTGAGCTTTCCTTGAGCATCAAAACCGTGAGCACCTTCCGCAGCCGCATCCTTAAAAAGATGATGATGAAAAATAACGCGGAGCTCATGCGCTACGCCATGGAGAACGGTCTGGTGGACACACAAGGCACTCCGCAGCCGCTTTAGGGCCGGCCGGGCACATGTGGCCACGTGCCCGCGGTTCACGGGCCTCTCTATTCTGTAGGAGAAACTTGCACTTTTGCGAGTTTCGCCCGCCTACGGAAAAAAACGAATGCCTCCAATTGCCGAAACCCATTCCGTTCGGTTAAAAATGAACGGAATGAGAAGTTTGTTAGAAATGTTTTGTATATGCGCCTCCTCGTAACCGGCGGAGCCGGCTTTATCGGCTCAAATTTTGTTCTCCAAATCCTCGCCAAGGATCCCGGTTTGGAATTGCTCGTCAACCTCGACCTGCTCACCTACGCCGGCAATCCGGCGAACCTTGTCTCCGCGGAGTTCGATCCACGCTATCAATTCGTCCAAGGGAATATCGGCGACCGGGACTTGATCGCGGAGCTTCTCACGCGCCACGAAATCACTGCCGTGGTCAATTTTGCGGCCGAATCCCATGTTGACCGGTCCATCGATGGACCGGAGGCGTTTTTGGAGACCAATGTCATGGGAACGCTTCGGCTTCTCGACAGCGTTCGGCATTACTGGACGAATCTAGGGGAGCCGGCGAAGGAGGCGTTTCGGTTTCTTCATATTTCGACGGACGAGGTCTTTGGGTCGCTGGGGGCGGAGGATCCGGCCTTCCACGAGAAAACTCCATTTGCTCCGAACAGTCCTTATGCTGCTTCAAAGGCGGCGAGCGATCATCTTGTGCGGGCTTATCATCACACGTATGGGCTGCCGGTGCTGACCACGAATTGTTCGAACAATTACGGGCCGTACCAGTTCCCGGAGAAATTGATTCCGTTGATGATCCTGAATGCGCTCGAAGGGAAGAGCCTGCCGATTTACGGGGACGGGAAAAATGTACGGGACTGGCTTTATGTCGAGGATCATTGCTCGGCGATACGGCTGGTGCTGGAGCGGGGAGTGGTCGGGGAGACTTACAACGTGGGGGGGATGTGCGAGCGGAAGAATATCGATGTGGTCGATCAAGTCTGCACGCTGTTGGACGAGCTGGCCCCGACGGCCGATGGAAGCTCCCGGCATTCCCAGAAGACCTTCGTCAAGGATCGGCCGGGCCATGACAGGCGGTATGCGATCGATTGCTCCAAGATATCGGCGGAACTGGGGTGGAAACCCGCGGAGTCCTTTGAGACAGGGCTCAGGAAGACGGTGGCCTGGTACCTTGAAAACCGGGAGTGGTGTGAAGATATCCATTCCGGAAAATATCAGCGGGAGAGATTGGGAACCGGAGCGACCGCATGAACGCCGCCATTAAACGCAAAGGCATCATCCTCGCCGGCGGCTCCGGCACGCGCCTCTACCCAATTACGCGCGGGGTGAGCAAGCAACTGCTGCCGGTCTATGACAAGCCGATGATTTATTACCCGCTATCGGTCCTCATGCTGGCAGGTATCCGGGAGATTCTCATCATTTCGACACCGGCGGATTTGCCACAATTTCGACGGCTCTTCGGAGACGGGCACCAACTAGGTTTGGATATTTCCTATGCGGAGCAGCCGAAACCACAAGGGCTCGCGCAGGCTTACATCATCGGGGCGGACTTCCTGGGGGAGGATCCGTCCTGTCTCGTGCTGGGGGATAACCTTTTTTATGGGCACGATTTCTCGATGACGCTGCGGGCTGCGCATGAGCGGACCACGGGAGCGACCATCTTCGGCTACTACGTTGCGGAGCCAGAGGCCTACGGTGTCGTCGAGTTTGACGGGGATGGGCTGGCGATCTCGCTGGAGGAAAAGCCGTCCGCGCCGAAGTCCAATTACGCGGTTCCAGGCCTCTACTTTTACGACCACCAGGCCGTGAAGCTGGCGAGTTCTCTGAAGCCCTCGGCGCGGGGCGAACTGGAAATCACCGACCTGAACCGGCTGTATCTCGAAGCAGGAGACCTGCATGTGGAAATCTTGGGACGCGGATTTGCGTGGCTGGACACGGGGACCCACGACTCGCTGCTGGAGGCTGCGGACTTCGTTCGGGCGATCCAGCACCGGCAGGGATTGCAGATCGCCTGCCTGGAGGAAATTGCGTTTATGCAAAAATGGATCGATGCGGCAGAATTGCGGGAATTGATCACTGGGCTTGGCAAAACCAGTTATGCTGACTATTTAAAGAAATTAATTAGATAAGCTTTTCCAGTGCATAAGACAAATACCGACAAGCCGGGTTCCAAGATGCCTACACAAAAAGCAGTACAGCATCGATTGGCAAAGAGGAATCGCGACTGTAGATTCTATGCTGGATATAATTTCTAGCAAAACAAACCCATCCTCCTATGAGCGTTTTCATTAATAAAAGGCTGAAGTTGATCACAGGCCTGTTTCTCGGCGTTGTTTGCGGAGTTATTCTAAGGGCCGCCTTTTCCAAATCGAGCAGCCCGTCAGCGGTTGTAAATCAGCCCGAGATGCCAATCCTCATTGCGCAAAATACCACGAAGCCAGCGGAGACAACCGTGCAGGTGGTGCCCGCGGCTGCGCCGGTGCCAGGACTGCCCCCGATTACTGAATACACCGGAACCAACTCGACGGCGCCTGATGGCAAGGAAGTGATCGGCCCCGACGGCAAGGAAGTGCTCCCGCCGGATGGGAAGGAAACCCTGGGGCCCGTAGGGGAATATATTCCCTCGACGCGGCCGGCGGCGGTCAACCCGGTCAATGGAGCGCCGACCATTGAGTTTTTGAACAACACTCCCAATAGTAATAATCCGCTGCTGACTCCGCCGAATCCCCAGAACGTTGGGGGTCCGGTAGTATCACCAGAAACTAGGTAACATCAACCAAGGGCCAATTTAGGGTGAAACAGACAAGTTCGAGACGCAGTCTGGAGAAACGTATCGCAGCATTGATCTGCGCAAGCTTCCTTTACGGCGGCACCGTGATACGGCTCTTCGCGGCGGATGACGGATCCACGATGCCGACACCGGATACCGGCTCGAGCACGGCCGGTCCCGGAGTGGTCGATGGAGATGATTTATCGGCAGCCCCGGCGCCCGCGCCGAAAGCTGGACCGATGGCGGCGGGGGCCAGCGCGGGAATGTCAGCCACAGACGATGGGGTGACGATGCCCGCGACGGCTACCGATGGCGACCCATCCGGGGCGGATCCCGGAGACGGAATGGCCTCAAATTCCCAATCTTCCGGCGATGGCCAGCCGGCGCCGGTTCCCGCCGCTTCGCCGGCGCCATCGGCGAACGGCGAAACGCCTGCCGCCAGCGATCAAACGGCGCCGCCTGCGGAAGACAATGGCATGCCGACCGAGGACATCGAACCGCCGCTGCCCGATGGCTCGGCGACAGACACGCTGGCGAATTCCGCGGCCGCGGCAGTGCCTTTGCCCGCCAACCCGGCGCTGGACGAGCAATTTTCCGCGTGGGATTTGTCCCAGGTGGAATCGCCGCTGTTTTTGAGCGCAGCGATTGATGAGTTCAATGACCGGCCGATCCTGCTGACGGGCAACTGGAGTGTCAAACCGCACCTGAGCATCGGGACCTTTTATGATGGAAACGTCTTCCTGCGGTCCCAGAATACCCAATCAGATATAATCACCCGAGTTGCGCCCGGGATCACCATGCGATTGGGGGACTCGGACAGCATGTTTTACCTGATGGCCGACTACACGGTCGGATTCAATGCCTACCTGACGAATTCGTCACTGAGCACGATCGATCAGGATGGAAGGGCGCAGCTTCAGTGGTCGCTCCCGAAAACGACCATCGGGCTGACCCTGGAAGTTTCCACCGATGTGGGCCAGGATGTGGACCTGGGTGACCGGGTGCGCCAGGACATTTATTTTGCGGGGGTGACGACGCATTATGCTTTCGGGGAGAAAACGTCGTTTGACTTCGATGCGGATTATACGCGCTCGGATTACCAGGGGTTCATCTCGTCGAGCCAATGGGCGGGCGACCTGTTCATGAACTACCAGTATTCGCCCAAGACCCAGGTTGGGTTGGGAGGCGGACTGGGTTATTTGATCGTGCCCGGTAGTCCGTCCCAGTTGTTTGAGCAGGCCAACGTAAGGGCTACTTACAAGGCGACTGGAAAGCTGACTTTTATCGGCGAAGCGGGCTCGGAGTTCCGTCAATACCGGAGCGGGAAGGGCGACACCCTGACGCCGGTATTCATGATCGAGGCAGCATGGGCGGCGAGGGAGGGGACGACGCTTGACCTCTCCGCTCGGCGCACCGTGTACGCTTCCGCTTTGCTGTACGACCAGGATTACACCTCGACGTCCGTGGATTTCTCCGTAACCCAGCGCATCACCGATTACGTGGACGTCAGTCTCGGGGCGGGGTATGTGAACGCCGATTACACTTCGACCTCGGCCAGCGTCAATGCGACGCGCACCGACAATTATTTTTACATTCGCCCCGCTGTGGAATGGAAGGCGCTAGACTGGCTTTCCGTGGGAATATTTTACCAATACAGCCAGGACCTCTCGAACGGTGGAGATGCGAACAGCTTCACCCGGGACCAAGCCGGGGTGGACCTCGCCATTCTATTCTAGAGTATGCTTCCAAAATCGATCCGAGGGCGAGCCGCCGCCGGGCTGGCCGGGATGATTGCATTGGCGAGCATTACTTTTGGCCAAGGCCTGGCGCCAGTGGCCGCTCCTGTCGCCATTCCGGTGGCCTCCGCCGAGGCCGTGGGCGGGCAGGGACCATCGGTCAATTACCGGCTTCGTCCGAAGGATTCGGTGCATATCAAGGTCTTCGAGGAGGAAGATCTTGAGACAACGGCGCGCATCGACGTGGACGGCGACATCTTCTTCCCCCTGCTGGGCAAGGCGCGGATTGGTGGGGAAACCCAGCAGGAAGCGACGGCGACGATGGAGAGCTTGCTGAGGGAATACCTCATTCACCCGCAGGTATCGCTCGAGATCGTCAGCTACGCGAAACAGCACTTTACCATCCTGGGCCAGGTGAACAAGCCGGGCATCTATGATATCCCGGACGAAAGCTCGCTGAACCTGCTCGAGGCGATCGGCATGGCAGGGGGGTTTACAAAGATCGCAAACCCATCGAAGGTCATTGTCAAACGGACCGTCAACGGACAGGAAACGACTATCAACATCGATGCCAAACAGTTCCTGAAGAAGCAGAATACCGGGGAGACAATTCCCCAGGTGCTATCCGGGGATACCATCAACATCGGAGAAGCAATTTTTTGATCGATGCAAAACGGGAATCATATTCCGATGCCCGAACCGAAGCTCGAGGAGCCATCAGGTTCGCTGGACCTAGAGCAGATCTGGTATGTGCTGCGGGAAAAAGCGTGGCTGATTCTGCTTTGCGGGCTATTGGGGATTTTCGCCGGGCTGGCTTACATCCACCGCACCCCGTTGACCTACATGGCGACGTCGGTCCTGGAGGTCGATCCAGAGCCGATCAAGGTGGTGGGGTATGAGGACGGGCAGGAGGCCAAAGACCCGATCAGCGAGGAGATGGGGCAGACGGTGTTGGCGCAGTTTCACACCCGCCAATTCGCGCAGGAAGTGATCGAGGAAAACGGATTGCTCCAAAACCCGAGCTTCCTTCCACCCCTCCCGGATGGGGCGCCCCATACCATGGACGAGGCGATCAACCAATTGCTGAGCATGGAGGCTGTGACGCAGCCGCCGGGTACGCGGTTCATCAGTGTTGGGGTTATCCACTACGACCCCGTTATGGCGAGAGACTTGGCGGACATGCTCGCGAAACATTACCTGGACCGGGCCAAAGCGGAACAACACCAGAACGCCCAGACTGAAATTACCTATCTGCAGCAGCAGGCCGAGGAATCCAGTACAAACCTCGAGGCTTCCGAGGTGGCGCTGAATGATTACGCCAAGACGCACTCCGCCTCGCTGGTGGATTCCCACGACACGGTCCTCTCCGAGCTGAAGAGCAAGAGCGGGGATTTGAGCCTTTCGCGGGCGGAACTGCTTCGACTCGAAGCGGATGACGAGGAGGCGCAGAAAGAGAAGGACAACCAGGATGCGCTGCTGGCCATCCCCAGTGTGGCCAACGACCCATCGATCATGGAGTACCAGCAGCTAATCAACCAGCTCCGTGGCAAAATTGAGGTACTGAAGCTGAGATGGACTGAAAAACATCCCGGAATGATTCTGGCGCGGACGCAATTGTCGGACGCGGAGGCGAACCTGAAAAAAAATGTGATGAACATCCCGGCCTTGATTCACGCCAAGCGTGAAGCGGCGGAGGAGCGGGTGTCGAAGTTTGGCTCAGCCGTGGACGACCAGGAGAAAGCCGCGATGCAACTGGATGACGATCATATCAAGTATGAGGTGCTCCAGCGGAAGGTGCAGGCCAACCAGGCCCTGTACGACGGCATCCTGACCAAGCTCAGGGAGTCCAAAGTCGCAACAGGGATGGATTCCACCGGCATCAATATGTTCGAAGGAGCGCAGATTCCGATGGACCCGCGGCAACAACGGAAATCCAAGACGCTCTGTGTCAGTCTTATTGGCGGCCTTGTCATGGGAGTGCTCCTCAGCTTTGGGCTGCACATGCTGGACAGTTCGGTGAAATCGGTGGACCAGGCGGAAGACGTACTGGGTCTGACCGTGCTGGCGGCGATACCCCGGCAGGGCCAAAGCCGTCTAAAGGAGAGCAGTCTGGCCTTGATCAAGGCGCCGGGCTCGCCGGTGGCGGAAGCCTTCCGGTCACTGCGCACATCGCTTTACCTCGCGGGCAAGTCGAAGGGCCGGAAAATCATCCTCTTTACGAGCACTCTGGCAGGTGAGGGGAAAACGTTTTGCTCGACGAATTATGCCACGGCGCTAGCGCAGCAGGGGCTGCGGACGCTCCTGATCGACGCGGACCTGCGCTCGCCGATGATCCAGACCGTGTTGATGGGCGACCGAAAATTGCCAGGCCTCGCGGAATTGCTTTGCAAAAAAGTGACGGCCGAAGAGGCGATCCATACTTGCGAAATCGAGAACCTTTGGGTGATGCCGGCGGGGGATTTGCTGCCGAACCCGGCTGAGATGCTGGCACGCGGGGACATGGGGGACATCATCAAGGATCTCGGGGAAAAATTTGAGCGCATTGTGATCGATACGGCACCGGTGACGGCGGTGAGCGACACGCTGCTGCTGCTGGAGTACGTACAAGCAATCTGCCTGGTAGCGCGGGCTGGCGGGACGCCGCGGAAGTGGATCTTGCGGGCGCTGAAGCTGATTGCGGAGGCGGGGTCGAGACCGACCGGGGTGATCCTGAACCAGATGCCGATGAGAATGGCCGGCGCTTACAGCTATTATCCCGGCAAGTATGGGCAGCCGGAAGTGTACGGGAACAATACGATTCGCAATGGGAAGCCGAAGAAGGGCGAGCCCGAACTGGCGGACAGCAAGGCGCGGTTTTAGGGACTGGAATGCTTCTGCCGTCCCTGACGGGGCTTGGCGGGTGTTGGGTTGGTGGCACAAAGACCCATCCCCGAAGTGCTGGGCTATTTTCGGGGAAGGCGGCTGTCGTGGCGCCGTCAGAATGGGCTGGGGTAATTTCGAGCGGTACTATCGCTCGCTTAGAGAAGTACCCTGCATTTCCTGGAGCGAAAAGGCGGAGTGACTTTGTGGTCAGGAGCGGTGGACCAGAGTGCCTTCCCACTGGTGACAGCCCCAGCCGAAGCCGACGCAAACGCCGGCATAGAGCTGGAGGGATGCGATCTGCAGGGGAAAATCCACGAACGCATGGGCCAAGACGCCGCAGAGGGCGAGGGCACTGACGAATGCGAGGACCTGGTCGGAGGTGCTCAGGTCGCGGCGTCTGCGCCAGTTGATGAAGAGCTGGGCTAGGGCGCCGAAAAAGATCACCGCCCAGAAAATTGAGCCCAGCCAGCCCCATTCGAGCAACGTCTGGAGATAATCGTTGTGAGCGTAGCGCCAGATGCCGGGAATCAGAATTCCCTGCTGGCCGGTATAGTGCGGAAATACGAGCTGGAAAGTGCCGGGACCAAATCCGTGCCAACCGGCATCGGGAAGCATCCGGAGGCAGATTTTTGCGGTGACCAGGCGCTTGTTCGAGGAGTTGAGCTGTTTCTCCATGAGCGCCCATTTTTGGGCGGGGCGTTCCCAGCCTGAAAATCCGATGAGGCAAGCCAGCGCGCCCACCATCAGCAGGGCGTAGGCAGCGCGCAACCGGCGGGGCGGAAGCAATTCGTCGCGCGTTTTCCCGATGAATTGCCAGCCCAGGAGGATGATGCAGAGCAGTCCTGTGATCACCATTGCCGAGCGTGAGAGATTGACGAATGCGCCCGCGACACAAATGAAGAATCCCGGGAACCAGATCGCCTTGGCGAAATGAGCATCCGGTTTGCGCAGGGTCAGGGCAGCCAGCCCTGCAATGGGGGGAAGGACCAGATTGATGAACGAGCCGGCATTGCCATGGTAGTAAAACGTGGCGAAGAAAGGGACGCCGGCATCCTCGCGGCTCCAGATAAGGAGCGGACGAGCAAAGGCGCTCTGGACCAATCCAAAAAGGACGAGCGAAACGCCCGTGATGGCCATCGTGTACCAGATCCGGCGGCGCCATTCCCGGCGGGCGGAGAGGTCGCACACGAAACAGACGGTCCCCAGCAGGCAGGTCACGCGTAACATCGTGAGGCACGATGTCCTCCCGTCCACAGTGCCCGGGGCGAAGGGGACAATGGCGGGAATCCGGGCAAACATATAATAGCCGGTGTCCTGAAAGTGGGGATTGAGCGCCATCCACCAGCCGCCGGCGAGAATGACGATTACACAGCGCAGGAGCAAGGGATGCACGGCGGGTTTGAGCGCGCGCATTGCGCAACTGGCCATCCAGAGAACCAGGATGACGCTCAGGAGCATCTCAAGCTCCGCGATGGCCCATGGGGGGGTTGTCCCATAGACCCATGGCGCCAACACCAGCGCGGCGAGAAAGAGCCATCGCGGAGTTTCCACAGCGACCCGGGTCATCGATGGCATTCCCATTTAAGTAGGCTTCCTTTAGCCGTCCCGGCTGACGGCGTCGAGTGTTCAAAACAGGCCGCAGGAGATCGAGCCAATGAGCCGGAACCGGCAAAATTCGCAACGAGGCAGAAGTAGGACAAATTGCGACAAACTGGTGGCTTGCCATCCGATGGAACTATCGGATTGATGCCAGTGGCCCACCGGGGACAAATGTTCTAAATATAGACAGTAAGCTGCGGAGCGATTTGGCCGTGGCGTGAAACCAATGCACCCATTTACCCAAGAGGCCGGAAAACGACCATGTGCAGCGCTTCCTCGCGTCGTGACGGGCGCTTTTTTTTGGTATACGGGTTCATTCTTTAATGAAGGAACTGAGAAGATTGATCGATCTCTCATCCCCCGAGGGATATCGCTGGGGGCCATCCGGCCCCAAACCGGAGCCTCATGCCGATGAATCCGGTTCCAAACCCCGCATGGTATTGCGTGCGCTCGCAGCCAAAGACTGAGCACATCGCCGCGGCGCATCTTCGCCTGATCGATTCGGTTGAGGTGTTCTGCCCGCGACTGCGGTTGCGCCGGCCGACGCGGCGCGGCCCGGTGTGGTTTGTCGAAGCGCTGTTCCCCGGATATTTGTTTGCGCGATTCGATCCGTTGATCTCACAAAAGGAGGTGACGTACGCGCGGGGGGTAAGCAGCATCGTGCGCTTCAAGGATGTTCCGGCAACGATTCCTGACGAAGCGATCGCGGAGTTGCGCGAACAGATGAATGGAACGGAGTGCAAGGAGATCGATCAATCGATTGGGGAAGGGGATAGCGTTGTCGTCACCGAGGGGATGTTCATGGGCTTGACCACCGTTGTGACCCAGGCGTTGCCGGCCCGGGAGCGGGTGCGGGTGCTGGTTGAGTTTTTGGGTCAATCCCGTGAGGTCGAGGTACCGAGGTCAGCCTTGTTACCAGATCGCAGCCACTTCCTCGCGGCGTCATCGGGAGAAGCCGTAACAATTGTTGAGGGCCCGCACCGGGAAGCATTTTGAAGCATCATGATGAGTAATTCAGCGAACGGGATTTCCGAAGAAGAGGTGGATACAGAGCCCAGCTTTGGCGGGACGCAGGAGTTTGGCGCAGAGCCGAAATCGCGGCCGCTCCATATCTGCTTCCTGAACATGCAGATCGAGTATTACTCGCCTGTCTCCGGGGGAGCGATTGCGACGGTCATCATGAACTTTGCGCGCAGTCTCCTGGCGCGGGGGTGCCGGGTCAGCGTGCTGACGATCGTAAACAAGGATCCCGTTTACCCGGCAGGCAACGTGGTCCCGTTGCGGCATGGCTGCCGGGAGAATTTGAGCTTTATCCAACGCCGCATCTCCGGGATGCGGGGCCGGTTGAATGGCTGGGATTATCCCTATTACGAGTACTACCGGGACTCCTTTATGAAGGAGCTGAAGAAGCTCTCGCCGGCGCCGGACGCGGTGATCGTTTACAACGACTTTATTTCGCTCAAGTACGTCAAGAAGGCGCTGCCAGGTACCAAGGTGGTGCTTGCGCTCCAGAACGAGCAGCGGACGAAGTATCCGGACATTGAAGGAGCGCTGTCCCAGGCGGATCTGTTTGCGCCGGTATGTAACTACATCCGGGATTGGACGACTAAGACGTATAACATCCCGCGCGAGCGCCAGGTGCCGGTGAGCCCAGGCGTGGACCTGGATGCGTTCAAGCCAAGAGAGAATTATCTCGCGCCGCGCAAGCCGGTGCGCGTGCTCTTCATTGGACGGATCGACCCGAACAAGGGGCCGGATATCGTGGCGGATGCGGTGGCATTGCTGCGCAGGGAAGGAGTGCCGTTGACGCTGACGGTCACCGGTTCGCTCTGGTTCTATGGGCATGGCAACGAAATGGCGAATCCCTACTTCCGCGAGTTGAAGGGGAAGATGGATGCGGCGGAAGCCCACTACACCGGACATGTCACGCGGCCCGATGTGCCGGCGCTGGTGCGCGATCACGATATCGTATGTGTCCTGTCCCGGTCCAACGAACCGTATGGGCTTGTGACATTGGAAGGCATGGCGTCCGGTTGCGCGGTCGTGGCGTCAAATCGCGGCGGTCTGCCGGAGTCCTGCGGCAAGGCGGCGATCATGGTGAACCCGGATGACTTCGAGGCGGTCGTCAGTGCGCTGCGCTCTCTTGCAACACGACCGGAAATGTTACTGCACTACAAGCAATTGGGCATCGAGCACGCGGCGACACAATCATGGATGGCCAAGTCGGCTGTAATTGAGGAATTACTTACACAGAAGCCTGGGTCTTGAAATGGAGACTTTCCGATAGTGCAAAAATCCTTAGTGAACGCGCGAAGAACCTGACCATGGAAGCAACAGTCATAATCATCACCCTTGAGCGGCCCGATTACCTGCGGCGCTGCCTGGGGCACCTCGCGGCCCAGACGCGGCCGCCGCTTGAGATCATCGTCGTGGACGCTTCCAAAGGGGATGCGACGGCGCGGATGCTGGCGCGGGATTTTCCGGATGTTATCTACCTGTCCAGCGCGCATGCATTGGGTAACATGCCGATGTCGCGGAACATAGGCCTCAAGGCGTCGCACGGCGATATCATCGCCTTCATCGATGACGATGCCTTTGTTGAGCCGCAATGGATGGAGCAACTGACCGCCTCTTACGAGGAAGATGGGGTGGGAGCGGTGGGTGGCCGTGCGATGAATGGCCAGGCTGGCGAGGCGACGCGCGGCGTGGATGAGATCGGACAAATCCGCCGCGATGGGTTGATCACCCAAAATTTTGCGGCGGATCCCGGCAAGGTGATCGACGTGGATATCATCATTGGCTGCAATATGTCCTTCCGGCGGGATGTGCTCGCGCGCCTTGGGGGATTCCGGGAGCATTACTCTGGGATATCCGGCTCGTGCGAGGACACGGATATTTGCGTGCGGGTGAAGAAGCTGGGCTTTCGCATCCGCTTCAATCCCGCGGCATGCGTGGAGCACATCGGGGCGCCTCAATTCACCGGCCAGCGATTCGATCGCAAATACGACATGTTTGGTTACCGGAATTACCTGATGCTGCTGATCATAAACTACGGGATTTTCTCCGGATTCTTTTTCCGTGCCGTTGGATACCTTCTGTTTGGGGCGGTTTTGGATTTCGCGAAACGGGTGGGAGGAGCATGCCTGTCAGCGGTGTATCGACTGGCGGGATTGTGCATGGGAATATGCCTCGGTGTGTCGCGGCGGATGAAGTATGGGGGCGGTCCGGAACGTCGCGACGCGGCAGGTGAAGAGATCCGGCGTTCGCTGTCCGGTACCCCCGTACGCATGGCACAGGTGCAGGCCGCGGAAGGGCTGCTGGAGACGGCTGCGCCGAAGTAGAAAAGAATCCGAATCGTTCGTTGACGCGGGCGCCGTTCACGGGAACAGTTCGTGCTCCTTAACCCAATCCTATGCATCGGTTCTCTCGGGAACGTCGCCGTTTGGCGACGATTTTTTTTGCGGTCTTCGCTTTTGCGTCGCTGTTTGCCACCGCGGAAGGGCAGAGCTTTTTTCTCACGCCGCCTCCTCTCCAGGTCACTATCACATCATCGCAACGGAATAACATTTTCTATGTGGGTCAGCCTGTCGAGTTTACGCTGAGCGGTACTGCGACAAGTTACCAGGTGATGGATTACTACGGGACCCTGGTGGATCAGGGCTCCATCAACGGGACGACCATCAAGGTCAACGCGATTTATCCCGGCTGGTACAAGCTGTATATCTACGGCTCACAAAATCAGGGCACGCCGTACGGGAACATCTTGGGTGGAACGATGTTCTGCATCTTCCGCAACGAGAGTAACTTCCCGGCGTTGCCGTCCGCGACTGCGTATCCGCCCAGCGCGTATGGGCAGGATGAGGTGGTACGCGGAATCACGGGGATGGGACCGCAGCGGTACGAGGTGCAGAACGCTGCCAGTCCCGATGCGGATATCGCGCAGATCCAGAGTGAGATCGCGCTCGACCAGCTTTTTTATACTCCTTACGACCCGATCCGTCCGCGACCGCTGATGATCGCTTTCCCGAACGGGACGGCGGGAGCGGCGAACCTGGCGGGGGTTAAAAAGGTGGTCCAGGCATTCCAGAATCAGGTGGAATATTATGAGGGGCTCAACGAGCCGAACAACTCGATCGATGGCGCCAGCTTCGTTACCGCCGACCTGATCCCGTTCTACCAGACGGTGAAGAGCGTCAATCCGAACCTGAAAGTGATGGCGCCGGCGATTGTGACCATTGGGCCTTACGGCTTGGGATGGCTGCAGGCATTTTTTGGCGCGGGCGGTGGTAACTACATGGATGCGTTGTCCTTCCACGCCTATAATAACGTCAATGGCGATGCGGCACTGGTGCAGGAGTCCTTTGCCGGACTGGATACGCTGCTGAGCCAGTACGGGCTCCAGAATATCGAGACTTGGCAGACCGAGCAGGGCTTCATGGCAGCGGTGTATGGTTCATTCCAGCCTCGGCTGCAGGGGAGGTGGACGATGCTCGAGATGATGATGTTCGAGCAAAATCACATCCCGAAGGAGCACAACTACTTATGGTATGACCGGAATGTGGGCTACTGGGCGTTTCCGATGTTCTGGGAGAACTTTGACGGGAGCCTCAATCCTGCGGCTTCCCTAATGCGCGTCTGGTCCGAGGAGCTGTACGGGACGAATTTCAACTCGGCGTTTAACTTCGGGCAACCGGGGAATCATATCTATCTAGGCAGTCTGTTTACCGGGCCGTCGAAATCGGTCGCGGCGTTCCAGAGCTGTGGGAGCACGGATGGGCAGATTACGCTATCGGTCAGCAGCGGGAACACCGTGCAATATGTGACGTCGTTTGGGATGTCGTATGCGCTGCCTGTGACCAATGGGCAGGTGACGATACCGGTGCCAGAATTGCCAGTGTACGTAGAACTTGCGCCCGGACAAACGGTGAACGTGGTCCAAAATAACTGGGGACCAAACCTGGCATTGCAATCCGGTGTCAGCGCGACACCATCGGGCACATGGACGACATCGGGAGGAACCAACGATGTCTCGAAGGTCTTTAACGGCGTGCTCGAGGACTGGTATTATTACCAGAATGCCGCGAACGGCCCTTGGCAGGATAATCTCCCGAACGGGTTTCCATACTCCTTCGTGTTGAATCTGCCCTCCGTGCAAACAGTGGACCACGTGGTGGTCTATGCGGGGGTGCCGTGGCAGATGACATCAACGTTAGTGGATTATGATTTGCAGTACGATGCGAACGGACAGGGGGATTGGGTCACCATCCAGCACGTCTCGGAGCCGACGAATACCTTTTCGGTCTACACGCAGGGGGTGGGCTGCATCGTGGACAGTTTCTTCAGCGACCGGTGTATCTTTCAGCATAGTTTTCCGCCGGTACAGACCCAGCACCTCCGGCTCCTGATCAACAATACGAGCTGGGGCGGCGGCGCCACGCAGGCGGTGCTCAATGCCGGTGGCCAGGCAGGACCGCAGGCCGTCTGTTTGCGCGAGGTGGAAGTGTACAACGCATCGGGCGTTGGCGGCACAGCGGGACTGTCGAGTGGGTCGCTCATCCCCGTTCTGGCTTCGGTCGGAATTCCGGCCAACACGGTGTTTTCCGGGCCGGCGGATATCACGATCCCGGCTGATATCCTCTCGAACAATGGCGTGCCGATTGCATCGGTCCAGTATTTCGCGAATGGGACGTTGATTGGCTCGGATACATCCACGCAGCATTCGTTTACGTGGCACGATGTGCCGCCGGGCCAGTACACCCTTACCGTACAGGCTACCGATATCAACGGGAATGTCACCACCTCCGCCCCTGTCAATGTCACGGTCGTGGCCCAAGGTTCCATTACTGGGCCGTTTGTTTCTTCGGGGAGTGGGTTGACGGGTCAGTATTATCAGAACCCGGATCTTTCGGGCAGCCCCCTGTTCAGCCGCGTTGATCCTTCCATTAATTTTAACTGGGGCACCGGGTCCCCCGATCCTTCCGTGGCGCCGGATATGTTCTCCGCGCGCTGGACCGGCCAGATTGAGCCGCTTTACTCGGAAAACTATACGTTTACCACGGAAAGCGATTCCGCTGTGCAGGTGTGGATCAACGGTCAGGAAATCATCAACGATCCGAATCCACACTCCCTGACCTTGGACTCCGGATCCATCGCGCTCCAGGCGGGCCAGCGGTACAGCATTGTCGTGCAGTATTCGAAGCAGGATCCGAACGCCGCGCTACAGCTTTCGTGGTCCAGCCCCAGCCAGGCTGCGCAGATCGTCCCGACTTCGCAACTTTATCCGGGCCTCTCGCTAATATCGCCGTCCGCCGGAACACAGCTCACGGCCCCGGGAAGCACGACAATCACCGCGAGCCCCACGGGCATGAGTGCCGCGGTGAGCACCGTGAACTTCTTCGCCGGCCAGGTCCCTATCGGGACGGCGACCACCGCGCCGTATCAATTCAACTGGAGTAACATCCCGGTTGGCAATTATCCGCTGACGGCCACTGCAACCGACGTCAATGGAAATACCGTCGCTTCCGCTGCTGTAATCATGTCCGTGAATCCGGCTACTGCCAATACGGCGCCCGCAACTGCTTCTTACGTGAAGACCGATTTCACCACTGCCGGCAAATGGCAGGGAGTTTACGGCTCCGATGGGTTCAATATCATCGGGGATACCGTCAACTACCCCTCGTACGCAGTGGTGAATACGAACTCGGTGCATTATACCCTGTGGAGCGAGTCCGCTTCGGACTCCCGGGCATTGATTCGGCCTTCCTCCGCGGGCAACGGGATTGAAGCGGCTTGGTATGAGGCCAGCCAGACCAGCGGAAGCAGCTTTACGATCAACGTGGACCTGGTCGATGGGCAAACCCATTCCGTGGCGCTCTACGTCGCGGACTGGCTTGGCTCGCAGCCTCGGTCCGAGAGCATCTCGATCGTGGACGCGAATAGCGGCAACGTCTTGAGCACCGAGTCCGTCTCTTCATTCCAGGCTGGTGAGTACCTGGTCTGGAATGTGAGCGGGAATATCCAGATCCAGGTCACAAACATTCAGAACGGCTCGAACGCCGTGGTCAGCGGGCTCTTCTTCGGGCCTCCGCAATCCGCACCGTCCGGGCCGTCCGGCTCCGCAACGTTTGTCAAAACAGACGCGACCACCGAGGGGAATTGGCAGGGAGTTTATGGCGCCGATGGATATAACGTCATCACCAATGCGGTCAATTACCCCGCATACGCCGTGGTGGCTCCGCGCGCGAACCAGACCTACGGATGGCAATATTCCACTTCGGACCCACGCGGGTTGGAGAATATCGGTACCCAAGGCAGAACTGCCGCTTGTTGGTATGGCCAGGGACTCGCCGCAGGGAACGCCTTCGTCGTTGATGTCAATTTCACCGATCAGAAAGTGCATACTCTCGCGATCTACATGCTTGATTGGGACAACGATGGCCCACGCTCGCAGCGGTTGGATATCTTGGACGCCGCCACTGGCGCCGTTCTCGATACGAGAACCCTTTCCTCGTTCCAAAGTGGAGACTACATGGTTTGGAACCTCGCCGGGCATCTCCTCGTCCGGGCGACCAACCTGACTGGACCCAACGCGGTAATTAGTGGGCTGTTTTTCAATACGCCCGGGGTGCCGACGCCCACTCCGACGCCGACGCCCACTCCGACGCCGACGCCCACTCCGACGCCGACGCCCACCCCGACGCCCACCCCGACGCCGACGCCCACTCCGACGCCCACCCCGACGCCCACTCCGACGCCCACCCCGACGCCCACCCCGACGCCGACGCCCACTCCGACGCCCACTCCGACGCCGACGCCCACTCCGACGCCGACCCCCGTCCCGACGCCGACACCTACTCCCACGCCTGTCTCGACCGGATCAGCGACCTTCGTCAAGACGGACATAACCACACAGGGAACGTGGAAGGGCGTCTATGGTACCGACGGCTATAACGTAATCGCCAACACGGTGAATTATCCCTCCTATGCAACGGTGGTTCCTACTGGGAATCTGACCTGGACTTGGAGTCCCTCCACCACGGACGTTCGCGCGTTGCAGATGGCCGCACCCTCGACCCGCCTCGCAGCGTGCTGGTACACCGCAGGTTCGGCCGGCACTTCCTATACCGTGGACGTGAATCTGACGGACCTGAAGACCCATCAGGTTGCGATTTATACTTTGGATTGGGACAACGCCGGACCTCGGTCCGAGCAGGTGCAAATCCTGGCCGCCGGCACAGGCACGGTACTCGATAGCAGAACCCTGAACGCCTTTTATTCCGGCGACTACCTTGTCTGGAATATCACTGGGCACGTGGTGATCCGAATTACGGATCTCGCAGGCAATAACGGCGTAATCAGTGGCCTGTTCTTTGATCCTACCACCGGGCCGACTCCGACTCCGACTCCGACTCCGACTCCGACCCCGACCCCGACCCCGACCCCGACTCCGACTCCGACTCCGACTCCGACTCCGACTCCGACTCCGACTCCGACTCCGACCCCGACCCCGACCCCGACCCCGACGCCAACGCCAACGCCAACGCCAACGCCAACGCCAACGCCAACGCCAACGCCAACGCCAACGCCAACGCCGGCACTTGGAGGGTCCGCGACCTTCCTCAAAACGGACGCGTTGACGCAAGGTACATGGCAGGGCGTGTACGGCTCGGATGGATATAACGTGATGGGCGATACGGGTAAATACCCGGCTTATGCGACAGCGACCGCCAGCGGAAATCTCGGTTGGGTATGGAACGCTTCAACCAGCGACGTCCGGGCGATGCAAAGGATCGGCTCGACCGCGCGGGTAGCTGCTTGCTGGTATGGCCCGGCTACCGTGGGCAGTTCATTTACCGTTAGCGTCAAGATCGCCGATGGGAAGTCGCACAAGGTTTCGATCTACGCCCTGGATTGGGACAGCTCTGTCCGCGTCCAGCAGGTGCAGGTTCTCGATACGGCGACGGGCACCGTGCTTGATAACAGGACGCTCTCCTCTTTCAACGGCGGGGAATATCTGGCTTGGGATATTGCCGGCAACGTCACAATCCGGTTCACGAAGGTGGCTGGCGCCAACGCGGTCATGGATGGCTTGTTCTTCGATCCACCACAATAGTCTTGCGTGGATACCGGCAGCTCATTTCGATCTCGAACCATGAACGTTGCGATCTTTGCGAGCGCATTTTATCCCCACATTGGCGGTGTCGAGGAAGCGGTACGGCAATTGGCCATCGAGTACCGCAGGCAGGGTCTTACGGCGATCATCCTGACCAACCGCTGGCCGCGGTCCCTCCCCAGCGCCGAGATGTACGAAGGCATCCCCGTTTACCGGCTCGCCATGCGCATACCCGAGGGCAGTCTGAAAGCGCGGGTGAATTACCTTCTCACCCATCGCGGGATTTGCCGCGAGATGTTCGCCATTCTCCAAAGGCACAGGATCGATCTGCTTCATGTCCAATGCGTCAGCTCCAACGGCCACTACGCCCGGATCGCCAGGCAGGAGCTGGGTCTGCCCCTTGTCGTTACCACCCAGGGCGAGCGCACCATGGATGCCACCGGGCTATACCAGCGTTCTGCTTTCGCCAACGAGTCGCTGCGAGCCCTGCTTCGCAATGCCGACCACATTACTGCCTGCTCCCGGCACACGCTGGACGACATGGAGAATTATTGGGGCTCCCTTTTCGGATCCAGGGCGAGCGTTGTTTACAATGGGATCGATCTGCGCAATTTCGCGGCCGCAGAGCCATACCCATCCGCCGAGCCATATATCCTGGGCATCGGCCGCCTCGTGCCGCAGAAGGGCTTTGACGTGCTTATCCGGGCGTTCGCCAAGGCTGCCATTCCCGGATGGAAGCTCCTGATTGCTGGGGAAGGGACTGAGCGCGAGGCTCTCCAAAATCTAATTCTCGAGCTCGGCCTGCAGGACCGGGCCTCTCTGATCGGTCGTGCGGACCGTCCGACGGCGGCGGGGCTGTTTTTGGGGTGCGGGTTTTTTGTGCTGCCTTCACGGATGGAACCGCTTGGTATCGTTAATTTGGAGGCGATGGCGGCTGGGAAACCGGTGGTTGCCTCCCGGGTCGGCGGCGTGCCGGAGATCGTCCGGGAGGGTGAAACCGGGATTCTTTTCCCTGCAGAGGATGAGGCCGCGCTTTGCGAGGCGATCAAACGGCTCGCCTCTTCAGCGGAATTGCGTAACCGGTTTGGTGCGGCAGCCCGACGGGCTGTCGAGGCATTCACCTGGCCCGCGATTGCGGGGCAATACATAAAAATATACCAGGAAGCGATGGCACGCAGGCCGGCGATGGCTGCCGCCTGAAAAAGAGCTCATTCGAATCAATCCAAATATGGTCATTGCACGCGTATGGGGCGGACTCGGAAATCAATTCTTTCAGTACGCCGCCGGTTATGCGGTGGCTAAAAAGCTGAAGACTTCGCTCGTGCTCGATGGCTGGCGCAATGACCGCGATCCAAACCGGCCGAACGAATTGCATTATTTCAAGGTCACTGGGCGTCCGTGGAACAAGCGTGAACAGGATTTCATCGAAAGGCTGATTCGGATCGCCCGGCCTCCTGACGCCCAGACCAGCGCCTGGGCCCGGCGGACGAAGGCGATTACCCGCCCCCTGCTGGCTCCCTGTTTTACTTACATTGAAGATCAATACTGCGGCTACCAACCAGGCATCTTCGACGGTCGAGGGCATGTCTATCTCGCCGGCACATGGGCTTCGGGAAAATACTTTCAAGACGTCGCCGATGACATCCGCGCCCAGTTCACCTTCGTTCAGCCGCCCGATGAGGAAAACAGCAGGATGCTCGAGGCCATCGGCGCCGCCAACGCAGTCTGTGTCCATGTCCGCCGGGGGGACTATGTATCGGTTTCAGATACGAATAAACGTCACGGCCTTTGCAGCATCGACTACTATCAAACCGCCTACAAAACCCTGGCGGACCGGATCCCGGATCTGAAGATCTTCGTATTCTCCGACGACCCCGCGTGGGTTCAGGAGAACCTCCACTTCCCGTGTCCGACAGTGTACGTGACGCACAATGTCGGGCGCCAGAATTCGCAGGACCTGCGCCTTATGGCAGCCTGCAAGCACTTCATCATTGCCAATAGCACATTCAGTTGGTGGGGCGCATGGCTGGCCCCCCATTCCGGAAAGATCGTGGTTGCTCCTCGCACGTGGAGCCACGATCCCAAGATTGACGATCCTGTCCCGGATCATTGGGTTAGGCTGTAGGAGAATCTTTTACATTGGGCGGTGAAGCGCTCCGATGAAAGAATCGGAACCATCGCAGTGGCGCAATCTCCTGACGCTGGCGATGATATCCCTACGATTGGAGGGATCAGCGATCCCCCGATCTTGTCTCGGAAACTGACCTTTCCCGGGCAAACATTGAAAGTGGTTGTGACAGAACAAGTTTGGATGTGGGTAAACGATGGTTTTGCTGAAGAAATTCGGCAATCGACCACGTGCGGTAGCTTGCCCGCAACGTGCGGAGGCGCCCCTGGCGGGCTGGGTGCGGCTTTTTTTGCCCAGCTAGTTCATTTTTTTAAGAAACAAGTGAGACCTTTGACGTAATTGAATCCTGAAATGCAAACCGTTCCTGACGTTTCCCATCCCTCCTCCGGCGGTAATTCTCCGCTGACGGAATTCGAAGTCGCTACCATCGAGCTTTTCGTGAGCAACGCCCATCTTTTCGGGTTTTCCCGTTCCATCGGCGAAATTTACGGTTTGCTCTTCGTTTCACCGAATCCGATGCCCTTCGAGTCGATCCGTGAAAAGCTCACCATGAGCAGCGGCTCGGCCAGCCAGGGCCTCCGTGTTCTCCGCAGCCTCGGCGCCGTCCAGGTCACCTATGTGGCCGGCGACCGCCGCGACCATTACGTGGCAGAGACCGGCTTGCGCAGAATCGCCGCCGGTTTCGTCCGCGAAAAGTTCGCTCCAAGCTTATCCGGTCAGGAAGAACGTCTGACGCGACTGCTTAGGTTGCTGGATGAGAAACCCCTTCCCAATCGCACGCTCATCGAAGATCGCCTTCGAACCCTCGAAAACTGGGGACGGCAGGCTCGGGCATTGCTTCCCATCCTTATGGATGGCTGGAAGGCCGAGGAAGAGGCCGCCCAGGGCAGCCTCATCAAATAGCCCCGGAAACGACCCATTTTTAAGCGAGCCCACGGAATCGCATAATTTCAACCCACCCACCTTCATGAATGCAGATACCCTGACCATCGACAAACCAGTGGAGCGCGCCGAGGCGCCCCGCCCGTACCACACCATCCGCCCCAGCCGCGGCTGGGTTGCGCTCAACCTGCGCGAACTCTGGCAATTTCGCGACCTGATTGGCTCCCTTGCCTCCCGCGATCTCAAGTTGCGCTACAAACAGACCGCGCTCGGCATCAGTTGGGTGGTTCTCCAGCCGCTCATGGGCTCCGTTATATTTGCATTTGTGTTCGGCAGCGTCGCAAAGATGCCGAGCTCCGGGGTACCGTATATTGTCTTTGCCTTCGCCGGGCTGCTTGGATGGAATTTCTTCGTCGGCATCCTCACCAAGATGAGTGCCTGCCTTGTTGGCAACGCGCATTTGATTTCGAAGGTCTTCTTCCCGCGCTTGATCCTGCCGCTCTCAACCATTGGTTCCACGTTCGTGGACTTCGCCGTGGCGGCCGTGATGATGGGGATTCTCCTGGCGATCCATCATATCACGCCTTCGGCCTCGGTTTTGCTCCTGCCCGTCTGGCTCGCATGTCTTGCGGCCATTGCCCTCGGCGGCGGCCTTTGCTGCGCCGCCCTGTCGGTCTCCTATCGCGATATCCAGTACATCGTCCCGGTCTTTACGCAGATGCTTCTTTACGCCAGCCCCGTCGCCTATTCCGTGTCGGCGGTACCGGCGCATTTGCGCTGGGTGTACGCCATCAATCCGCTCACCCCGCCGCTTGAGGCGATGCGGGCCAGTCTGCTTGGCCTGCCGATGCCCGGATTGCAGCCGATACTCATCTCCCTGGCCACATCCACGGTGCTGCTTCTCGTTGGGCTCTACTCCTTCAAGCGGATGGAGCGCCAGTTCGCGGACGTCATCTGAGCCGGTCCGGTTCAACATATTAGGGAAGGAGAGGGGAACTATGAGCATCTACAGCACATTTCGATCTGCCGTTCGCCACGAGTTGCGATCCCGCCGCTACCGCGGCATGCACCGCCGCCTCAGCGAATTCACGATGACCACAGCGGATGCGTATGTGGACAACATGATGCTGGTCGAGCACGTCAAGGACGTTCCCGGTTGCGTCGTGGAGTGCGGTGTCTGGCGCGGAGGGATGACCGCGGGCATGGCCATGGTGCTGGGATCGCATCGCGACTACTTCCTCTTTGATAGCTTCGAAGGGCTGCCTCCCGCGAAGGAGATCGATGGCGAGGCCGCGTTGAAATGGCAGAGCGATAAGAACTCCCCGCAGTACTACGACAATTGCCGTGCGGAGGAGGATTACGCCCGCCGGGCGATGGAACTTTCCGGCGCCTCCTCCTTCAAGCTCATCAAGGGGTGGTTCAATGAAACCCTGCCCGGCTTCAAGCCACCCGGTCCCATCGCACTGCTCCGGATCGATGCGGATTGGTACGAATCCACGATGACCTGTTTCGAGGCTTTGTACGATTCGGTGGTTGTAGGCGGAATGATCCTTCTGGACGACTATCACACTTGGGATGGGTGCAGCCGCGCAGTGCATGAGTTTCTCAGCCGCCGCTCCGCCGTCGAGCGGATCCGGAACCAAGGCGAAGTCGGTTACTTGAGAAAACGCTGATATGGCTGAACAGGCACTGGCCCAGACATCCGCTTTCGAGTATTCGCCGCACTTCTTCCAGGAACGTGCGACCGGGGCGGAACGCTCGGCTGCGAACATTCTACCGCTGGTCTGGCGTTACATTACGCCAAAGTCCGTGGTCGATTTGGGATGCGGCATCGGCAACTGGCTCAACGTCTGCCGCGGCATGGGAGTCGAGCGAATCCTTGGATTTGACGGTGATTATGTCGATATCAGCGCCCTTCAGATACCGGCGGATCGGTTTATCCCGGCGGATCTCACCAGGCCCGTGCAATGCGAGGAACACTTCGACATGGCGATCTGCCTTGAGGTGGCCGAGCATCTGCCGGAGACCAGTGCGCCCACACTGGTGGAGTCCCTGGTTCACCTTTCCGACGTCATCCTTTTCTCCGCAGCCATCCCGGGGCAGACCGGCACCAACCACATCAATGAGCAATGGCCCGAATTTTGGGCGGAACTTTTCGGCCGCCACGGATATAGCGCCGTGGATAGTCTGCGCGACGCCGTATGGGAGGACGAGACGGTTGAGCCATGGTACGCCCAGAACGCGATGCTCTTCGTCAAGGATACCCTCCGCCGGCAGAGCGACGGCTTCCGCAATGTCCCCGTGGTTGCCGTCCCCCAGCGGCGCGTTCATCCAAAGATTTTCTTCAACGCAAACCAGCGATTCGACGACCTCCAGTCGCTCCGCACCACTCCGGAATGCGGATGGGCCTTCCGGGCTCTCGGCGTAACGCTGGTGAGACGCGGAGGTGAGTTCTTCAACCGGGTCGTGCGAGCCATCAAACGCCGTATGTCTCCAACCAAATGAGTGAAACAGCCCGAGCAGTACCTCTGACCGAACAAAGCCGCCCTTCCGGACGAATGCTCAGCCTCGACGTATTGCGTGCGATCGCAATCTTCCTCGTTCTGGGAGACCATCAGATCCTGAACCTTGGTGATGGCGGTATTTTTCATACCGTTGCTCTCAAGTTCCGCTATTTTGGTTGGGTAGGGGTCGATCTGTTTTTCGTATTGAGCGGCTTCCTGATCGGCGGGCTCCTTTTTTCCGAGATCAGGAAAACGGGTACGCTGGATATCCCGCGATTCCTGATACGGCGCGCCTTCAAAATCTGGCCCGGATATTTTGCCCTTATCTTTACAGGCATAGCCGTCGAGGCGCACGCGGGTCATGGATTGGTGGGAGCGCTCCGCGAGTTTCTGCCGAACTTCTTCCATCTTCAAAACTATTTTCCACCCCCGGAATGGTATAAGCATACCTGGTCGCTCGCGGTCGAGGAGCACTTTTATCTATTTCTTCCGATGGTCCTCTGGTTTTTCCTAAGGGGCAATGAAGGCACGCGAATCGTTTCCATTCGGTTCCTGGGATTCCTCTTTTTCTTAATGGCCTTGATTTTCGTGTGGCGCTGTATTCACGCGGTCACCGTTCCATTCTCGTTTATGACCCACTATACGCCAACCCACCTGCGCTGTGACGCGCTGCTTTTTGGGGTGGCGCTGGCCTACATTCGCTCCGCACACCCTCGCCACTTTCAGCGGGTCGCACGGCATCCCATACCCCTGCTCGGACTCTGCCTCGCAATCCTGTTTCCGATGTGCCGCTACACAATCACTGACTTCCCCATTTACTCCTTCGGATATACGTTCATTTATATCGCGTTTGGCGCAATGCTGGTCGCATTCGTCGGCGCTGAGGGCCGTGCCTGCTGGCTCTGGAGTCTTATCGATTCAAAGGTGGGCCGGGTGATGGCTACGGTTGGCACCTGGAGTTACTCGATTTACCTGTGGCAATTTTTTGGGAGGACCTGGACCGGGGAGATCCAGACCGCTTGTTTTAGTCACTTTAACACCAGCATTCGTTATCTCGCCACCACTGCCACTTATCTCACCTTTACGATTCTTTCGGGTTTCGTGATGAATAAGCTCATTGAGACTCCCGCCCTTGCCTTGCGGGAGCGGCTATTCCGCCGAAAGACAGTGGACCCGGTCGGGGCGCTGCCGGATCTGTCGGCCTCCGCCGACGCGCAACCTCAGGTCTGATCGTAAAACCATTGAGCATCGCCGCCCAAAGTATCCCTCCGTCCGCCCGCCCGCCATCCGTCCGCCGGATGCGCAGCCTCGACGTGCTTCGGGCCATTGCCGTTCTGCTCGTGCTTGGGAACCATGCGATCCTCAATGCGCATGACGGGGGTATTTTCCGCGAGCCCGCGCTCAAGGTCTTGTGGTTCGGGTGGGTGGGAGTTGATCTCTTTTTCGTCTTAAGCGGCTTCCTGATCGGCGGGCTCCTCTTTGCTGAAATCAAGCGGACAGGTACGTTGAACATCCCAAGATTCCTTATCCGGCGTGCTTTCAAGATCTGGCCCGGTTATTTTGCCCTTATCCTTACCGGCGTGGTTATCGACGCCCACGCGGGTCATGGCTGGGCCGGAGCAGTCCGCGATTTCTGGCCGAACTTTTTTCACCTTCAAAACTACTTCGTTCCCCCAGAGAACTATCGGCATACTTGGTCGCTTGCCGTCGAGGAGCACTTTTACCTCCTGCTCCCGCTGGCCCTCTTGTTCTTCGTCCCGGGCAAAGGGGGAACCGGCAAGCTTTCCGCCGCTTTTCCCATCTTTCTCCTCGGGGCCATGGTTCTCGTCCTGGGCTTGCGGTACCTTAATGCCGCGTTCGCGCCGTATAGTTTCGGCACCCATCAGACGCCGACGCACCTGCGCTTCGACTCCCTGCTTTTCGGTGTCGCAATCGCCTTTCTTCGCTCGGAGCATCCCGCGCTGTTTGACCGGATCGCCGCGCATCCGGGGCTTCTGCTCGCCCTCGCGGCGGGAATTCTTATCCCAATTTCCCACCTCGGTCCCAACATCTATTTCATGTACACTGCAGGCTACACCTGCATCTACATCGGCTGCGGCGCTGCCCTGGTGGCTTTCGTCGGCTCCGAAGGGCGCCCCGGGCTGCTCCAAAAACTGTGCAACTCTCTTGCCGGCCGCTCGCTGGCCATGATCGGCGCCTGGAGCTACTCGATCTACCTCTGGCAATTTTTCGGAAGGCACTGGGCAGCAGAACTTTACAATACTGATTACGCCGGTTTGTCCCCCAGTATGCGTTACCTGGCGACGACCGGCACGTATCTCGCTCTAGCAATTCTTTCCGGCCTCGTGATGAACAAACTGATCGAGGCTCCCATGCTCGCCCTGCGCGAGCGGCTGATGCGCGGCAGCCGGACGTCCGCCACTGTTAGCGACCTGACACTCATTTCTGCCGCCAACGTTCCGTAACCCGGAGCCCCGGTGGGAAAAAACCAACCAATTATGCCTCATCACGACATCGCACTCTCCGTCCGCGGCCTCTCCAAGGCCTTCACTATCGCCCATGAGCAGGACAAGCACACGACGCTTGCGGAAGCGGTCATGCACACCATCCGCAATCCAAAATCCGCGTTTGGCGCCACGAAGGAAACCTACTGGGCGCTCAAGGATGTCTCCTTCGATATCCACAAGGGTGACGTGGTTGGGATCATCGGCCGCAACGGCGCAGGAAAAAGCACTCTCCTCAAGGTTCTCAGTCGCATCACCGAGCCCACAAAAGGCACCATCGATCTTTACGGCCGCGTCGGTTCCCTTCTCGAAGTCGGAACCGGCTTCCACCCCGAGCTGACCGGTCGCGAGAATATATACCTCAATGGCGCCATCCTCGGCATGGCGCAGGCGGAGATCCGCAAGCAATTTGATGCCATCGTCGATTTCTCCGGCGTCGAAAAATTCCTGGATACGCCGGTCAAGCGCTACAGCAGCGGGATGTACGTCCGGCTCGCCTTCGCGGTCGCCGCGCACCTCGAGTCCGAGATTCTCATCGTGGACGAAGTCCTCGCCGTGGGCGATGGCGACTTCCAGCGCAAATGTCTCGGGAAGATGAAGGATGTTGCCGGCTGCGGACGCACTGTGCTGCTGGTCAGCCATCACATGCAGAGTGTGCAATACCTCTGCACCCGCTGCCTCTACCTGGACAAGGGCGCACTCCTGTACAATGGCGGCGTCGAGGAGGCTATCGAGTGCTATTCCCGTAGTTTCGCCAACGCCAACGCGCAAGCCGCGTCGCCGAATCGCCGCCAGGGCAGTGGCGAATACCGCATCGTCTCCGCCCTGCCCAGCAAGGAGTTCTTCGATTGCAGTGAGCCCATCGATATCAACTTCGAGCTGAAACACTTCCACGGGAAAATGATGTCGATGTTCATGTCCGCCCACATCGTGGATGAGATGGGCGTCGTGGTCACCCAATGCGATTCCCGCCTCGTCGGGCAATGGTATGACGATGCGCCCAGCATCGCCGGCAAGTTGGTCGTGCAAAGCCTCTGGCTCAAGCCCGGCAGATATCGCGTGGATATGTACGTCTGTGTCCACGGCTTTGTGGACATCTTCGAGGGGGCCTGCGAGTTCATGATCTCCCCGAAGCTCCCATACCCCAATACCATCGCCGCCGACGGTATCGCAAAAGGCGTTCTACTAAGCGAGTTCTCCTGGAGCAACAGTGGCGCGCCGGCTCTCGAGGAGAACCTCGCCGCGGCATCCCTCTAATGAATGTCCTATACCGTTTCCATTCTCGTCTGCACCCGGAACAGGGCGGAGAGCCTTGCATGCACCCTGCATGCCTTGGGCACACTTCAGATTCCCGACGGCTGCAAGGCGGAGCTAATCGTCGTGGACAATGGATCGACCGACAATACCCCGGCGATTCTGCGGGACGCGTGCGTCTCTAACATGACACTCGGCACCCTTCGCGAAGAACAGCCCGGCCAATGTCGCTCCTACAACCGCGGGATCGCCGCGGCCACGGGCGATATCCTTCTCTTCACCGATGATGATGTGCGTCCGCCCGTCGACTGGATCGAGAAAATGACGGCTCCCATCCTGCGCGGCGACGCCGACGCAGTCGCCGGCGGGGTCCGGATGGCGCCGCATCTATGCCGTCCATGGATCGAGGATGTCCACCGGGACTGGCTTGCCTGCTCCGAAGGTGCCGGCCCAAAACCGATAATCAGCCTCGTCGGGGCCAATATGGCCCTTTCGCGCGGCGTATTCGAGAAGGTTCCCGGTTTTGACCCCGAGATGGGCCCCGGGGCTATCGGCCATGCGAGCGATACGCTTTTCTCCATTCAATTGCAGGAAGCGGGCTTCCGCATCGTTGCGATCTCCAATGCCGTGGTGGAGCACCATTTTCAGCCGGATCGCCTTACCCGGCGCGCCTTTCAGCACCAGGCGGCGAAACGGGGCGAGTACAACGCATATATCGCCCACCACTGGCACCATGTGCATTTCCGCCTGCCGCGCGTCAGGGCCTTGCGGGAGTGGCTCCGGCTCCAGTGGGGTCGTCTCTCGCGGTTCCCGGACTGGATGGCTCACCAATCGGTTCCTGTTTGGGAACTCCACCTGCTTGAGTCCTTCCACACCTTTCGGTCCTACCTTAAAGAGCGGCGCCGGCCTCGGAATTATGACCGGCGCGGTCTGATCAAGCGGAACCACCAGGCCCACTCTTAATGCAATCCAGCCTGAAAATCGGCATGCTGACGGATAACTACCCGCACTCCGGTGGTGCGGGCGGCATCGGCTCCTATACCTGCGTGGTCGCGGAGCAGCTAGCCCGCATGGGGCATGACCCCCATGTCTTCACCCCGGCTCGGGTTCCGCGTCTCCAGATGCGCCGGATTAACGATGTTTCCGTCTGGGAATGTCCCCTCTGGGGAAAGCGCCGCGAGATGCCGTTCTCGAACGCGTTGGAATTCTCAATTCGTTATCGCTCCGATCCCAAATTGGTTGGCCGGTACTCGCTTACCAACGCCGTCCGCCGCGCCGCGCGCGACCGCCAGTTTGATGTCATCGAGTCGCCGGATTTCGGAGCCCTCGGTTCGCTCGTCCGCCCACTTGGATGCACCCGCCGTTTCGTGGTTCGCCTTCACGGCAGCGCCGCGGATATGGCCGCCAATGCCGGCGACCATTGGTCGCCTGAGAACGAGGATACTGCGGGGGAGTGCGCGCTTGCGTTGGAAGCCGATGTTCTGACCGTTACGACGGAGCCCACGCGTCGCAACGTCTCAGCGATCTGGGGCAAGCCGCTTGACCGGGCCATCGTCATCGGCAATCCCGTGAACCCACAGGGAGAGCCCAGGCGCGGCCCCGCAAGTGCCTGCACTTCGCTCACCTTTGGCCGCATGGAGAAACGCAAGGGGCTCGACATCCTCGCCGCCGCCATCGGCAAGGTTAGGAAGCATTTTCCAAACTTTGTCGCCCACTTCGTTGGTCAGGATTGTGCCTGGACCAACGGTGAGCCAACCTCGGCCGTCATCAACCGCATTGCGGCCCAGAATGGCGCCGATAGTGGGTATGTAATTTCTCCGAGGCTTCCCTGGCCGGACCTCGTGCGGTTGGCGCAGAGCTCGACAATGTGTGTCTTCCCTTCGCTGGCTGAGGGGTTCGGCATAAGCGTCATCGAAGCCATGCTCTGGGGCGTCCCCACCGTCCTTTCGGACCTCGCGGTATTCAAGACCTTGGGCGCACATGAAACCCACTGCCTCTTCGCGGAGACTGGCAACCCGGACGACTTCGCGTCAAAGATTTGCACCCTCCTCGCAGACGATGCATTCGCTGGCCGCATCGCGGCGAATGCCCGCGAACACGCACAACGCTATTCGGTCGAGCGCATCGTACCGGAGCTTCTATCGGCATGGCTCTCTTGAATCAATATCCCGAAACCACAAATCCGATGGATGCCACGGTTGTCGTCATCACCCTGGACCGTCCCGATTGCGCGCGCCGTTGCCTTCAGCACCTCTCCGCCCAGACAGTCCGTCCCTCGCAGATCATCGTGGTGGACGCTTCGAAATCCAGCGTCACCGCCGATCTCATCCGCAGGGATTTTCCAGAGGTCGTCTATCTCCGCAACGAGTTTGGCTACGGCAACATGCCCATGTCGCGGAATATCGGTATCCGCAACTCCACCGGCGATATCATCGCATTCCTTGATGACGATGCCTTCGCTGAACCCCAGTGGCTCGAGGCACTGATCGCGACCTACGCCGACCCCGCGGTCGGTGCCGTGGGCGGGCGGGCTCTCAATGGCCAGCCCGGAGAAGCCACCAAGGGTGTGGACGAGATCGGCCGCATTCGGCCCAACGGTCTCATCACGCAAAATTTCGCCGCGAACCCCGGCAGGATCGTGGACGTCGATATCATCATCGGCTGCAATATGTCCTTCCGCCGCGATGTGCTTACGACCCTCGGCGGGATGCGCGAGCATTATACTGGCACCGGCTCCTGCGAAGACACGGACATCTGCCTGCGCGTCAGGAAGCTCGGCTTCAAGATCCGCTTCAATCCGGCCGCGTGCGCGGAACACATCGGGGCTCCACAGTTCAAGGGCCGCCGTTTCGATCTCCGCTACGACGTTTACGGCTTCCGCAACTATCTTATCCTGCTCGTCCTCAACTATGGCGTCGGCGATCCCTTCTTTTACCGGGCTTTCGGTTACCTCCTGCGCCAGGCGGCCATGGATTTTGTCCGCAAGGTATTCGGCGGTGCTCTTTCGGGCCTTGGCCGGATCTGCGGAGCGCTGGCCGGGCTCGCAATGGGCATTTACTTCCGGCTCACCGAGGGCTCGGACCCGAGGCGGCACGATGCGAAGGCCGACGAAATCCGCCGTGCACTCACCGCCGCAAAACCCGCGAAGCCTTCATCCGCCGCTCGCCAGCCTTCCGAGCCGATTCTGGCCAACCCCGTTTCGGGATTGAAATGACGGGCATGACCGCCGCTTTTCTCCCATCCTTCTTCCGCGCTTTCCACTCGTGAAAATAGCCATCACATCCCTCTACCTTCCGAGCGGCAGCAAGATCGGCGTCGGCTATCAGGTCCACTACCTTGCCAACGAGTTCGTCAAGCGCGGCCACGATGTCACGGTCTTCAGCCAAACCGGCCGCTCCGAGGACTCCCTCTACGACGTGGTCGTCGTCCCCCCAAGGAAGCGCCTCCGGACCTTCGCCTACGCATGGGATCTGCGGCGGTGCGACTTCTCGAAGTTCGACGTTTTGAACGCACACGGCGACGATTGGTTCCTCTGGGGCTGCAAGCGCCCCCGGCATATCCACACATTCCACGGTTCCTGCTTCGCGGAGATGCTCCACGCCTCCGGGCTTACCGCGAGGGTCCGGATGGCCGCCCTGGCACTGTGCGAGTACAACTCCTGCTTTCTTCCCGACGAACTCGTGGCCGTATCAGAAAACACCCTCAAATACATTCCCATGGTCAAACGCGTCATTCCAAATGGCGTGGACCTGACTGCTTTCGCGCCGGGCACTGAGAAGAGTTCCGTCCCTTCGCTTCTCTTCGTGGGTACCATGACCAATCGCAAGCGCGGCTCCATGCTCCTGGATATTTTCCAGAAGGAAATCCTGCCAAAGGTCCCGGGGGCTGAGTTCTGGGCCGTCTGCGAGGAACCCGTCTCCGGCCCGGGCGTTCGGTGGTTTGGTCGCGTTTCCCAGGAGAAACTGACGGACCTCTACCGCCGGGCCTGGGTTTTCTGCCTCCCCAGCACTTATGAAGGCTTCGGCGTTCCCTATATCGAGGCCATGGCATCGGGCGTGCCCGTTGTGGCCAGTCCGAATGTCGGGGCGCGGGAGGTTACCCAGGAGGGCCGCGCTGGTTTGATCGCGGTGGACGCGGAGCTGGGAACCACCATCACCCGGGTGCTCACGGACGCCACCCTGCGCGAGCAACTTCGCGCCGCCGGCCTCAAGCGATCGCTGGATTTCGGGTGGGATCGCGTATGCTCCCTCTATGAGTCACTTTACGGCGCGCCCGCGCCCGTGGACCCCGTTTTGTGTGCCCAATGACGTTCACGCCCACAGCTTCCGTTCCGGACATGGATCAAAAGGCCGCTCCAGCATCAAAAGGGCGCCTCGTCCAGCTCGATTTCCTCCGCGGCATTGCCATCCTGCTCGTCCTCATCCATCACACCCCGCTTAAAACGGCCTTCGGCTCCATCACTCCATTTGTTGCGCCGCTCTTCCGCTTCGGATGGTCTGGCGTGGACATGTTCTTCATCCTCAGTGGATTTCTCGTCGGTGGCCTGCTCTTTAGCGAAATTGCCGCCACCGGCCGCCTCGATGTGCCGCGTTTCCTCATCCGTCGTGCTTTCAAGCTTTGGCCCGGTTACGCGGTCTTCATTGCCTATTACGCCGCGAAACTCATCCATCGCGGCGACTCCCTCGCCGGCGCGTTCCGCGCCCTCTGGCCGAATTTCATCCATCTGCAAAACTACATCCACGTCGAAAATCCTTTCGCCCTGGCGCCAGAGCATACCTGGTCCCTTGCCGTGGAGGAGCACTTCTACCTGGTCCTCCCCCTTCTGCTGCTCTTCCTGCTCCGGGACTCCAGCCGGGAGCGGCTCTCTCGCATCCCCTGGATTGCCGGCGGGCTCCTCGTCGTATGTCTTGCCCTCCGCCTGTTGCGGGCCGGCCAGCCGTTCGACCGGTACGCGGACATGTTCCCCACGCATCTCCGCGTCGATACTCTCTTTCTTGGCGTCTGCCTCGGCTACTTCTACCATTTCAATCCTTCTGTATGGCATCGCGTCGCCGCCTTCAGGAAATCGCTTCTGGCCCTCGGCCTCGTTTTGGTCGCGCCCATGCTTTGGGTGCCGGAGACCGCGCCATTCGTCTTTACTGCCGGCTACACTGCGCTCGCCCTCGGCTACGCTTGCCTGCTCATTGCCGTCGTTCCTGCACCGGGTGCCGAGGCGGCGCCGCAGGGACTTTGGACGAATCCCTTTGTCCAGGGGATCGCCTGGGTCGGCCTTTACAGCTACTCGATCTATCTCTGGCATCAGGATCTTGCCATTTACCCGGTGCTGCACTGGCTCCGGTTCAACGCCGTCGCCCACGCAATCGGAACCCCGCTGGCCGCTGCCATATTCCTCTTGATCGGCATTGGCGTCTCCATATTTGCCGGGTGGCTCATGGGGAGGCTCATTGAATTCCCAGTCCTCCGCGTCCGCGAACGCTATTTTGCGGCGAAGGCAGGTCCTCTTACGGAAGACGTTCCATCACTCCCGATGGGTTCATCGGAAGCCGTTCCAAATTTATGACTAGCACAATGGCAGGAGATGAAAAAACAGTGGCCGCAACCGGCGATGTCTGCCCGATCTGCGGCAGTGGCGACTTCGAACCCTTGTTCCAGGTTCCTTTTCCCCTGCACACCTCTTTCGACGGCAAGGGATTCCCGCTCGACTTCAAGCTGGATGTCCCCGCATGGCGCATCGTCCGCTGCAACGGCTGCTCCGTTCGCTACCCGAATCCCTGCCCCACCAAGGAGTCCATCACCCGTTATTACGCCGACCAGCAGGAGCCGAACGACTGGGAGATGGAGCATTACGTCGAGATTCCGCAGAAGGGGCGCGACGCCTGGGCGGATTTCGCGCGGAACCTCACCATCCTCAACGGCAAGCCCGGCTCCCTGCTCGAGATCGGCTGCGCCGCCGGCTGGGTTTTGGCAGCCGCCCGGGATCAGGGCTGGGACGCAAATGGGATCGAGGCCTCGCCGAAATTCCAGAAATACGCGGAAAACATCCTCAAGCTCCCCGTCCGCCTCGGCATCATCGAGGACGTCGACATGGGGGACAAGAAATTCGACGTCATCATGAATACGGACGTCATCGAGCACCTCTATGACCCCGTTTCCGATCTCAAGCGCCTGAGGAAAATGATCAAACCCGGTGGCTACCTCGTCATGGCCACATGCGATATCGGCAGCCCCTGTGCCCAGTTCTGGGGCCTGGCCTGGCGACAGCTCGTCATCAGCCACACCTTTTACTGGACTAAGCGTTCCATGACGGTAGCCCTCGAGCGCGCCGGATTCCGCGTCGAGCGGTTCTCGGAGCCCCGCTATTGGCACCCCGTCTGGCACAAGGAACTCAAGCAACGTCTCCGCGAGATTTTCAAGCTGGTAGCCCGCATCGTCCTTCTCAAAACCTACGTCCCACTGGCAAACCGCTTCCAGTGGGTTCAAAAACTGCTGAACACTGCCTCCGGGGGCAAGCTCGACCATGCCGGTATGCTTTACCGCATAGGCGACCAGCCGGTACTTGGCGACGTGATGCTGGTGGTCGCCCGCCCCGTCTGAAAACACCCATTTCCAACACGATAAACAACCATCCGAGATCCGACTATGCTAACCGCCGTTAAACAGACTCTTCGAAAAATGCCCCGGCTCCATCATGCGGTCAATAACATGAGGCGTATCGCACGCGGCCAGGTTCCTCTCACCGCCGGGACCATCTATGACAAGGATGTCCTTATCAATCTCATCGGCAAGGACAACCCCACCATCCTCGATATCGGGTGCAATGACGGCGGCGATTCCCTCTGGCTCGCCCAGCTCTTCAAAAACGGGCGTGTCTTCAGCTTCGAGCCCGATGCCCGCGCTCGGAAGCGCTATATGGAGAAAGTCACCGACCCCCGCGCGAAACTCTTTGACGTCGCCATCTCCAGCACCGATGGCACCGCTGAGTTTCACACCAGCAGCGGCGCCCATCCGGAAGCCGAGGAGCGCGCGCGTTGCGAGGAGGGATGGGACCTCTCCGGCTCTCTCCGCAAGCCGAAGCAGCACGTGGACGCCCATCCCTGGTGCACATTTGGCGAGACTATCACCGTTCGGACCATGAAACTCGACACATGGGCTAAGGAAAATGGCGTCACATCCATCGACCTCATCTGGGCCGACGTGCAAGGTGCCGAGGCCGATCTCGTCGCGGGCGCCCAGGAGACCCTCAAGTCCGTCCGCTACATCTACACGGAATATAACGACGACGAGCTTTATGAAGGCCAGGTCACCCTCAAGTCCCTCCTCGCCATGCTCCCGGGCTTCAAGCTCCTGAGCAATTACGGGAACGACGTGCTCCTCAAGAACCGAAGCATTCCCTGATTGTCTTCTCGGCCACACGCGCACTCCATCGCCATTCCGCAGATCCAAGCCTCAATGCGATTTCTCGAGAAACTCTTCCCTCTCGCGTACCATCGCCAGGCCGCCTATGTCGCAGGTGGCGGCATGGATGGCGGCACATCGAAAGCTGCGCCGCGCGATGCGCTCCCAGCCCGTAACCTTGATATGACGAAGAAGCGCATCGTAAGCGCGGTTTTTCCGAACCCGTTCGCAAACGACCCCTGGCTCCAGAATCAGCATCCTGTTCTGCTCCAGATGGCCGAGGCGATGCGCCGCCAGGGTTGCGACTGCGTCCCGACCCCGGCCTTCCCCGGTCTCTTCTGGCTCTTCAGGAACCGCAAAAAATTGGACGTCGTCCATTTCCATTGGCCGGAAGCCTACTATCGACCCTCGAAGAAATCGGCGAAGATATTGTGGCCCTGGATGCGCGTCCTGGGCATCGCATGGCTCTACGCATTCGTTTTCCTTGCCAGATTCCTCCGCATCCCGATTGTCTGGACGCTCAACGACCTTTATCCCCATGGCGAGAGTCCCACGCGCGCCTTCGAGCGCTCCTGCCGTTCTTACCTCATGCGGAATGTCTCCTCCCTCATCCTCTGTGGCGATTCCGCGGAGCCCGTTGCCCGCGCCGAGTTCGGACCCGCCCGCCATGTGGTCTCCGCGCCGCTCGGCAACTATCGCGACTTTTACCCCGATGGTCTCAGCGAAACCGACGCCCGCGCCCGGCTCGGCCTTTCGCCTGATGAGACCGTCTTTCTTTGCTTCGGGACGATGCGGGAGAATCGCAACGCCATCGAGTTGATCAGCGTCTTCCGCCAGATCCCGGCCAAAAACCTCCGCCTCATCGTGGTCGGAGGCACACCTGCCCACCTGCGGGATCAGATGGAGGCGAGCGCATGGGCCGACTGGCGCATCCGCTGCCACTTCCAACAGGTGCCCAATGAGGAGCTCGAAATGTTGATGAAGGCCAGCGATTGGGTCGTGGTCCCCGGCCGCAACTATCTTACCTCCGCAGTTCTCGTCCTCGGCCTATCCTATGGCCGTCCTGTCATCACTTCGGACTATGGCTGCGCCCCCAGCATCGCCGGGGAAGCCGGATTCCTCTACGATCAGGATGCCCCCGGCGGCTTGATGACCGCTCTCGGGCGGGCGATTGCCGCGGACAAGGCGGAGTACCGCCGCAAGGCCGAAGAGCGGGCACGCCAACTCTCCTGGGACGACACCGCCGTCCAGATGATGAAAAGCTATCGCGCCGCCCTCGCCGCATCCGGCCGGGGCTCCCCCAACGGCTTCGTCGCTCACGATGGCGCGCAGCCAGAACCGGACCCTACCCTTGTCGAACCCATTGACTGAATCCGCGGTAAAGGAGCCGCTGCATTTTCCCCCGACCCGCGCCAAAAGCGATTCAGTGATCCTGCCCAATCTGGGGGGGGCGATTACTTTTGAGGAGGCGGCGGGGGCCTCGCTGCCTGTAGAAGGCGTTGATATCCGTTATATTGACGGGCACGAGGATCCGCGGGGGGAGCTTTGTGAGGCCTGGCGGCCGGCGTGGGGACTTCATCCGGACCCGATTGCGATGGTGGTTTATGTCACCATCCGGGCGGGGCAGGTGAGGGGATGGGTGGTGCATCATCTCCAGGATGACCGGGTTTTTGTCGCCGCGGGTACGCTCAGAATTGTTTTATATGATGCCCGCGAACAATCGCCGACTCGTGGGCAGGTGAACATCCTCCTTCTTGGGGCGTTGCGGCGGGCTGCGTTTACGATTCCGGCCGGGGTTTACCATGTGTTCGAAAATGTCGGAACGGATGATGTCGTTTTCATCGATATGCCGAACCGGCCCTTTGACCCGGAGCATCCGGATACCTCCCGCCTCCCCCTGGACACCCCGCTCATCCCGTTCCGCTGGCGTTGATTCCCCCCATGAGTACGATGGTCCCCCCACGACTGAGTTCCCCGAATCATCACATTCATGTGCCGATTCCGGGCGATCATTATACGTTCCTTAACGGCAGCGCGATCATGACGCTGGTGTACGAGTTCTGCCGCAAACATGAGGCGGCGGGTGGGCGTGCCCAGGTCCTCGTCGCACGGAACAGCAAGTACGATTATCCCGCGGGCGAATGCGTTCCCGTGGACTTCGGGCCATGGCCGGACAAGAGGAAAAAAGTCGCCGATGTCGCCCTGGCCCGGATCGGCCTCCAGCGCCGGTTCATCAATGAAATGTACGCTCCCGCCCTCGACGCCATTGACCCGGATTTCGACGGCACCATCTTCATCCAGAACACCCCGGGACCGATCCGGCAGTTCAAGGCAAAGCGCCCGAAGGCCCAGGTTTGCGTCCACGTCCACAATGCCCTCTTCGATACCTACGGCAGCCGCGAACTCCATCGTACCGTCGACGCCGCGGACCTCGTGATCTGCAATTGCCACTTCCTCGCCAACCAGCTTCTCTCCCGCCTCAAGCATGGTGGTGAGAAGATCCGTATCGTTTACAATGGTGTCGATACAGAGCGTTTCGTGCCGCGTCCGGAACTGGTCTCGAAGGAGGAGGTCGTCATCCTTTTCGTGGGCCGCATGGTTCCCACCAAGGGCGCCGATCTCCTGATCGACGCCGCCTTGAAGGTTTACGGGACCGGCCGCCGGTTCAAACTGCGCCTGATTGGCAACCAGGGATTCTCCGCGGATGCTCCCCTCTCGCCTTACGAGGTCGAGCTCCGGAGAATGGCGGAGCCGTTGGGCAAATGCGTTGAATTCCTGCCGTTTATGGATCGGCACCGGATTCTGCCGATGTACCAGTCCGCCAACATCTTCTGCGCCCCGTCGAACTACGACGAGCCGTGCACGCTCGTTCTGCCAGAGGCGATGGCCTGCGGCGCACCCAGCATCGGCTCGAGCCGCGGCGGCATCCCGGAGATGGGCAAGGGAGGAATCCTCTATTTCGACACCCCGAATACCAGTCAGCTAGCCGACCATTTCATCCACCTCATCGACGACGAAGGCGCCCGCGCCGAATGGAGCCGTCGCGCCCGCGCCCGCGCCGAGGAATTGGACTGGGCCGTCCAGTACCGCACCCTCGCTGAGGCCATCGCTCCCGTCTCGCCCGCCTATGCCCATGCGTGACCTGATTTTTGTTTCCATGGAGGACTGGGACGAGGTCTGGCGGCGCAACCAGTTCCTGTGTGCCGCGCTGGCGCGACGTTTCCCGCAGATGAAGATCCTCTTCGTCGGCCTCACCATCAACGTCTCCCACCACATCCGCCACGGTTCCGTCGGCAAGATCTTCCGGCAAATGACATGGCAGGTGCCCGGCTTTCGAAACATTACCGTCATGCACGCCATCAAGCTTCTCCCGGACTCCATCACCCCGGCGCGGAAGTTCAACGAGTTCGTGGCCCGCACCCAGATCCGGGGCGTTGCGGAACGGCTCGGCATGCGGAATCCCATCCTCTGGCTCAACCCGCATTCCTCCGTCCATATGCCCGGCCTCATGGGCGAACGCTGCGTCGTCTATGACATCACCGACGACTGGGGCCTTGTCCCTTCCCTGACCCCGTCTGAGCGAAAACTCACTATCGAACAGGATCGCGCACTCACCAGCCGTGCCGACCTGGTGGTCGTCTGCTCGGAGGCCCTCGAGCGCAGCCGCCGCGAGCAGGCCCGCGAAATCCTCCTGGTGCCGAATGGCGTGGATGTCACCCACTACGCCGCCGTCGGCTCTCCCACGGCGGACCGTCCATGGCCCGGCCCGGTCTTTGGCTACACCGGTACACTCCATACGGACCGGACCGATGTCCGCATCATCATTGATCTCGCCCGCGCGTTCCCACAGGGAAGTGTCGTACTGGTCGGCCCGGACCACTGGAAACCGCGCGATCGCGAGCTTCTGGCGCTGGAGAAGAACGTCTTCATGCCGGGCGCCGTTCCCTATAGCAGGATCCCGGGCATTATGTCCCAATTCGACGTATGCATCGTCCCGCACGTCGAGACCACGTTCACCGAGAGCCTCAACCCGATCAAACTCTGGGAATACCTCGCCGGCGGCAAACCGATCGTCAGCACCAACATTGCCGGCTTCCGCGATTACCCGCATCTGTGCCGCATCGCCTCGAGCTCGGACGCCTTCATCGCCGCCTGCCGCGTCGCCCTCGAGGAAGGGACTGCATTGCGCGATGCCCGCATCGCCGAGGCATCCCTGCACACATGGGAAGCCCGGCTCGACATGCTTCTCGAGAATTTCGAGAAACACGACTGGATTCCGTCGTCGGCTGCCCTCGCCCCCGTCTGAACGGACCTCGGGAAGCTATTAACCACGGATTTCACGGATACCCAGATTCTGCATCCGTGCCTCCCGCAACCGCGGGATGAAATGCGTGGTCAAAATCGCTTGGTTTCTACCCATCCGGCCTCGCTCAGCACCGAATTTGCTTTAAGCTTCCGCCTGGGAACCTTCGGCGCTTGTACGGGTCCGGGCACCCACAACCCTGCAATGGCGATTTCAATATGACTCCAGTGACCGACGCAAAGACCGACGCCGAACTGCAAAAGAAACTCGATATCGAGTACCACCGTGAAGCCGCGGTTAAGTACGACCGCGACATCACTAGCTACTTTCACTTTTACCACGTCCATTCCCTTCACCCCTGGATCCAGCGCCTCCTCGCGCGCCATCCCGGTGCCACTGTCGCCGATCTCGGCACCGGCACGGGGGTCGTCGCCTGCACCCTCGCAAAATTCGGCTGCAACGTCCGCGCCATCGATCATTCCCCGGACATGCTCGCTATCGCCCTCGAGCGCGCAAAGTCCGACGGCGTCGATTCCCGGATCCAGTTCGACCTGGGCGACGGCGAGAGACTCCCTTACGAGGACGCCTCCTTCGATGCCGTCACCATACAGGGCGTCCTCCATCACCTGCCGGATAACGGACCGATCCTGCGCGAGGCCAGCCGCATCCTCAAGCCCGGCGGCGAACTCTATATTTCCGAGCCCTGCGTCGGCAGCCCCTTTATTAGCCGGTTTCTCAACAAGGCCCTCCCATTGCTCAAACGCATCCTCCGCCTTGGCAAAGGCCAGCAGACCGTCTCCGAACACGAGGCGCCCATCTCAGGCCCCGCCCTGGTCGCGGACCTGAAGAAAATGGGCATGAAAACCGACGCGGAATACCTGGTCAACGTCGGCGCCGTTCGCTATCTGCCCGCCTCGATGCGGATTGGGGCCGTTCTGGCACTTTCCGCTCCCACGCGCCGCACCGCCGGGGACCTTGTGTTCGTTACCGCCGTCAAGCCCGGTTAGAGCCTTTTGGGAGTGTCTTTTCGCGCGCTACATTTTGAGTCCCGCAGGGACTGCCCGAAAATAGCCCCGGGTTTTAAACCGGGGTTAGACGCCACAAACGGCAAAGCCCCGGCAGGGGCGACAGAAAATTAGGAAGCCACTTGCGCGACACGACACCAGCCTTCCGGGAAGCGGCCGCCAATCCCATGGATATTTCGGCGATCATCGTCAATTACAATACCCGCGGGATGACGCTCGATTGCCTGCGGGCGCTCGAGACCGCACTCGCGGGCATCCCCTCGGAAATCCTTGTTGTCGATAACTGCTCGAAGGACGGCAGCGTCGAGGCCATCCGTGCCGCATTCCCGCGCGTCCGGGTCTTCGAAAGCAAGGTCAACGCAGGCTTCGGCGCGGCCAACAACATCGCCATGCGCGAGGCCGTTGGTAACTACTTTCTGCTCCTCAACAGCGACGCTTTCCCCAAGCCGGGCGCCATCCAGTCGCTCATCGACTATCTCCGTGCCAATCCCCGCGCCGCCCTTGCCGGTCCCCGCTTGCTCAATGCCGACGGCTCCCTCCAGGCTTCCTGTTTCAAGTTCCCCACCCCCCTCCGCGCCTGGCTCGAGAATCTTTGGATCTCAGCCGTATTTCCCCGCCATCCCTTCATCGGCGACTATCGATTCTGGCAGCACGACTCGCCCCGCAATGTCGATTTCCTCATCGGTGCCTGCATGTTGATGCGGCGGGAAGTCTTCGAGCAGACAGGCGGATTTGACGAGCGTTTCTTCCTCTACTCCGAGGAGACCGATTGGCAGCGCCGCATCCGCGATGCCGGCTGGGAGATCGCCTTCACCCCCGCCGCGGAGGTAACCCATCTCGGCGGCGCCAGCGGCGCCAATGACAAAAAGAACGTTAGCCGGTACTTCATGGAGAGCCTGGACCGGTACGAATTGAAGCATCACGGCCCGTTCGGTCTCGTTGCCTTCCGCGGCGCCATGGTGGTCGGATGCGCCTTGCGCGCGCTCCTCTGGGGCGCTATGTCTTTGTTGCCCTCCCGCCGTTCCAACGCACTCACCAAGATGGCGCGTCACCTCTCCCTAACATGGCGTCAGGCCACAGATTGGTCAGCGTTGCGCCAGGCGGAGAAAACCCCCGCTCCCGTCGCGAACCCCGCGCCTGCCGCGTAGATTTTCCCCGTGCTTTACACCGCCGCTTTCTTCTACGTGCTCATCTTCTGGTACGTGGGTTACAAGAACCCACGGGTGCCGCTGATGCTCATCATCGCGCTGTCCCCCTTCCAGAATGACATGTCCGGCGGCGGTCCGCTGCGGTTTTCGATGGCCGAGATCAACATGCTGCTGACCGTCCCGCTCCTTCTCTTCACGAAACGGCGGTCGCTCACCCTGGGCCCGTACGGTCCCAGCATCATCTTCTATCTGCTGGTCTCACTGGGATGCACCCTCATCAATTGGCGATACACCTCGCTCATCTGCCTTGTCCAGATGGTGCTGTACCTTGTCATCGGGGTCCTCATCTTTTACGCCCTGCCGAGGAGCGAGGCGGATTACCGGTTCGCGCTCGACGGCCTCATGGTCGTCACGGTGGCAATGGCGGGCACCGTTCTTGCCAAGCGTACCGGCTACGTCTGGGGCCTGCACAAGAATGGCGTCGGCTCCTCTTTGGGCGCCGCCCTTATTGTCTGCACCGAGCTCTGGTTTGCCTCCTCCGGCCGCCGGAGGAAGGTACTTTCCGGCGCACTCGTCATCATCGCCGGCGGCCTGTTCTTTACTCTTTCGCGTGGCGCGTGGTTGGGTGCCATCGTCGGCATCGGCATCCTCATCGCCTTGCGCCGCGAATTTAAGCTGCTGCTGCGGCTCAACCTCGTGTTGGTGCCGCTCATTGCAATCTGCTGGGCGCACCTCCCCGAATCTTCGAAGGACTACGCGACCGGCTTTAGCTCGGACAACTTCAACATCAAGATGCGCTTCAAGTCCGTTGATATCGCTAGGGAGCTGTTCGATGCCAGCCCCTGGATCGGAAACGGTGTCGGCCTTCGCAAGGAGTATGACGCCACGAATCTCATCTGGTGCACCCTGGCGGAGACCGGCGTAATCGGCTTATTCGCGCTCCTGCTCATGCACGAGGAGGTTCTACGCATCACCTGGAAGACCCAGAAGAACCTGGATCGCAGGTCCGTCCTCTACTCGGGCGTGGCCTTGGGCGGAGCCCTGGTCTTTTCCCGGTTCATCCATGGAATGGTCGATCACTACTGGGGCCGCGGGCCGAACACGGTCGTCTGGGCCGCGGTCGGCATGGCCCTCTACGGCTACAACGCCAAGCGAAAAGCCCTGCTGGCGGCCCACAGGCGGGCGCTCATGCAGCAGTCGCTCCTCAACGCGCCCGAGGAGCCTGAGTCGCTCGAGGAGCCCATCCCGGAAGTCGCACCCGCCTTGTTGACGAACTGATCCAGGCGGAATGCGAATCGCTTTGCTTTATCCCGGATGCCATCGCCGTGGCGGCATCGAACGTGTACTCCTGGAGTGCGTCAATTTTCTGGCTGGCCGGGGCCATGAGGTTCATCTCTTCGCCTCGGAATGGGATACCGGCCTCGTGGATTCATCCGTCATTTGCCATCGTGTCCGTACCGCCGGCTCCTTCCCCGCCGCCGCTCTGCTCGGGTATGCCTTTCACAGCCGCCGCGCGCTCGCCGCGATGGATCCCGCCCCGGACGCCATCGGCGTCTTCGGTGTCCAGTGTCCCGCCGGCGGCATCCTGTGGGTGCCCAGCGTCCATGGCGCATGGCTGCAAACCAGCCGCCGCATCCGCGGACCCCTGGCGCGGCTCAAGCAGCGATGCAATCCGTTCCACACCGTGGTCCTCGCCCTCGAGCGCCTCATGTTCGGCGGCCGCAAATACACGAAACTGCTCGCCCACACGGAGGATGTCCGCTCGGACCTCAAGTCGCTCTACAATGTCCCTGCCGGGGACGTGGACATCCTGCCCAACGGCTACTCGGAAACCGAGTTCAACCTTGCCGCGCGCGCGGCGCACCGCGAGGCCGCCCGGAAGGAACTTGGATACTCCGGCACGGATCGCGTCGTCCTCTTCCTCGCGAATGAGTTGGAGCGCAAGGGATTCGGCCCGCTCCTGCGCGCCGTCGCCTCGCTGGATGATCCCAGTGTCAATATCCTCGCCGTCGGCAGGCTGGATCCCGGCGCCTACAAGGAGGAGATCGAACGGCTCGGAATGTCCCGGCGGGTCCACTTTACCGGCCCCTCGGGCAAAGTCGCCCCGTATTACGCGGCGGCGGACGTGTTTGCCCTGCCCACTCAATACGAGGCGTGGGGCCTTGTGATTGTCGAGGCGATGGCGTGCGGGCTGCCCGTCCTGACCAGCCGCCTCGCGGGGGCTGCCGTCGCGATCCGCGAGGGCGAAACCGGGCGGTTGCTCGATGACCCGCGCGACCCGCAAGAGATCGCCGCCGCCCTCCGTCCCTTGCTCGATGGGCGCCATGCAAGCGCGGAAGCGATCTCTGAATCCGTCGCCGCATACCACTGGTCGCGAATCCTGCTTCTTTACGAGCAGGCCCTTGTCGAAGGCTCAAAACCTCGGGCCGTTGCCGCTCACCCCGCACAAACGGAAGATTCGCGGATGCAAACGGCTTGAAAACAGTATTTCAGACATTTCCCCTCGCCATGCCGACGGAGATAGTATCGTAAGACGATCTAATTCGAAATTTGGAGGAAGCGGAGGTCGCCGGTCAGCGAGCAAATTCAACGACCATCCCTCCCGCGACGCGGGTCGTCACACTTTTCAAATGATTTTTCCCCTAGCATCCGGACTGCTGTTATTCTCCGGATGGTGACCTATCCGCAGCCAGTGGCCTTGACGCCCGACGAGCCTACCCGCTCGCCGGCGCCTGCCGCCAAGTCTACTGGCATTCGTTTTCGGTCCCTGGATGCCTGGCGTGGCCTCGCCTGCATCGCCGTTGTCCTCCATCACGGCAGCGGCGACATGATGCTGCGCGATCCCTCGCTCGCTTCCATCGCCATTTTCAAGGCCTGCCACTGCGGGTACTACGGCGTAGCCATCTTTTTTGTGATCAGTGGATATTGCATCGCAAACTCTGCCTGCGTCGACATCGCCGGCGGCCGTGGGCTCGGGTATTTTGCCTGGACCCGGATGCGCCGGATTCTTCCGCCCTACTGGCTCTCCGCCCTGGCTTACGCCCTCCTGAAATTGATCCTCCTGCTCCTTTTCTTCGCGGGCTTTAGGCGGCTGGCCAGCCTTGCCTCCGATCACTCGCTGCGCGGCGATTTCCTCTTCTATTTTTCGAATGCGACCCTGACCCAGTACATCTTCCACCGCACCTGCATCTCACCGGTATTCTGGACGCTTTGTTACGAGGCTGCCTTTTACGTGATGGTGGGAGGGGCGATGCTGATCGGCAGGCGCAACCGGAACGTGCTCCTGAACGTCCTCCATGGTGTCACTCTCTTTTGCATCGTCGTTTCCATCCTTGGGCCTGTCAGCGCGCTCTGTTATCCGCTTGATCTCTGGCCCCAGTTCGGGCTGGGGATCCTCGTTTACGACTTCATCTCCAGTTCCGGCACGGCCAGCCGCCGCGCCGGGGTCTGGGGAGCGATCATCTATGCAGGGTTCATCGTCGAGGCGCTGCTCCACAAGTTCGCGATTTACACACAGGCGGGCACCGGCACTTTCCTGACCGCCATGGCCTTTTCGATCCTCCTGGTCCTCCTTTACCGGGTCGATCTTCAACTCGTCAAAAACCGTGCGGTCGCGCTCCTGTCGAAGGCCGGGAAGTTCTCCTACAGCCTTTACCTCACCCATTATTTTATCCTCGCGATGTTGCTCAAGCTCATCCCCTCCTCGCTGCTATCGCACCATCCCTACGCCATTCTTCTCCTCCTTCTCGCAGTTCCTCTCGCCTTCGCACCCCTGTTCTACCGCGCCTTCGAGCAACCCTTCCTGGCCCCCCGCCAGTGATTTCAACGCCCGACTCTGCTATTCCCATGCACGCTCCCGTCGAGCCTGATTTCATGAATGTGGGCGCCCCCATGCGCGTCGCGCTTTTCATCGATTCCGATGTATTCGCGGGCACCGAACGCCATATGGTTGAACTCGCCGGCGCGCTCAAGGTCCAGGCCTCATTGGTTGTTTCCATCGCCTGCCCGTCCGCATCGCCGCTCAATCGCCTGGCTCACGACCTGGGACTCGAGACAGTCCCGGTCGAGAAGCGCGGCCTCGTGGATGTCCCCGCGATCCTGTTGCTTCGCAAGCTCCTGGCCACCGGGCGGCTGGACCTGATCCATGCCCACAACGGACGCACGGCTCTCTCCGCAGCTGTCGCGAGACGTTTCGCGGGACGCGGGTCCGTGGTCGCCACGCAGCATTTCATCGATCCGGCCCATGCCGGGCGCGTCGGCCTTTCTGCCGGCTTCTCCCGCATGGCCCACCGCTGGGTGCAGCGCCAGACCGACCAGTACATCGCCGTCTCCCAGGCTGCGCAAAAGGCGATGATCGAGCGCGAAGGCAATCTTGCGGGCAAGGTGACGGTCGTGCCAAACGGTATCTCCGCGCCCGATCCGGCAGCCCTCGTTTCGCCGGCGGAGATTCGGGACCGGTTCGGGATTCCCCGCGACGTGTTGCTCATCGTCTGTGCGGCGAGGCTCAATGCGGAAAAAGGCATTGCCACGCTCATCGAGGCGATGGGTCCGGTTACTGCCGGCGTACCCGGGGTGCGCTGCGTGATTGCCGGCGACGGTCCGGATCGGGAGGCCCTGGAGGCGCAGATTCGCAAGGCCCCATGGGGCTCGCAGATCCTCCTGGCCGGTTTCCACAAGGATGCGCTTTCCATTATCAACGCAGCCGATCTCTTCGTGCTCCCGAGCCGGGCCGAACCTTTCGGTCTCGTGATTCTCGAGGCCATGTCCCTTGGCAAACCGGTGGTCTCCACGGCAGCGGGCGGCCCGCTGGAAATTGTGAAGCCCGGCGAGACAGGATTGCTCGTGCCTCCTGGCAATCCCGCCGCGATGGCCGACGCGATTATCACAATGCTGCGCAATGCCGGGCTGAGGAAATCAAGCGGAGACAATGGATTGCTGCGTTTCCAGCGCCAGTTCACCGCCCGCGCGATGGCGCATGCCACGCTCCGGGTTTACGAACGCGCGGTGCACACCCCAAAATTTGTCGTTCCCGGATCGTAGGAGAAAAAATGCGCGTTTTACTCATAGCCCAGCAATGCCAGGTCCGGAATGAAGGACAGCCGAAGGCGATGCGGATTGCGGAGTTTCCGGACATCGAGCTCAAGGTGCTCGTGCCGGACCGCTATTACGTAGAGGGCAAAACGCTGCGTCGGCCGGATCCACCGGAGAATCCGGCTTACAGTTACCACATTGGAAAAGTCCTCTGGCCATGGACCGGCCCCGGGCAATGGTACCTGCACTGGTATCCTGGCCTCGCCGGCATTCTGAAGAGCTTCCGGCCCGATGTGATCGATCTCTGGGAGGAGCCATGGGGTCTGCTGAGCCTCGAGACCTGCCTGCTGCGCAACCTACTGCTGCCGGAGACCCGGATCATCAGCGAGACCGAGCAGAATGTGGACAAGGTTCTCCCGTTCCCTTTCGAGCAATTTCGCCGGTACACACTCCGCCATGCGGATTTCGTCGTCGGCCGCAACGCGGAGGCGGTCGAGATCACCCGCCGCAAAGGGTATCGCGGCCCGGCTGCTGTCGCGCCCAACGGCGTGGACATCGATTTGTTCAAGCCCGTGGACCGCGAAGCGGCGCGGCGCGCGCTCGGCTTCTCCGGCTTCGTGTGCGGCTACAGCGGGCGGCTGGTTGAGCAGAAGGGCCTTGCCGAGATTGTCCAGGCTCTCGAGGTTTGCCCGCCGGATGTGAACATCGTCTTTGTCGGCTCCGGCCCCTACCGAGAGACCCTCGACCGCATGATCGCCGAGCGGAAACTGGAAAGCCGCGTGCAATTCCTGGCCAATCGCGACCGCGAGGAGCTGCCCCAGGTGATGAGCGCCCTCGATGTCCTGCTGCTGCCCTCACGCACGACCGCGCGATGGAAGGAACAATTTGGGCGTGTCATCATCGAGGCGCACGCCTGCCGCACCCCGGTTATCGGGTCGGACTCGGGCGCAATTCCTGACGTGGTGGGCGAGGGGGGATTAATCGTGCCGGAACAAAACCCGGCTGCGCTCGCCGCCGCCATTTGCAAACTGCGCGACGATCCGGCGCTCCGGGAGCAGGTGGCCGCCGCCGGCCGCCGCCAGACGGAGCAGCATTATTGCTGGCCGCAGGTCGCCA
>Ga0302319_10001632_pt1 | contig 49864 bp, 56 predicted proteins | sample Bog_T0_2_FD_203319 | JGI IMG/M metagenome (GOLD analysis project Ga0302319, IMG submission 203319) | Peat permafrost microbial communities from Stordalen Mire near Abisko, Sweden - Bog_T0_2 | ecosystem: Environmental > Terrestrial > Soil > Wetlands > Peat | place: Sweden: Abisko, Stordalen Mire... | reverse complement strand
TCCATCCGATCCCGGTCTTTCTGTTTTAGCTGGTGCCAGCTTCGCAATCCTTGCATGTGTTCCATGGCGTAATTTTCGCCGAAGATACTTGCAATTCAAAGAGGAATTTTCGGTTGGCCCTAGGAGGCTTTATGAAAGTAGAAGATTTCCTCAAGAGCCTCAAAGCCGATGGGGACGGATACGTTGAGTTTGGAGAGATTTCCAGGGAGGTGTTGCGGGAGCAATGCCAACATGGATCCAAATATATCACTGGGCTCAGTGGCTATCCCAAATTGGCGGAGGGATTGCGCATCAAGAATTCCGATCCTGGGAATTATCATGCAATCACGATTCATCGTGACGACGTGGGAGAGTTTATCAGACGTGTCGTTGCGTGCGAAAGGGAGCGGTACTCTGAGGCTTTAAGGTGGATTGAATAGGTCGGTTACAGGTAGGGGGCGCTATCCTTAGGGACGGCGCCTCATTTATTCAAAGCAGTTCTAAGGTGTTTCCGAATCCCTCCATGGTATACTGCGGATTTTGCTATACTAATCTCATGGAACAGGTTGAAAGGGTATAATAATCACATCATGAAATTTGATCTCCAGCGGACGCAACAGATATTTATCGTCGTCATTCTTGGACTCGTCGGCCTTGCGATTCTTGTCGGTGGCGGCATTGGACTATCGTGGTACGTGGGTCGGCAGCAGACGGGAGATTGCAACGTGGCGGATCTGCAGCTCTACGGTTCGGTCGTCTATTATTCAAACGAAGGAGGCAACGCATCAAACACGGCCGACCAAACGGCGGCGGAAGCTATACGCCAACAGATCGAACAAGCCGATGCAGATGCAAGTATCAAGGCGATTCTTCTGCAAGTGGATTCTCCCGGCGGCGATCCCGTCGCAGGAGAGGACATCGCCGATGCTTTGAAGCAAAGCACCAAGCCCACGGTGGTATTCGCAGCCGACGAGGATACCTCGGCGGCATATTGGGCGAGCACCGGAGCGAAATGGATCATTGCGTCCGCTGATTCGAACCTTATTGATATCGGTGTTACGGAATCCTACCTTGATGCTGAGAAGCAAAATGAGCAGAACGGTTTAACCTTCGAATCGCTCACGGCAGGGCAATACAAAGACATGGGGAATCCCGATGCTCCGCTTACCGACGCAGAACGGGCGTTCATATTGCGTGATCTCAACATCGCCGACCAAAACTTTATTGATCAGGTTGCCGTGAATCGCACCCTTTCGGTGGCGAGCGTGACGGCGATCGCCGACGGATCATCCATGGAAGGAGCAATGGCGCTCAAAGACGGGCTGATCGATCAGATTGGAAGCATCTATGATGCGGAAAACTACATTAAAGGGAAGATCGGCGAGGACGTTACGCTCTGCCAATAATTCGCAGGCCCCTGTGGATAAGTCTATCTTCTAACAAGTCGGCTCAATGATACGCTATAGCTATGAAGAAAGCACCAGCTTCTAAAAACGAAAAGAAACGCGCCAGCCGGTTTGATCCGGATGGCGCGTTGTTACGGGGGAGAGTTATGGCTGATTTAGAGGTTTGTGATTGAGTGGTTCTAGTTCGAACGCATAGTAGGCAGCAACTTCGCCGTTCCACCGGCCGTGGCCGTCATCGTCTTCATGTTTGACGAGCACCACGTTGCCATCGATACCGGCCACTCCCTTGGAGACGGAGCCGATGACTTGCGCGCGCCTGGCGTTGAAATGCTTTTCCTGCACCACTGCTTTAAGGTCGGCAAGGTTTTTCTCGCTCGTTGAAAGTTCTGCAACCCACACCCGGGTCCCGCGAATCATCACGTCTTGTGGTTCCATTCGATACTCCTCCTCCATAGGCTAAGAGCCGTATCCGATTTTATGCTAAAATCACCTTATGGGCAAACGGTCAAAACTTATCGCGGCAAATTGGAAGGAGCATCCGAAGTCGGCGGCGGAAGCTTTCGCGCTCTTTAGGGCGGTGGCAAAAGCGCCGCGCGCGCCGGGCGTCGAGGTGGTGGTCTGCCCGCCGTTCCTTTATTTAGAAGAAGTGATTCGGGAATTCAAGCGCATGGCGCCACCGGCGCGCGCGCAACTTGCGATCGGCGCGCAGGATGTGTTTTGGGAGGATCAGGGCGCGTACACCGGCGAGGTTGGTCCCGCGATGCTTCGATCGCTTGGCGCAAAGTACGTGATCGTCGGCCATTCGGAGCGGCGCCGGTTTGAAAAGGAAACGGATGCGATGATCAATAAAAAGATCGCGGCCGCGCTGCGCGATGGGCTTAACGTGATCTTGTGCGTCGGCGAATCGCTTTCGGTGCGCGAGAAAGGCGTGGATGTTGCAAAGAAGTTCGTAGCGCAACAGCTGGCAAAGGATCTTAAGGATGTTTTGCCAAAGGCCGGAAGCCTGCTCGTTGCGTATGAGCCGATCTGGGCGATCGGGACGGGAAGGAGCGATAAACCGGAGGATGCGCGCGAGATGGCGCTGTTCATTAAAAAGCTGTTAAAACAAACCAAGCAGATTTCGGTAAAATTTCTCTATGGCGGGTCGGTCAATGGAAAGAACGCCGCCGATTATGTACAATTGAATGATATAGACGGGGCATTGGTGGGTGGAGCGAGTCTCAAGGCCGATGAATTCAAAAAAATAATTAATGCTATTTAATAAACTAACAAACATATGAACGAATCAAAATTTTGGTTTTGGGTATTGTTGGATGCATTGTTGGCGGCGCTGATCATCGGGGTCTTGGGGGTTGGATTGCCGGCGCTTGCGCAGTGGACAGCATCGGTGCCTCCGGCGCGGACGATCATGGTGACGGCGCAGGGGATGACGACGGCGACGCCGGACCTCGCAGAGATAACCTTCTCGGTGGTTTCGACCGGACAGAATCCGCAGACGCTTCAGGAGAACAATGTGAGCAAGATGAATGCGGCGTTGGAATTTTTGCAGGCGCAAAATATTGCGACGAGCGACATTGCGACGACGGGCTACGATCTTGAGCCGTCGTATAATTACGACAACACGAGCCAACGCAATTACATCACTGGCTATACGTTGACGCAGACGGTGACGGTCAAGATCCATGATCTTACGAATGTGGCGACAGTGCTTGGCGGCCTCGCTCCGCTTGGCGTGAACCAGATCGGCGGCGTAAACTTCACCTTCAACGACCCTAACGAGTTCGTTGCCGTCGCGCGCGCGGATGCAATGAGCCAGGCGGAAGTGAAGGCACAGCAGATGGCGTCGGAAGCGGGCGCGGCGCTTGGCGAGGTGGTGAATGTTTCGGAAAACAGCATCATTCCTCAGCCGTATCCGGTCTATAATATGGAGGCAAGTTCCGCTCTCGGCGCGCCGGGCGTGGCGATTGCCACCCCAAACATCCAGCCAGGTTCGCAGGATGTGACGGATAACGTGACAATCACGTACGCGTTGCGTTAGCGCTTTTGTGCGATCATTATACCGGCATGACCAAAAAAGATCTTTACGCGAGTCTCGTCATTGGCGCGGCGGTCGGTCTGCTCGTCCAACCAATCCTCTCAAACATAGTCACGAGCATCCATCTGACGATTCTTACCCGCATCGGCATCTTTGTGCTCTTTGCGCTCTTTGCGCCATTCGCGCTCTGGCTTTGCTCGCTGGTCGGAAAAGTGTGGAGGGCGTTCTACCAATTCGGCCAGTTCGCGGCGGTGGGAACATTGAACAGCTTTATCGACATAGGCATCTTCAATCTGGAGACATTCCTTTACGCCGCGCCGATTTCGATACCGATCTTTGCGGTGCTCAAAGCGATCTCGTTCCTGTTCGCTACCACCAACAGCTTCTTTTGGAACAGAAACTGGACGTTCGGCTCGAAGGATAAAGTGAACGCCGGCGAAGTGACGGGATTCTATACCGTCGCGCTCATCGGATGGGGATTGAACGTCTTCGTGGCAACGCTCGTAAAGTCCGCCGGGCCGGAGACAAAGGTGTGGATAGACGTCGTTTCACCAATTGCTGGAATCCTCGTAACGTTCGCCTGGAATTTTCTTGGCTACAAGTACTTTGTGTTTAAGAAGCGGCCGCCGGCTATTGCCATGGGTAACTAAGCATCGGCATCTATTACTTGCATTTTTCCGAAATGGGTGCTATAATGTTCTGGAATGAGTGCGAGTATAGCTCAGCGACGATATCGATTGAGCTATAACCCACACGATTCTGTTTGGCTAAGGCCGCCCGCAAGGGCGGTTTTAGTTTGCTTATCCATTTGCTATACTTATCTTGGAGTGGCTGATTGAGCACTCGTTCAATACAAACAGAACCGGAGGTCACCACAGCCGCTCCGCCCAGCACTTTCAGCATTGTTGTTAGAGTCTTGGGCGGAGCGGTTTTTGTGTGCCCGTGCGCGGTTACTCCATATTTTTTTAATCTATATATGCCGCAATTTAAACAGAACATTCCATTATCAAAATTCAGCCACTACAAGATCGGCGGCCCCGCCCGTCTTTTTTTTGAAGCAAAGAGCGAAAAAGAGGTCTTGTGGGCAATAAAAGAGGCAAAGAAGCTTAAGGTTCCGGTATTCGTGCTGGGTGGTGGAACGAATCTTTTGATCAGCGACGACGGCTTTGACGGCCTTGTCCTGCGGCTTGCGATGCGCGATATAAAGGTAAAGGGGACGACGGTCACGGTCGGCGCGGGCGCATCGATGGCGGATGTTTTGAAGTCTGCCGTTGCACGCTCGCTCGCCGGACTCGAATGGGCCGGCGGACTTCCGGGTACGGTCGGCGGCGCGGTGCGCGGCAACGCCGGATGCTTTGGCGGGGAAATAAAAGACAGCATCGCGGCGGTGCGGAGCGTGGACATGAAAACCGGAAAAATCGTCACTCTCACCGCGCGCGCTTGCGCGTTCGCGTACCGTCACAGCATCTTTAAAAAGAAGAACGGCGCGGAGATCATTTTGTCGGTAACGCTCGCGCTCAAAAAGGGAAATAAAAAGGAGATCGCGACGGTAATAAAAGAGAGGATCGCATATCGCAACGAGCATCACCCGATGGAGCATCCGAACATCGGCAGCATCTTTAAGAATGTGCCGGTACTCGCGGTGCATAAAAAAGGGAGCATAAAGTACAAGAAGGCGCTCCGTGAATTGTCGCTCGCGTTGTGCGGCTCGCGGTTCAGTGTAAAGACCGATCCGTTCCCCGTTATCTCCGCCGCGAAGCTGATTTCCGAATCCGGATTGCGCGGTGTCTCCGCCGGCGGTGCGATGATCTCGCCAAAGCATCCCAACTTCATCGTGAACGTGCTCGGTGCCCAGTCGCCGGACGTCATGAATCTGATCGTGCTCGCCAAGGCGGAAGTGCGGAAGAAGTTCGGCATTCCTTTGGAAGAAGAGATACAACTGTTATAATAAAACTATGAAAATAATCATTAAAAAGTCGCTGGATGTGACCCCGTCGCTCGAGACATATATAGAGGAAAAGCTTACGCCGATGGCCAAGTTTGTTGAGCCATACGAACGGGATGGCGAGGTAACGTTGCGCTTGGAGGTGGCTCGGACCACCGAACATCATCGGAAAGGGGATGAGATATTTATGGCCGCGCTCGACCTTGAACTTCCGGGGAAAGTATTGCGGAGCGAAGCATCGGCGGCGGACATTCGCAAGTCGATCGACGAAGTGCGGAACATGATGCACATGGAGATACAAAAATACAAAACAAAACATTTTCCCTCGACGGAAACGGAACGGGAAAAATAGTTTTTCTGCCGCGCGATATCGTGCGGCATTTTTTTGGAAAGCGCTGAACGAAAAAGTTATCCACAGATTTTTCAAAAATCAAAAAATCAGTTTGTTATACTAAAGTTAATAGATTGGAGTGGTCGCAACCCAATAAACTAAAAACAATTACTACAATGGCAGCAAAAAAGAAAGCAAAGAAAGTAGCAAAGAAGAAAGCAGCGCCGAAGAAGAAGCGCGCATAGTTTTCTAAAAAACACCCCGGCAAACGCCGGGGTGTTTTTTATTTTAAATAAAATTTGCAAAGCGAATATTCGTTCATTCGCAAAAGTTGCCGTAATCGCCTATAATCGGTGGGATGCTTGAAGGACTAAAAAAACTATTTCAAACGCGCTCGCTCGCGTCGCTGGAGGAAAAAGTAAAGGAAATCAACGCCTTGGAGCCGGCTATGACGGCGCTTTCCGACGCCGAATTGACCGCCAAAAGCCTGGCGCTTAAGGAGCGGGTGAGGGCGGGTCAGCTTCCGGAAATACTCGACGAAGTGGCCATTGAGGCGTTCGCGCTCGTGCGCGAGGCGGCAAAGCGCACGCTCGGTCAACGACCGTTCGATGTTCAGTTACTTGGCGGACTCGTTCTGCATCGCGGCGCCGTCGCGGAGATGATGACCGGAGAAGGTAAGACGCTCGCGGGCGTCGCGCCGGCATATTTGAATGCGCTCTCGGGCGAAGGCGTGCACGTCGTCACCGTCAACGAATATCTTTCACGGCGCGATGCGGTGTGGATGGGAAAGATCTATCGCTTGCTCGGGCTCACCGTCGGATCGATCATTCCAGGCGCGGCGTTCGTCTATGATCCGGAATTCGAGATCCCGAAGGCCGATGAAGCAGCCGAAGAAAAAAAGGTGGAAACCACCGGAAGTTTTTTGGTGCAACAGGAATTTTTGCGACCGGTCTCACGCCGCGAAGCATATCGCGCGGACATTACCTACGGCACCAACCACGAATTCGGTTTTGATTACCTTCGCGACAACCTGATCTATCGCGTGGAAGATCGCGTCCAGCACGGGCATAACTTTGCGATCATCGACGAGGTGGATAGCATTTTAATAGACGAGGCCCGGACGCCGCTCATCATCGCGGCCCCGGACGCCCAATCGAGCGACTTTTATAAGGCATTCGCGCGCATTGCGTCGAATTTGGAAAAAGACGTGGATTTCGAGATGGATGAAAAGAAGCGCACGATTACGATCACCGATGCCGGCGTGGAAAAAGTGGAAAAGCTGATTGGCGTCCAGAACATCTATGCACCGGAAAACATCCGCATGGTCCATTACATGGAGGAGAGCGTTAAGGCCAAGGCGCTGTTTACACGCGATAAAGACTATGTGGTGAAGGAAGGACAGGTATATATAGTAGACGAGTTCACCGGACGATTGCTCGTCGGCCGACGTTATCAGGCAGGATTGCACCAGGCGATCGAGGCAAAGGAGGGCGTCAACGTCCAACAGGAGTCGCGTACGTATGCCAAGATCTCCATCCAAAACTATTTCCGCATGTATAACAAGATCGCCGGTATGACGGGAACGGCGCAGACGTCGGCTGAGGAATTCTTTAAAGTGTACAAGCTGGAGGTGGAAAGCATTCCGCCAAACCGTGGTCTCGCGCGCAAGGATATGAATGATCTTATCTATAAAAACTTTGGCGCAAAGCTGAATGCAATCGCGGCGGATGTAAAAGAGCGCCAAAAGAAAGGCCAGCCGGTGTTGCTCGGTACGACATCGATTGCAAAGAATGAGCTGATCAGTGCGGCGCTCTCGCAAGCGGGGATTCGGCACGAGGTGTTGAACGCAAAGAACAACGAGCGCGAAGGTGCGATCATCGCGCAGGCGGGACATTCGGGCGCGGTGACGGTGGCGACGAACGTCGCCGGGCGCGGCGTCGATATTTTGCTCGGCGGCAATCCGCCGGACGCGGCGGAGGCGGAGAAGGTGCGCGGGCTTGGCGGCTTGCACGTGATCGGCACCGATCGCCATGAAGCGCGGCGCATTGACAATCAGCTTCGCGGCCGCGCCGGACGCCAAGGCGACCCCGGCTCATCGCAATTCTTCCTTTCACTCGACGACGACCTGCTCCGTATCTTTGGCGGCGATCGCATCAAGGGAATGATGGAGCGGTTCGACCTGCCCGACAACGAGCCAATCGAATTTGGCATGGTCACGAAAGCCGTCGAACAGGCGCAGGAAAAAGTGGAGGGCTCCAACTTCGATATGCGCAAACATCTTCTTGAATACGACGATGTGTTGAACCGCCAGCGTGGCGCGGTGTATAAGCGCCGCACAGAATTTTTGGAGTTACCGGATAAAGAGGCTATCGCAAGCGTGATCGCAGACGCCGCGCTTGCGCACTTCAATGCGGCATTCGCGCCGGGCTTTGCGCAATTTGGGAAAGATCGCGAAGCGGCGATCGAAGAGACGCGCAAAGCGTTCAAGGAAGGAGCGATCGTTGCGGACGCTGCCACGGTGGATGGGCTTCAAACCGAAGAAGCTTTCACCGAGGCTATCCGCGAAAAGAGTGCCGCAGTTGCAGAACACGCGCTCGCCAAGAATCAGATCATCGGCATCCTTGATATGCTCTGGATGACAAACCTCGAGGACCTTGAGGCATTGCAGGAATCCGTCGGCCTTCGCGCGTACGCCCAGCACGATCCGCTTGTCGAATATCGCCAGGAAGCGAGCCGGCTCTTTAGGAGTTTCTGGGGGAATTTTAACGGCTGGATTTTCAACAATATGTTCAAACTCGCGGCGCAGGTGCAACAGAGCGGGGGAGCCGGCTCCGCCACTCGCGCGGCAACTAGCGGCGCAAACTTTGGCTTGAATATTCCCGCCACCCCCGCGAGCGAGATGGGTCCTGGCGCAAAGATCGGTCGGAATGACCCATGCCCATGCGGTAGCAAGAAAAAATGGAAGCATTGTGGTCTTTTGAACACAGAAGAACATCAGAGCAATATGGCGCAGGGCGGAGCGAAGCACGAAGTGACAGGCGGATAAGACACGCGCTCCCTAGTTTTTTCGGGCTTGACAATATATATGATTTAAGCTATACTTATTTCCGTTAGTAAGTTCTTTGTTGTCATCTCATCACAAGGAGAAGCGTCATGGAATCGATTCAGCTGAACGCGAGTTCCCGCATGCGTTTGATCGTCTTCAAGTTTCGTGTGTCCAACATGCAACATATTCCGTTGGGCGTGGAGTATCGTGAAGCAAACCCGCAAGAATCCCGTGTCGACAGCGAATCCGGCGGCGCCATGGTAATCGATCGGCGCGACAAGTCCAGCCTCGCAGAAGTTCTCAAGGCGATCGAACCCACCGAGTACGTCCTTGTGGACGCCTCCTGTACGCCAGTGCCGCAAAAAGATTTTTGCTCCGACGGCTATATGGTGAAGTTCGTCTTCTGCCGGCGGGAATACGCTCGGTCTTCTGCGGAGTTCGATGCGCGCCGGCAAAAGATTTCTACTGGGCTGTGGGCACTCTGCAAGGATGCGCTCTGGTCCGTCAGAATCTATTCCAATCCTCACTTCGAGGATGGCAAGCGGGTTCCCGATGCATACTCGATGAGCATCAACTGCGCCGGTCGCCTCGCGCTCGTTGATGAGAATGGCAAACCAGTGACGGTTTGGCCGCGCAATGCCGCGGGCAAGCCACAGAAGAGTGGCACGAAAGTGCCGCTCGCACCGGAATACGTATTCCGTATGAAGAGCAAGCCCCCCGAGCTCGTCGCCGCCGACTAACCGGCGACCGGTTCACAACCAAGGCGCGGATGGATTACCTCCATTCGCGCCTTTTCAATATCTTTTCTTATGCTATAATCACCTCTGATGACCATAGACGAGTTTCAAAAGTCCGACCTAAGGGTCGGAAAAATAATTTCTGCGGAGCGCGTGGAGGGTTCGGAGAAGCTCTTGAAGCTTCAGGTCGACATCGCCGAACCGGAACCGCGCCAGATTCTTTCGGGCATCGCAAAGGCGTACGCGCCGGAGGATATCGTGGGCAAGAGCGTGGTGATCATCGCCAACCTTGATCCGCGGATGATGATGGGCATGGAATCGAACGGCATGTTGCTCGCCGCGCACGGCGAGGACGGATCGCCCGTGCTTTTTCTCCCCGAGGGCGAAGTTTCCCCCGGTGCAAAAATTTCGTAACATAAAATCATTATGAAAAAAGGTGCTTTACTTGCAGTATATGTGGTGGTCGCGGCGGCGATCATCGGAGTGGGAGCGTGGTATGCGAATACATTAACACAACAACAGCCGCCAGCAACGACAACAACAACAAACACAACAACTAACGTTCCGACGCCGCAGCCGACTGTGGCAGGACAATCAATAACAACTATGGATGGATTGGTAATAAAAGACGATACGATCGGGACGGGAACGGTCGCGCAGGTAGGCAACTATGTGACGGTAAACTACACCGGAACGTTGGATGACGGCACGGTATTCGATAGCTCTCTCAAGCCAGGACGCACGCCGTTCAGCTTTATCCTCGGTGCGGGACAGGTTATCAAAGGATGGGATGAAGGCGTGCTTGGCATGGCAATCGGCGGCACGCGCGAACTCACGATTCCTCCGGCACTCGGCTACGGTGCGCAGGGCGCCGGCTCAGTAATCCCTCCGAACGCAACGCTTCACTTTACCGTGACGCTTCTCTCGGTCTCAACGTCTGCGCCGACGAGCACGGGCCAGTAGGAAATTAAATATTTAGTTATAAGGAAAGGCGCCCGATTCGGGCGCCTTTAAAGTTTAAAAGCTGCTATAATTTTAGAATGAATGTCGAGGTCGAAGTATGCGTTGACCATAGAATAGGAGATTTTTTCTTACAGCATATTAAAGACGCACAGAAGCAGGTTTGGATTATGTCGCCATGGCTTTCGCCTTATTTCATTGATTTGGTATTGGCTAAGAAAGCGGCAGGGGTGGATGTGAGGGTTTTAACAAGCAATGACTATGTTTCGGGGCAGAAAGAAGCATTGGGGAAGCTTATCGAACGCCAGATACGAGTTCTCAAGCCGGAAAACAAGATTTTAAAATATATCGGCATCGCCGCTACTGTCATTGGTCTTATCGTCGCTATATATGGAAAGGGCGAATACCTATTTTTAAGTTTCGTCGGTGTCGCTCTATATTTTGGAGGACGGGAACGTACCGAGGTATACTGGATTTCCAAATTAGGAGAAGGAAATCTGACGGTATTTGAGTATCATCCTTATAAGCTTATCCATGCCAAGGTATATATTGCAGATGATTGGGTTATGATGGGGTCTGCCAATTTCACCCGCAATGGGCTTGAAAATAGTATTGAGGCAATGATGAATACAAAAAGTGAGGAGTTAGCTGGATCGATGACGCAGACAATCGGAAACTTAGCGAGAAATTTAAATCTTAAGGAGATTTCATATAATGCTGTGGGTAGCAGTGTCTCCCTCGTTGAAAAGAAAAAATCTTATTATCGGCGAAGATATGGCAGTCGAAGGAGTTTTTAGGAAGAAAAGATAAAGGATTTTGGCAAATACCCCTGGCGCATGCCTTTGAGGGTATCGCGGAGCCGCGTAGGCGGCGAGCGTAAGGGGCTGCACAGCAATGCAGAACCCGTCCCTCAAAGGCATGCGCCAGGGGTATTTGCCTTGGTTTTCTTTATCTTTTCTTGATAATTCCTTTAATATATTTTTAATGTCGGTTGTGTATGGTTGTGGTATGAAAATATTACTAGTCGAGGACGAGCGGGAGATAGCGCAGTTCATTATAAACGGGCTTAAGGTCGAACACTTCACGGTCGATTGGGCGGAGACGGGCACAAAAGGGCTCATGTGGGCAAAGGTCAATCCATATGACCTCGCAATTCTCGACATCAATCTGGGGAATCGCGAGAGCGGCATGGATGTCTGCGAGGCGATCCGGGCAAAGGGTCGGACCTTCCCGATCATTATGCTTTCTATTGTGAACGATGCGCATACAAAGATCGAGGCGCTGAATCTTGGCGCGGATGATTATCTGACGAAGCCGTTCTTTGTGGCAGAGCTGCTCGCCCGCGTCCGCGCGCTCCTGCGTCGCGAGAAGAAGCTGACCGGACCGAAGCTTGTGATCGCGGATCTGGAGCTCGACACGCTTGCGCATACCGTCACGCGTGCAGGGAAGGACATCAAGCTCAATCGCAAGGAGTTCACCCTATTGGAATATTTTATGCGCAATGCCGGTACTACTCTTACGCGGGGCATGATCCTGGAGCACGTGTGGGATATTAACGCCGACCCGTTCACCAACACGGTGGACGTCCACGTGCGTTTCCTCCGGGCAAAGCTGGACGAGGGCCATGCAAAAAAGCTCATCAAAACGGTGCACGGATATGGCTATAAAATAGAGGATAGCCAATAAATTTGTTATGAAATTCTTTCGGCGGTATTATATATAAACCATGAACAACTCAAAATCTCATTTACCAACGACGTTCGTCGTCCTCGGCGTGACGGGGGATCTGATGACAAAAAAAATAGCACCCGCGCTTTTTAATCTGCACGAAAAAGGATTATTGCCGGCGCAGTTTCGCCTGATTGGCGTTTCGCGCCGTGATTGGACGGATGACGACCTTAAGCGGCATATTCGGGCGATCCTGGAGGTAAAGGTGAAAAGTGCATCGCCTGCGTCGGTTGCGTCGTTCTTAAAGACGGTGGTGTATCACAAGCTTACGTTTGATGTGTTTGCGGATTACGTGGCGCTTGGCGATGCGCTTAAAAAGATCGACGACGAGCACGGCGCGTGCTCGAACAAGCTATTCTATCTTTCCGTGCCGCCGCAGTTCTACGACGAAATATTCACGAATATCCACAAGGCAAAGCTGACGGACCTGTGCGATGCCAATCAGGGCTGGTCGCGCGTGGTGGTGGAAAAGCCTTTCGGCGGCGACGAAAAGAGCGCGAAGGCGCTCGACGAACGCATTGCACGGCTATTCAAAGAGGATCAGGTCTATAATATCGATCACTATCTCGCAAAGGAGACCCTGCAGAATATTTTAACATTTCGCTTCTTTAACAATCTTTTTGAGGATAATTGGGGTCGCGATCTGATCGAAAAGATTTATGTGCGCGAACTTGAGAATGTCGGCGCGGAGGATCGCGGGCCATTCTATGAGTCCGTGGGCGCGTTGCGCGACGTCGGACAGAACCACTTGCTTGAGATGATCGCGCTTATTGCGATGGACCAACCGCGCGATATGAGTGCGGATGCCATCCGCGCCGCGCGCGCGGCCTTGCTCGAAACGATCAAACCGCTCTCGCACGCGGAGATCGCAAAAAAGACATTTCGTGCCCAATACGATGGCTATCGCGGTATTAAAGGCGTCGATTCAAGGTCGAACGTCGAGACATATTTTAAGGTCGCGCTTGAACTGACGCATCCGCGCTGGAAGGGCGTGCCGATTTTTATAGAAGCCGGCAAACGCATTATTGATCCCAAGCGCGATGAAGAAGTGACGGAGGTGGAGGTGGTTTTTAAGCACGACCAACCGTGCCTCTGCGCGTTGTATAGTGCCAAGCCTGGAGAGCACTTTAAAAATTCCATCACATTCCGTCAGGATCCTCACGAGAGCATTACGATCCGCTTTTGGGCAAAGAAGCCGGGGATCACAATGCAGATGGAAGAGCGCGTATTCAACCTTAATTTGCGCGAAGGCGGACACAAATCGCAATACACGGAAGAATACGAACGGTTATTGCTTGATTGTATCAATGGCGACCAGACATTATTTGTTTCGAGCCGCGAGATCGCCGCGATGTGGCACTTTGTTGATCCGATCGTAAAGGGATGGGCGAAGGGCTTGGTGCCGCTTCGGCACTATGCGCCGGATTCAGAGGCGGTCGTCGTCGAGGCGAGCTTGCTGATTGATCCGCCGGAGAACGCGGCCGCATCGGGTGCGGGCACGGAAAAAAATGCCGGTGCGCATGTTGCGCTCCGCCGCGAGATCGGCATCTTCGGTTTGGGAAAGATGGGCGCGAACGTCGCGCGGCAGTTGCACGAGAAGGGCTGGCGTGTCGTCGCGTCCAATCGTTCACCCGGGCCGGTGGAAATGATCCAGAAAGAAGGCATCGAAGGTGTTTTCTCGCACGCCGATCTTGTGGCACAGCTCAAAGGACCGCGCATCATCTGGCTTATGATCACTGCCGGAAAGGGGAATGACGACCTGCTTTTCGGAAAACAGGGCATTGTTCAGCACTTAAAGAAAGGGGATATCGTGATCGATGCGGCAAACGCGTTCTACGAAGATTCGGTGCGCCGCGCAAAGCTGCTCAAGAAGCGCGGCATCCACTTTATGGACGTCGGATTTTCTGGTGGGCCGTCGGGCGCGCGCAACGGTGGATCGCTCATGATCGGCGGTGAGAAACAGATGTTCGAGCGGCTTGAGCCGCTCTTCCGGGACCTCTCCGTGCCGGGCGGCTATTCGTACTTTGGTTCCGCGGGCGCCGGTCACTTCGTAAAGATGGTGCACAACGGCATCGAGTACGGCATGATGCAATCACTCGCCGAGGGCTTTGCAATCATGAAGAAGTCGCCGTTCAAGCTTGACCTCGAGCAGGTGGCAAATGTGTATAACCAAGGGAGCGTCATCGAGTCACGCCTCGTGGGATGGTTGGAAGATGCATACAAGATCTATGGCCAGGATCTCAAAACCGTTTCTGGTTCCGTTGCTTACACCGGAGAAGGCGAGTGGACGGTCAAGACCGGCAAAAAATTGAAAGTGCCCGTGCAGGTCATCGAGAATTCGTTCAAATTCCGCGTGAAGTCAAAGAAGTCGCCGAGCTATATCGGAAAGGTGCTGTCTGCGCTGCGGAATCGATTTGGAGGGCATGCGATAGATCAGGGGAAGGGGAAATAGAGGATACGTAGAACTGCTCCTTTTATTTCATTGCATGATTAAATTCTGATGAAATAATATTTGACCTATGACAGTAATGTGCTATAATTCATCTCTCATTAGTTTTCCACAGAGGCAGGGATAAGCATAAAAATTAAACGTTATACTAAAAGCAATGGATTGGCCGCTCATCTTGTCGATTGGGGTTCCTATACTTGCCTCTATCTTTGTTGGTGTTGTTTCTTGGCTTATAAAACGAGCAATTGATGGTCTTGAAAAAACAGACCAGAGAATTGAAAAAAAGGTAGATAGCATTGAGGGATTCACAAAGGTTGCATCTAATTCGATTGTTGAGATACAAACACTTCTCGCTGGAAAGGGTTATGCTATTAATCAAAGACTTGCATACTCTTCGGCTAGCCCAGTGCGCCTAACTGAATATGGAGAGACCATTATGCGTGAGAGTGGTTTTAACGAAATTCTTAAACAGAATACAAAATTTTTTGTCGACTTGGTGAGAGGAAAAAATCCGCAGACCAACTATGACATTCAAGAGTACTCTAAATCAGTGATAAATGAATTGGTAAATGCTAATAATCCTCTCACTATTTCGTTGAAAAACTATGCTTACAATAAAGGGCTGCCGCTTGAAATTATCGTGAATAGTGCAGGTATTCTATTGAGAGATGAAGTGATGAAAGAGTTGCATTTCGGCGATAAAACATTAGACGGGGAAAAGTGATTCTTGGCGCGCGCGGTTGATTATCGGATACTTATTAAGAAAAGAGCCACATGTTTCCATGTGGCTCTTGCCAATATCTGCGAGCGAGGCGTTCGGTGATCAACGACGAAAGAAATAGGGGTCGTCAAAAAGAAAGCCGAGCACTACTATCCCACAGATGAAGATCAATGCAAAACCAGAAAGCATAAGGGCGTCACCAACAGACGACATTCCTTTAACTTCTTCGTTGGGGTTACCGCGATCATCGTACACTATTTCAGTATGGCGAATCCGGTCAGCGGCCCACAGCAATTTTGTCTGCGGTGTTGCGAGAGTATGAGCGGTTTTCTCAAAAGACCCATCCTTCGCAATTTGATTTCGGTAAAAGGCTTGATCAATGTGTGAGTCCGTTAGAAGCACTGGCATCATTCCACCATTGAGGTGCATGACGCAGAAGTTGAGAAGCCAGCCGATTATTACAGCGAGGACGGACATGCGGAATATTCTACCCGTCCATCGGCGGATCGCCATCATTGTTCCAATGCGCGTCATTGTTTTACCTCGGCATGTGCCTGCCAGCAGATATTTGTTGGGAAATAAATCTAAGCAGATTATAACACGGAATTATTATGTATGTCAAATCTCGTCCCTAGCACCCAAAACCCCTCAAATAGCGTATAATGAAGGGTATGATTCCAGACGATATAAAGGCATACGGGAAACAGTTCGATTTTGAGCCAAACATCGAGAACGCCGCCAAACTGAAGAAGTTTGGCAAATTTGTGGTTGTGGGCATGGGCGGGTCGCACCTTGCGGCAGATATTATCAAAGCGTGGCATCCGGAGATCGACATTATCGTGTGGTCCAATTATGGAATGCCGCCGCTTGCGGAAAAAGATCTTAAAGATCGCTTGATTATTTTAAGCTCGTACTCCGGCGGCACCGAAGAAACACTCGACGCATTTGCTGTGGCAAAGACGAAGAAACTTTCGTTCGTCGTTATTGCCTCAAAGGGGAAATTGCTGTCGATGGCAGATAAGGCGAAGATCCCGTACGTGCGACTTCCCGACATGCACCTTCAACCGCGCATGGCGACGGGGGTGAGCCTTAAAGCGATGCTTGCGCTGATGGGCGAGAAGAACCTGCTTGCGGAATCCAAACTGCTTGCGACGCAGTTGCATCCGTCCCGCGAAGAGCTTCGCGGCAAAGATCTTGCGCGGCGCATTCATGGCGTGGTGCCGATCATCTACGCGTCCACGCGCAACGCGGCGCTCGCGTACAACTGGAAGATCAAGTTCAACGAGACGAGCAAGATCCCGGCGTTCTATAACATCGTTCCGGAATTGAACCATAACGAAATGACGGGTTTTGACGTAAAGACGAAGACGCTGCCGCTCTCACGCAACTTCCATTTTATATTCCTTAAGGATGCGGGCGACGATCGGCGTCTTATCAAGCGTATGAATGTTTTGGAGAAACTGTATCGTGATCGTGGATTCAAGACGGAGATCATTTTGCTCCAGGGCAAGACGGAGCTCAATAAGATATTCAACGCGCTGAACCTTGCCGATTGGACTGCCTATTACAGCGCAAAGATGTATGGCGTGGAGCCGGAGCAGGTGCCGATGGTAGAGGAGTTCAAGAAGCTCATCGCGCGGAACACCACATAAGCTCTGCGAGTGAAATATTTCCGGAGAAATACGAGTAATAGTTATCAGCACTTTATTCGGAGGATAGTATGAAAAAACATCAGGCAACCGTATCAGATTCGCTGATACTTTTTATCTTTATCGTCATCAACTCATTTGTCTATCTTTGGCTTTACCAGTATTGCCATCGGAGGATCTTGATTGCGATCGCGGGTACGGTATTGTTCATTCTCGTTGAATACATATTCTATCTCTGGATAAAGAAAATATTCAAACGGTGCCCTGAGCCGCATAAAGTTCACATCCTGCGTTACTAGCGGCGTGACTTTGCTCCTTTGCCGGACATCTTTACTGGTGTCCGGCACTTTTTTGCTTCATCAATTTTTAATGCGTGGTGGGGTATAATAGGATGGATGCCAATGATGAAGAAGCCTGTCCAGCTGCAATGGACTCTGCACGCGCGGGCAAAGATGAACCACTATCAGCTAACGCCGTCGCGCGTGCGGCACGTGCTCCATTCGCCCAAGCGCGTGGAGGAGGGCGTCGCGCCGAAGACGGTGGCGATGATGCAACCGGTGTCCATAAAGACCGCCGCCGGTAGGACCGGCAGTGGTATGAAGGAATCGTGGAGCCAAGAGATATGGGTAATGGTGCAGGACGTTGCGGGAGCCCGGAAAGTGATCAGCGCATGGCGCTATCCGGGCGTCACAAAGCCTCGCGACGCCGCATTCTTAAAAAAGGAGTACGGAGAATTTTTGGCAGACGAATGAAACTTTTTCTCTTATAATACGGTATTAACTATCCATCAGGCATGATTATCACCAGTTCTGCATTCGATGACGGGGGCACGGTCCCAAGAAAATTTACGTGCGACGGCGGGGATATGAACCCCGAGCTTTTGATACAAAACGTTCCAGCGGAGGCGCAGAGCCTTGCGCTTATTTTGCACGATCCGGATGCGCCGACGCCGGGTGGGTTCACACATTGGGTGATATGGAATATTGATCCCGCGACTGCGATCATAAAAGAAGAGAGTATCCCACCGAGAGCGGTCGAAGGTGCAAACGACGCTGGACGCGTGGGATATTTTGGTCCGTGTCCGCCGCCCGGAGCACCGCATCACTACCACTTCCAACTCTATGCGTTCGACGCAGTCCTCGATCTTGCCGATGGCGCGCCGGTGGCGCCGCTCCGGTCGGCGATAGAAAAACATAGCATTGCGAGCGCGGAACTCGTGGGTCTCTATGGCCGCGAACAACACGATGCAAAATAAAATTCCTACTATGATACCTTCACTGGGGATATCCCTTAATGCTTCCGAAAAAAATATCGAAAGGAGTCTTGTTGAAGTGCGGGCAAAATATGCGACCGATGACGATGCCCAGCTGGTCGCCGCCTTTATTAAGGGCGATGGCGATGCTTTTGCGGCACTGGTGGATCGACATATGCCGATGGTCTATAAGTTTACGTATCGTTATGTGGGCAATGCCGATGCCGCAAACGATATCGTGCAGGATGTATTCATAAAAGTGTGGAAGAATATCAAAAAGTTTGACCGGACGAAGAACTTCAAAACATGGCTACTTACGATCGCAAAGAACACCGCGCTTGACGCTCTTAAAAAGAAAAAAGCGGTGTTGTTCTCCAAAATAGAAGAAGGGGATGCCGACCTTGATACATTCCTTGCGCCATTCGTCGAGACCCCCGATCTTCCGGACGAGGTGCTTCAAAGGAAGGAGACCAAAGCCGACCTTGAACACGTATTGGCGGAGCTGAGTCCCTCGTATCGGAGCGTGCTTTTGCTTCGCTATACCGAACATCTCAAGTTTCGCGAGATCGCCGATGCGCTTCAGGAGCCTATTGATACGATTAAAAGCAAACACCGTAGGGCACTCATTCAGCTCCGGAAGCTGCTCGCCGAAGCACCCAAATCGGCCGGTGACTCGTATCACTAAGGGTAATCAAGAGCTATTGTATGAACAACAATTACGAAAGACTTTTTTCCACCCTCAAAGCCCCTGAGCCGCCGACCGGTTTGACGGAAAGGATTTTGTTGCGCATCGGTGTCCGCGAACGGCGGATGCTTGGCGCAAAGATCGCCGTATCCGCGGCCGTGTTCGGCGCATCGGTGGGGATCGCCATAGCGGGATACGTCAATCTGGTCGCGAGCCTTTCGCAGTCCGGATTTTTCCAGATCGCGTCGCTCATGTTCTCCGACTTCTCGACGATGACGGCCAACTTTCCGGACTTTGCGTTGTCGATCATGGAGTCACTTCCGATATTCACCACCGCACTGCTTTTGAGCGGGGTGCTTTTTGCCATTTGGTCCATGGCGGCGCTCATCGACGAGACATCGCTTTTCCGAAATGGGCGCGCCACTGCTTTTTTTGCGGTAAAATGATCCATCGTATATCGCATGAGTAATTTTTTGGAATCAAAGACGATACGCACGGTGCTCTGGGCGCTGGGCGGATTGATCATTCTTTTTGTGGTGTTTGGATTGGGTATCGCCGTCGGATATCAGCGCGCGAGATTCGCCGACGGATTCGATAATAACTATTTCCGGATATTCTATGGCGCCCCGCCGGGCGGTCCGATGGGATTTGCGACGCCGCCAATGCCAGTCGGCATCCATGGCGTCGTAGGAACGGTGATCGATCTTGGCACGTCCACCATCTCCGTAAGGGATCAACAGAATAACGAGCAGTCGATAGCGGTGTCTTCCGGGATGGTCATCCGGGATGCCGACAATGACGTGACGATCGCGAGTGTTGCGATTGGCGATCAAATCGCCGTAATCGGCGAACCGAACGCCGTTGGCCAGGTGAACGCCCGCTTTATCCGTATTCTTTCCACCTCATCGTCGACTCCAAATTAATTTATCACCACCCACTCTATGTTTGGTAATTTCATAAAAAAAATGCGAGCGCATAAGATCATCACGGGCATTGTCGTGATCGTGATCGTTGTTGGCGGGTATTATTGGTATAGCGTTGCAAGTGTCGCGCCGACCGTTACGAAATATGTCGTGGAGGATGCGACCGACGGAGCAATTGTGTCTTCGGTTTCCGCCACTGGGCAGGTGCAGGCGGGCACGACGATCGATGTCACGCCAAAGGTTTCCGAGACGGTCACTTCCATTCCGGTCACCGTCGGCCAGCACGTGAATGCCGGCCAATTGCTCGTTCAGCTCGATCCGACGAATGAGCGTCAGGCGCTCAACCAGGCGCAACTCGCACTGGAGCAGGCGCAGCTTTCTGCGCAAGAAACCGATCAAGTGGCGACCACGACGCTTTTGCAACAGCAGGATGCGGTAACGACGGGAGAGCAATCGGTGGCGAATGCTTCAACGACGCTCGTGCAGGATTATCAGAGCGGATTTAATAATTTAGGTCCGACATTCGTGAGCTTACAAACGGTGATGGTGGGGTTGCAGGATTTTGTGCAGGGGAATGATCTTAGTAAGACACAAGAAGACCCCGATGCCTTCGTGAGCCTTATGCCCGATTATCTTCAGCCGGGAGTAGTTCCGTATGAGACGACGTTGCAGGGAGATTACACTGCGGCCACTGCGGCATATCAAAAGAACCTTGCCGATTATAACGCCGCATCCGCGAGTTCCAGCGAGGCATCAATGGATGCGCTTTTTTCCGAAACGCTCAATACCGCACAGACGATTAATACCGCGGTCACTGCCGGGAAGAATTTTCTCACGTATGTCGTCAATACCTATCCGTCGTCAGGAAGCAGTACAAAACCTCTCCCCCCGATTACGAACACGCTCCAGACCAATTTTTCCACCTACACAACTACAATGACCAGCCAGGTGTCGGGCGTGCAGAGCACGATAACAGGAATCGCGAGTGATAAAAATAATATTGTGAACACCCAGAATTCGCTTCAGCAGGCAAGCGAGACCCTTGCCGAGACGCTCGCGGGTCCGACGGCTACCACTTTGCTTAGCCAGCAAATCAGCGTCCAGAGCGCGCAAAACAATTTGACGACCGCCCAGCAGAACCTTGCCTATACGTCGGTGACGGCGCCGATCTCGGGGGTCGTCTCCGCGATCGCCGCCACCGTTGGCGAGGCGCCGGGATCCAATGCGGTGACGATCGTTGGTGATGGGCAGGTTGCGGAGGTGACGTTGAACGAGATTAATGCGGCAAAGGTATCGCTCGGCAATCCGGCGACGCTTATCTTCGACGCACTTCCGAATCTCTCCCTTGCGGGAACGGTCGTTCAGATCAGTCCGGTGGGGACGGTGAGTCAGGGGGTGGTGAGCTATAACGTGCAGATCGGATTTTCCCAGCCGGCGGACACTTCGAGCACAAATCAGGTCAAGTCGGGAATGAGCGTGACCGCAAACATTGTGACGCAGGTTGATCAGAACGTTATCGCGGTGCCGAATGCGGCGGTGATAACGTCGGGAAGCATATCCTATATTCTCGAGCCGTCGACGCCAATTTCCGCAGCGGATCTTGCATCGAGCGCAAACGGCGGAATCATCCTTTTGGCTACAAAGCAGGTTCCGGTCATCGTGGGTTTGGCCAATGATACGATGACAGAGATCGATTCCGGCGTGGCGGTCGGCGATCAGATCATTGTGCAAACCATAAAATCCGCGAACGCAACGAAGACCACTGCGTCGGCCGGAGGCACGAGCGCGCTCCAGCTGCTTGGCGGCGGCGCGGGTGCAAGAACTGGCGGCGGCGGAGCTGGATTTACGCGCCCCGCGGCAGTGCCATAGATACAATTATCCAAACAACAATACCAAATGCCCAACAAGGACATCATCGTATGTAAGGACATTAAAAAAGCATATGGAATGGGGGAGACCATGGTGGTGGTGCTGAAAGGGATAACCTTTTCCATCCAAGAGGGCGAATTCGTCGCCATCATGGGGCCATCCGGCTCCGGAAAATCCACACTCATGCATATTTTGGGTGCGCTTGATACGCCGACGAGCGGCGAATATTTTTTGGATGGCAAGGATGTATCAAAGCTTTCGGATGAAGAATTGGCGGACATCCGCCGCGAGAAGATCGGATTTGTTTTCCAGGCGTTCAACCTGCTTCCGCGTACGAGCGTCTTACGCAACGTTTCTTTGCCGCTTATTTATGCGAATATGCCAAAAGAAGAACGTGAGGTGATCGCAAAGAAAGCACTTACCGATGCGGCGTTCCCGGAGGCATTTTGGGGATACCATTCCAATCAGATCTCGGGAGGTATGATGCAGCGCGTGGCGATCGCACGGTCGCTCGTAAATAACCCGGCGCTCATTCTCGCGGACGAGCCGACGGGAAATCTTGATTCCAAGACCGGCGAAATCGTATTGCATACGTTTCAAAATCTCAATATGACGCAAGGCAAGACGGTGGTGCTTATCACGCACGAGCCATATGTGGCGGAACACGCCGATCGCATCATTCACATTATGGACGGCAATATTGTTACTGACGAAAAGAATCATCACAAGAGACTTGCGCGAAACGAAAAAGATATTCCTCATGACAACACGTGATCTTTTAGAAGAAACTTATAGTGCGGTGACCGTCAACAAGGTGCGGTCCGGTTTGACGATGCTTGGCATCGTGATCGGCATTGCGTCCGTGATCGCGCTCGTTGCCGTCGGGCAGGGTTCGCAGGCGTCCATCCAGGCGAGCGTCGATTCGCTCGGCGCGAACCTGGTGATGGTGACGCCGGGCGCGCAAGCGACATTTGGATCGGGCGTGCGCGCGGCGGCCGGAAGCGCACAGACGCTCACCCCCGACGACGCGACCGCGATCGAATCGGTCAATAACGTGGCGGCGGTGGCGCCGGAGATCAGCGGCCGCTATCAGGTGGTCTATAAAGCCAACAATGCCAATACGAGCATCATGGGGACGACTCCGGCATATCTGCCGGTGCGCGATGTATCAATTGATACCGGAAGTTTCTTTACCGATCAGGACGTTGCCGATTCGAACCTTGTCGCCGTCATCGGCCCGACAGTGTTGCAGAGCCTTTTTGCACCGAGCGCCGACGCGAGTGCGACGCCAGACATGGCAATTGGTCAACAGATACGGATCAATGGAAATATTTTCACGGTGATCGGTGTCACTGTGGCAAAGGGCGGAAGCGGATTTAGTAATCAGGATGACATGATTTACGTCCCGCTTGGCGCCGACCAGCACTATCTTTTGGGGAGCAGCGCCTATCTCACGGAGGTGGATGTTGAGGCTTCAACCCAGCAGGCAATGACCCAAGTGCAGAGCGACATCACAAATCTTTTGCTCCAGCGTCATAATATCGCGAACGCTGCACAGGCCGACTTTACTATATTGAATCAGGCGAGCATCGTTTCCACCGCGTCGAGCGTGACGGGCACGTTTACGACGCTCCTCGCCGCGATCGCCGCGATTTCGCTCCTCGTCGGCGGCATCGGCATTATGAACATGATGCTCACAACCGTCACCGAACGCACACGCGAGATCGGTCTGCGCAAAGCGATCGGTGCGAAGAAGAACGATATTACACTTCAATTTCTTGCGGAGTCCGTGATGCTCACGTTCGGCGGGGGATTGATCGGCATTGTTCTTGGCTGGCTCGCGGCCACCGTCATATCTATCGTCACCGGTGTCGCCACCAGTGTCTCTATCCCTTACATCTTACTCGCATTCTTCGTTTCGGCGGCGATTGGGATCATCTTTGGATACTATCCGGCTCGGCGAGCAGCCGGGTTGAATCCTATTGAAGCCCTTCGATACGAGTGAGTATGAGGCAATGTATTTTGAGGCATGGAAGATTAAATGCCTCAAAATACATTGCCTCATACTCACTCGTAGGTAATGAGATTTAATAGGATTAAAAGGTCGTTTTATAGAAAAATAAAAAATTAAAAAGTTTAAGAGAATATGAAAAAATACTTAGTGCATATTATTTGGCTGGTGGTCGCGATTGTGGTTGGCACAGGAGGGTTCTTTTATGGCAGATCGATCGCCACAACTTCCCGCGCAGGATTTGCTGGCGCGACAGGTGCATATGGTTCTTCCACGCGGCGATTGGCGGGAGGAGCGGCCGGCGGGTTTACCACCGGGCAGATTCTTTCGTTCGGGAGTGGCGACATGACGCTCCAGCTTGCGAACGGCAATTCGGAGGTAGTGCTGTATGCCAGTTCGACGCCGGTTACGGAACCGACGACTGTTTCTCCGAGCACGCTTTCTGTCGGGACCAACGTGATGGTGGCAGGAACCACTAATTCAGATGGGAGTCTTACCGCGACGACCATCCAGGTCCGGACCAGTACGGCAGGAGGATATGGTGGAGGGAGTGGCGCAGGTGCCGCTACAGGACAATAAGGTTTTAAAAAATCTCCGCAAATGCGGAGATTTTTTAAATAGATGGTATATCGCTCGTTGGCATGGCGTTATAGGCGCGGATCCTCCTTATAAAATAAAACATCAATGGGAAATCACGGGGTCTATTTATCCACAGTATCTGTTTGCCGGTCAAAAAGAACGTTATATAATACCAATATAGTTTGCCGCGAGCCGCTGGGTGGCTGTTTCGGCGTTCTTCGGAAAATATTGTTACGATGCCTTTAAAAAAAACGCTTTCAAAAAAGCAGGGGCTCATAAAGAAAGGATCACCACACAAGAAAGCTGCGCCCATAAAGAATGCTTCGGCTGCAAAGTCGGGAAAGCCGGCAAGGTCAGGAAAGCAGGTCTCATCTCGCGCGCAACGTCAGCAACGATTGCTTCGTATCGTCCGGCGTGCCCAGCCGATAGTCATCGAAAAGCGGGCTCAGCAGCTTGAGCGCCATGATAGCAATCCGATCATCGCGCCGCGCGAGGGGAATTATTGGGAAATGAAGGCCACGTTCAATCCCGGCGCGGTCTACGCGGACCATCGCGTGCATCTTCTCTATCGCGCGATTGGCGGTGATGATATTTCGGTGTTGGGATATGCGGCGAGCGATGACGGTGTGTTATTTGTGGACCGATCGGACGAACCTGCATATCGTCCGTGTGCCACCAAGAGCACGACGCCAAAGGAAGAACAAAAAATACTCAGCCCCGCATATTTTTCCGGCGGAGGATGGAATGGCGGCTGTGAGGATCCGCGCCTTACGCTGATCGATAATACGATCTATCTTACCTATACCGCATTCGACGGCTGGGGCTCCATACGCATCGCGCTCTCATCGATCGCACTCGAAGATCTTTTAAATAAACGTTGGAAATGGAAGAAACCAGCGATGATCTCGCCGCCGGGGCAGATCAATAAAAATTGGGTGATCTTTCCGGAGAAGATCAATGGCAAGTTTGCGATTCTGCACGGCATCACGCCCGACATACTGATCGAATATGTGGACTCGCTGGATTTTGACGGCGCGACGTTTATTGAAAGCGCGCGTCCCTCGAATGAGCGGGTGGAACTTCGTAAAGGGGTGTGGGATAGCCGGGTAAGAGGAGTGGGCCCATCGCCGATGAAGACGAAGGATGGATGGCTCGTGCTGTATCACGCGGTCGATGAACGAAACGATCCGGGCCGCTATAAGCTCGGCGCGATGATCCTCGATAGTAATGATCCGACGAAGGTATTGTATCGTTCCCGTTCGCCGATCCTCGAACCCGATTTTGATTATGAGAACAACGGATTCAAGTCGGGCATTATTTATTCCTGCGGCGCGATCATAAAGGATGGCGAGCTCTATGTGTACTACGGCGGTGCCGATTCGGTGACGTGCGTCGCAATGGCGAACCTGGAAAAATTTTTGCACGAATTGAAGACGTACGGTGCGCCCAAGCTCGAGCCGGAAAATAACGTGAGCACAAGAAAGACCAATGGTGGGCGCTAAACGATCACCGGAAAATCCGATACTCATTCCGGATACTGTTGTGCCCTGGGAATCAGAGGCAGTTTTCAATCCATCGGTGGTGGAAGATAAAAGCGGGAAGATACACTTGCTCTTTCGCGCCATCGGCACCAAGACAGATGTAAATGGCGTCGAAGTAGAGGTTTCGACGATCGGCTACGCGGTGGGAAAGAATGCAGTGCGGTTTGGCGAGCGACATCAGCTCGTAGCGCCAACCGAGCCATGGGAACGGTACGGGTGCGAGGACCCGCGCGTCACCGAATTTGAGGGTCGTTACTATATTTTTTATACCGCCGTCTCCGATTTTTCGGCGGATGGCATCAAGGTGGCGGTCGCGATTACGAAGGATTTTAAAACCGTGGACGAGCGGCATCTCGTGACGCCGTTCAACGCCAAGGCGATGGCACTTTTTCCGGAGCGCATCAACGGCAAGATCGCGGCGCTCATCACGGTGAACACCGACCGACCGCCGGCCAAGATATGCCTTGCGCTCTTTGATCGCCTGGAGGATATGTGGTCCAAGGATTATTGGGATGCGTGGTATAAAGATTTTGAGAAGCACGTGATCGACATCGAGCAGAACGAGAAGGATCAGATCGAGGTCGGTTCGGCGCCGCTCAAAACAAAGGATGGCTGGCTCATCTTTTATTCATATATCTATAATTATTTTTCCCCGCCACCGATCTTCGGCATTCAGGCGGCATTGCTCGATCTTAACGATCCACAAAAGATTGTTGGCGAAGTAAAGCGGCCGTTCATCGCGCCGCAGGAAGAATATGAGTTCTACGGCCGCGTGCCGCATATTGTGTTCCCGTCGGGCGCGCTCATAAAAGGATCCGAAGTGTACGTGTATTATGGCGCGGCGGACACGACCTCGTGCGTGGCGACATTTAAAAAGAAAGAATTACTCGAACAGCTGGTGTTCACGGCGGAGCGACAATTGCGGCGCTTTGAGGGGAATCCGATCATCGCGCCGATGCCGGAACATGCATGGGAATCGGAGGCGACGTTCAACCCCGCCGCAATCTATGAAGGCGGAAAGGTACACATCTTATACCGCGCGATGTCCAACGATAACACATCCGTCATCGGCTATGCATCGTCGCCGGATGGCGTGAACATCACGGAGCGGCTGATCGATCCGATCTATACTCCGTGTCTCGACTTTGAACAAAAGAAGGTTCCGGGTGGCAACTCCGGCTGTGAAGATCCGCGTGTCACGAAGATCGGCAACCGTATCTATATGTGCTATACGGCATATGATGGCGTCGACTCGCCGCGAGTAGCCTTTACTTCCATAGCCGTAAATGATTTTCTTGATCATTGCTGGAAGTGGACCGCGCCGATCCTCATTTCGCCACCGAGTATGGACGACAAGGATGCCGCGGTGTTTCCAAAGCAAATCGACGGGAAATATGTGTTCCTCCACCGGCTCGGTTCGGAGATCTGGATCGATCGCGTGGATGATCTCGACTTCAAAAATGGAAAGTTCCTCGGCGGCGAGGTCTTGATGCGCCCGCGCGACACCGCGTGGGATTCCAAGCGCATCGGCATCTCGGCGCCCCCGATCGAGACGAGATATGGCTGGCTGCTTTTGTATCACGGCATCTCCAAGCGCACCGGGCATTATAACGTCCGCGCCGCACTGCTCGATCTCAAAGATCCGTCAAAGATTTTATATCGCACGCACGATCCGCTCCTTGAACCGACGCCCGCATACGAACGGCAGGGGATCGTGAACAACGTCGTCTTCCCATGCGGCGCCGTCGTCCTGCGGCATCAGCTTTTTGTCTACTATGGTGGTGCGGACAAGGTGGTGGGCGTGGCGTCCATCGATATCGACCTGCTTATTGAAGGACTGGTGCGCGAGGCGAAGTTTGGGAAGAATTGAAAGTTCGAATACCCCGCCCTTTATCCCCAGGTTGACGCCGAGCGCTCTCCCGCGCTAAAATAGTTAAGTAACCTAATAGTTATATTTTCGAATATAACGTGGTATTACTGATATGGCACAAAAACCGGCAACCATGGAGGAGCTCGTGTCGCACATGTTCATCATGGGGCGGCTTATGCGTGACAGGATGCATAAAAATCTTGATAGCGGACAGTGCACGCTCTTGGAGTTTGAAACGCTAAAATATATAAAGGACACTGATCAACCGCACATGCGTGACGTGGCGAAGAACTTTCACGTGACGCCGCCCGCGGCAACGCTCCTGATTGATTCGCTCGTAAAGGCAAAGCTGCTCGCGCGGGTGACGGACCCGAAGGACCGTCGCTCGGTGCGCGTGGCGATGACGGCAAAGGGAAGGCAGCTGCTTGAGCGGGGTATCACAAAAAAAGTGAACGAAATGCGCAAAATATTCGGTATTCTGACCCCTGCGGAGCGCACCCACTTCGTGACTGCCCTTAAAAAAATAATCAAAAATAATTCATAACCTTATTATTTAATCACCAATGAAAGCATTTTTTATAAAAAATTATATAGTGGTCGGGATCATTGTATTGCTTGCCGCGGCCGGAGGGGCATATTGGTATATCAGCACCGCAAATCCACCGACCTTTGGCGCGGTAACGGTATCAAAGGGCAATGTCATCCAATCGGTTGACGAGCCGGGCAGTGTGCTTGCCGAGAACAGTGCGATAATGTCATTTCAGGAGGGCGGCCAGATCGCGCACGTGTATGTGAGCGAAGGCAGCCAGGTTTCCGCCGGGACGGCGCTTGCCGATCTTGATTCCGCGCAATTGAATGCGGCGGTATCCCAGACGAATGCTGCGGTGCAACAGGCAACCGCCGGACTCGCCGCGGCACAGGCACAGCTTGACCAGCTCGCGAGCGGTACGCGGCCCCAGCAACTGACGATTGACGCGAGTGCCGTCACAAGTGCGGATCAGTCGCTTGGCATCGCCGTCGGCAATGCGTACAGCGCGTCGGACGATGCGGTGCGCAACCAGCTCGACAATATGTTTGCCAATCCCCAGAGCAATAATCCTACGTTCCTCGTGCCGGATAGCAATTCGCAGACGGTGAACAATATTCAAGGCCAGTGGTTGCAGATCGGTGCGGCGCTTACGCAGTGGTATGCGGAGCTCACTGCAACGAGCACCGGCTTCGATCCCGCAACGCTTTCAGGAACGGCATCGAATAATCTCGGACAGATTCAATCTTATATAGACACTCTCGCGCTTGCTGTGAATGGTGCGACGCCTAACGCGACCGTGCCCGCCGCCACGCTTGCGGTATATAAAGGTGATGTTGCCGCCGCTCGCGCCGAGATAGAGGCCTCAATCGGCGCCGTTTCGGGCGACCAATCCGCGCTCACCGCAATGCAGAATGTGCTCACGCTTGCGCAGGCGGGATCTACGCCACAGGCAATCGAGGCCCAGCAGGCGGTAGTGGCGCAGGCGCAGGCTGCAGTGGCTGCCGCGCAAGCTGCCGCTGCGAGCGCGCAGGTGGCGCTCGACCATACGTCGCTCATCGCGCCGTTCAGTGGCACGGTGCAGAATTTGACGGCGCAGGTAGGTCAGGTGGTCGCGCCCGGAGCGCCCATGTTGTCGCTTATCAATAGCAGTGGCTTAAAGATCCAAGCATATGTTTCCGAAAAAGACGTAGCGAATGTAAAACCGGGGGAAACGGCGGCGGTGACGCTCGACGCGTTCGGCACCGGCACGACATTCCCCGCGACGGTCACTACGGTGGATGCGGCGCAGACCCAGGTGAACGGTTCGGCGGCATATCTCGTGACGCTCCACTTTACGAATCCCAATAGCCAGATTAAAGATGGTATGACGGGCAATGTACACATCGTTGAAGCGGAGCATAATAATATTATCGAAGTGCCGAGCGATCTGGTGATCAATAACGGTAATGATTATTTTGTGCTGATGCAGAACGGAAAGGTGGCCGCGCAGCAACCGGTGACCATCGGACTGGTGGGTGCGAGTACGACGGAGATCACGTCCGGATTGAGCGTCGGCGAAACAATAAATAATTTTTAATCACCATGCCTGAATCTGAAAACGAAAAAAAGCCGTCAAGCGGCGGCCGGGGAAAACTTATCATCTGGGTAATCGTTGCGCTCATCGTCATCGGCGGTGCGGGTGCGGGAGTCTATTATTATGTTTCCTCAAAGACGGTGTACATCGATCTCTCACAAATCCAGGCACCGCTCATCAACCTTTCGCCGACGAACTCCGGCGTGTTGCAGGCGCTCTATGTGAACCCGGGCGATACGGTGACGGCGAACGAGCCGGTAGCACTCGTGGGCAACGAGGTTGTGGAATCGCAGACGGCTGGCGAGATCGTCACGACGGACAATAACATCGGTCAATTTATGAACACGCTGACCGGACAGGGGACGGTGGCGACGATGATCGATCCGACCCAGCTTCGCGTGGTGGGCAACCTCGATGAGAATAAAGGATTATCGAATATTCAGGTTGGCGATTCGGCGACCTTCACCGTGGATGCGTTCGGCGGTCAGACATTTAAGGGCGTGGTAGACGAAGTGGCGCCGTCATCGGAGCAAAGCGACGTGGTATTCAACATTTCCAACGAGCGCCCCACGAACCAGTTCGCCGTGTATGTGCGCTTTGACCCAACGCAATATCCGCAATTGAAGAACGGCATGTCGGCGAGGATTTGGGTGTATACGCAATAAAAAATGAAAAGAGTGTTTGTCTTTTTGCACGCAAATGCCACACGAAGACGGTGAGCGCGCAAAAAGACAAACACTCTTTTCATTTTGCAGATTGATAAATATAAAACAATTAAGAGAATAATAAATTCATTGTGGCTGAAGCAATAGAAGAAAAAACAGAAAAAAAGAGCAATCTTCGATGGTGGGTGCTTGGCACCGTCATCTTCGGAACTTTTTTAGGACGCCTCGATCAGACGGTGGTCAACCTTGCCCTTCCAAAGATCATCGGCGATTTTAGTATCAGCGTTTCGGATGCGGCCTGGATCTCCACGGCGTATATTTTGGCGAATGCGGTGTTTGTGCCGGTCTGGGGAAAACTGGGAGACACCGCCGGGCGTAAGAAGATCTACTTGATCGGCTTCATCGGTTTTATCATCGCGTCGGCGCTCTGCGCCGTCGCATGGAATCTACCATCGATGATCGTATTCCGCATCATCCAGGGCTTTGCGGTATCGGCGGATTATCCGACGGCAATGGCGATCCTTGCCATCACCTTTACCGATATGAAGGAACGCGCGCAGGCACTCGGCATCTGGTCCGCGGCCTTTGCCGTAGCGTCGGTGTTCGGCCCGTTGATTGGCGGACCACTCATCGACAACTTCAACTGGCGTTCGGTGTTCTTCATCAACATCCCGCTTGGCATTGTTGGATTATTCCTTGCGCTCACGTTTATCGATGAATCAGTAGGGGCAAAACGCAGTGCAAAGTTTGATTGGTGGGGAGCGAGCCTGCTCGGCGCCGCGCTTTTTACGCTCACGCTCGTACTTGACCAAGGGCAGACGTGGGGATGGATGGCCGCTGCGAGCCTCGCATGTTACTTCGGTACGATCCTTTTCAGCATATTATTTTATGTGGTTGAGACGCGCCAGGACGAACCGATCGTGGACTTCAAATTTTTCAAGATCCCCGCGTTTGTATATACGTTGCTCAACAACTTCATCGTCTTCATGGCGCTCATCGGCGCGATTTTTCTTATCCCGATTTTTGCTGAAACATTTTTGGGATATGACGCCACGCAGACCGGCTATCTTTTTATACCCCTCGCTATCGCTCTCATGGTGGCGGCACCGCTCGGCGGTCGATTGATCGGAAAGGTGAAGCCGAGCTACGTCATATTCGCGAGCACGGTGGTGTGCGGAATCGGCATGTTTCTGCTTTCATACATTGATCCGCGATCGACTGCAGTCGATATCATCATCCCGATGTGTGTGATGGCCTTCGGTCTCGGTTTTGGAATGGCACAGCGCACCAACATCGTCGCCGTCGTCGTGCCGCAAAATGAGATTGGCGAGGCGTCCGCTATCCTTGCGCTCGTGCGGAACATTTCTGGCGCGTTCGGTGTAGCGATTTTTAGCACCCTGCTCGATAATTCTGTAAATGGGAATGTGTTTTCCATTGCAAAGCAAAGTATTTTGAACGGCTCCGGGGTTAAGTTAATGGAGCAATTCACAAGCCTCATCATCCTTAAAGCGCAAGTGGCAGGCTATGCGACGGTCTTCGAAGTGGCGGCGAGTATCGTCATTATAGGATCGTTTACGTCATTGCTCATCAATATTCCAAGAGAGGCGATCAATGCCGAACATCATGTGATTGCGGAATAATCTCTCATATAATAAAAAAATCCTATGCGTACCGGCCTCATTGCAAGTCTTATCGCCTTCGAAGTTTTACTCGTCATGGTTCACCTTGCGGTGTACGCGACGCTTGTGGCAGCGTTCGGCATCGGCGGCATATGGCTCAAGGTGTTGTTTATTATTCTCGCGCTCACGTTCGTTTCCGCCTCGGCACTTTCGCACTTTTATAAAGGCGCGATGGTGGATTGGTATTATCGATTTTCCGCGTACTGGTTTGGACTCGTGCACTTTTTATTCGGCGGTGCGGTGATATTTTATTTCACGCTTGGGATATTCTATGCGCACAATGTGTACATTTCCCCGGCGCTCGTTGGTGGAATTTGCTTCGGCGTATTCTTTTTGATCCATCTCTACGGCACCGTGCAAAGCCAGCGGCCAAAGGTGACGAGCGTCAATATCCCATTCTCGCACCTTTCCGGATTTCGCGCTGATTTTTGGAAAGGGAAAAAGATCGTGTTCGTGAGCGATTTTCAATTGGGAAATATTTATCAGCAGGGCTTTGTTGCTCACGTGGTCAAGCGCATCGCGGCGCTTGATCCGTACGCGGTGCTGATCGGCGGCGATCTCTATGACGGCGTCGTCTGCGATGAGAAAAAATTGATCGAGCCATTGCGCGCGCTCCATCCCGCCGGCGGCACATACTTTATTACCGGTAATCATGAATACTATATGCCGGATGTCCCGCGCGCGATCGCCGCGATCCGCGCCGCAGGCATCACGGTGCTGGATGATAAAAAAGTGGAGCTTGGCGGCGGCATCGACCTTATTGGCGTCGATTATCAGTCGTCGCATAAACGGGAAGACTTCAAGAAAACGATCGCGCGCATCGGCGTTGATCGCACGCGGCCGAGCATCCTCCTTAAGCACGAACCGATCGACCTTGACGTTGCCGAGGCTGCGGGCGTCTCGCTTGATCTTTCCGGACATACGCATCACGGGCAGATCTTCCCACTCATGTTCTTTACCTGGCAGATTTATAAAGGATTTGATTATGGCTTAAAACGACTTGGCGGCATGCAAGTGTTTACCTCCAGCGGCGTTGGTACATGGGGTTCGCCCTTGCGGCTGGGAACAAAGTCCGAGATCGTGGAGATTGAGTTTATCTAGTCTGCCGTGTTCGGCCGGCGGAGAAGCATGAATGCGAGTATGAGTGCAAACGCCGTGAGTGACATCGTGGGGATGGTCACGTAGCCGTACTGGAGGAAGTAAACATACGAGCAGCTTGGGCCGATCGCGGAGCAGGGGACGATCGCGCCGCCGCCGAGCTGAAGGTACATATGATATGCCGCGATCGGGAATCCGATGCCGGAGAGGATAAGACATGCCTTTTGCGTCCACGCGTGGAACTTGCGCACATGCTCTTCTTTTCGTGCAAACAGTGCAAGGAACAATATCACGGCTTCGGTGTAAAGGAGCCCGCGTTGAATCCAGCAGAGCTCGCACGGCGCGAAATGTGCATATTCGGAATAGAACAGGCTGCCGACGACCGATCCCGCTGCTACAAGAAAAGAAAGCAGGATTGCGTGGTCACCCAAGAATTTAGTGATCTTCTTTCCCCAGCCGGTCTGGTCGAGTGGCGTAAGGATGATTGCGAATAAAAACAAGATGAATATGTCCGACGCGACGGTGCCGAGTGAAAGGAAATTGGTTACGGCTTGGACGAGTGGGGTCATAAGAAGGTTAAAAGTATATTAATTATATCACAACGCACAGCCGGTTTTCGTGGCGAGTGTGGCTGGCGTCTGCACGCCCACCAATCGTGCGCCATCGGAAAACACCCACGTCGGATATTGCGTAATACCATGGTCGATACACACCTGCGTTTGCCCGGATCCGCTCGGAAGTGAGCATTCCACGTATGGCAAATATTGCGCGCCGGTGCCGAACTTTGTCTTCTGCGCCGCGCAATGCGGGCACCAGAACGCGCCGTAGAACGTGGTACTGCTTTGCGCAATGCACTTTGCAAGCGAGTCGTACACGTGCGCCGGCGGCGGGAGTCCCTGCCAATATACAAAGCCGGCAAGCGCCGCGGAAATGATCAGGAGCACCCAGATGGCGATCTTAATCTGCCGCATTTCTTTTTTCTGTTTTTCTGTGGCACCATTAAGCATATACCAATCGTACTATCTTTTGCGGAGTGAAGGAAGTGAAATAAATCATTTTTCCAAGTGTAACAGTTTCATAGGCGTTCACTAATCATTATGCTTGAAATATCCGAACGGAACGACGAGGAGATCGCCGCCCAGGTCCAGAATGGCGATATCGAGTCGTTTCGTATCCTGGTTGAGCGGTACGAACCGAAAATGACCCGATACGCCAAACGGTTCTTCTTCGATGGCGACGAAGGGAAGGATCTTGTGCAGGAGGTTTTTATTAAGGCGTATGTAAACATTAAGAGCTTCGACACCAGCCGTCGCTTTTCGCCATGGATATACCGGATCGCTCACAACGAGTTTGTGAACAATATCAAGAAACGGCAAAAGGATCGGGATAACGTCTCTGTTTTCGACTTTGACGTCCTTTTTCCGCATCTCACGGCAAAAGAGACAGCCGATGACGGGTTTAATAAAGCGGAACTCAAGAGCATGCTTGATCAGTCTCTCAATAAACTGAACGAAAAATACAAGGAGCCGCTGGTGTTGTATTATTTTGAAGACATGGACTATCGGGAAATCGCGGATATTTTGCATATTCCCATATCAACGGTGGGCGTCCGATTACAGCGGGGAAGAGCGATGTTGAAAAAAATCGTAAAGGAATAATCGAGTAAAAAATGAAAGACACCGACGAAGTTATTAATATCATAAAAAGCACCGGCGCAAAAATGCACTCGCGGCGCTATTTTGTGGCGAAGACGATCCTTGCGATCGTCGGAGCGATCTGCTTGTTCTTTATTCTTCTTTTTGTGGTCAGCTTTATTATTTTTATCCTTCAGGAAAATGGGGGATTGTTTGCGACCACATTTGGGCCTGGCGGCTGGCTTACCTTCTTTTATGCATTGCCATGGAGCTTTTTATTGCTCTCCATCGCGCTTATTCTCGTGCTATGGCTGCTTCTCCGGCGCTATGCGATCATCTATCACCAGCCATTTATCTACATCCTTTTATTTTTGATCGTCATCGTTTCGCTTACGCTTTTCTTCCTTTCGGCAAGTGCGATCCATGGCGGAATAATGCGATATACGTCGAGAAATCAAATTCCGCTGGTATCGGGGGTTTATGAATTTGAGACCACTCCCATGAACGGCATGTATCGTGGTCAGGTGATGTTCCTTGCCACAAGTAGCTTTGTTATCGAGAACGCCTTCGGCCAGACATCGACGGTATTTCTCGTACCGGCCGCCTCGTCGGAATTGAATGAGATCAATCCGGGAGATTACGTGATCGTCTTTGGGCACGATGTGGCTACTGCCACGATCAATGCGGCGGGTGTGGAAACTATCGTAGATTATCAGTGATCTTTGCTGTCTTGGTGGAGTGAAATAAAGAAATCGGCGGGGTGTACTAATTGATGAACCGGTCGCGATAAAACCGCCGGCGCGAAAGGAATAAAGGTCGCAAATCAAATAATTACATTATGCCTATGGACCGCCACAGGGCGCAATAAATAATTCAAACAAAATACATCATGCATAAATAGAGCAAACCCTCCCTCGCTTTCGACCCGAGCGGAGGGTTCGCTGTTTATATGGTACCCATTCTGGAGCATGGAAGATTAAATGCTCCAGAATGGGTACCATACAAACAGCAACCCCGGATTAACAGTGATAATTCTGACCGACGCGCAGGGTGTCAAATTTTCCGAAAATATCAGAATATTAGAGCGTTGCGAAAATATCATTTTTATTAGATAATTTGAATAATCCCATGGGAGAAAAGTCTTTAAATAATAACCTACACAAAGCCGGGCGAGCAAAAAAGGACGAGTTTTATACCCAGCTCGCTGATATCGAAAACGAGTTAAAGCACTACAAAGATCAATTCCGTGGGAAGGTAATTTTTTGCAACTGCGATGATCCGAAAGAAAGCAATTTCGTGAAGTATTTCAGTATGAATTTTGAATATTTAGGATTGAAGAAATTAATTGCAACCCATTACAAAGAAGCTAATTTATTTACCAAGCAGTCGCCCTACAAATTGGAATATACCGGAGGCAAAAAAGGCAGTCGTGTGCCTGACCAAAGCAAGTTCATGACCAAAATGATAAGTGATGGCGATTTTAGGAGCGACGAGTGTATTGAGTTGCTCAAAGAGGCCGACATTGTTGTAACCAACCCGCCATTCTCTTTGTTTCGCGAATACGTCGCACAGTTGATGAAATATAACAAAAAGTTTTTAATTCTAGGCGATCAAAACGCTATAACCTATAAAGAAACTTTCGGCTTTATTAAAGAAAATAAAATGTGGCCTGGTTACGATAACGGTGGAACAAAATGGTTCCAGGTTCCAATTACGACGCATATCAGTTTTGTAGCGAAAATCCTTCTAGCACTTGGCCGCTGGCGGATGGTGGAACTACTAACTGTTCGAATGTTTTACAGATGTTAAAAGGAAAAATTTAGATTATTTCGGTTTGGGCGGGGAGCTATCCATTTTGCGGATAAGACGCTTCGTGAGGGGATATCCTTCCAAAATAGGTTCGAACCTGGCCTGATACCCAGCACATCCGTAATTCCAATCGCACGTGATTAGAAAATATTAGCTATTATGCGCTCTATGTGTTATTGTTAGCGCATATGGAAACATCTTCAAGTTCAGGTCAAGGGTTTTATGGGTTGGGCATTGCACCCAATATTTTGAATATCTTGGATAAGCTGGGATTCAAGACGCCAACGCCAATTCAGGAAAAAGCCATTCCGGTTGGCATAGAGGGAAAGGATGTGATGGGTCTCGCGCAGACGGGCACCGGAAAGACGCTCGCGTTTGGCGTGCCCTTGATCCAGGCGGCGCTTGCGGGTAAGCATGGCCTTATCATTCTCCCCACGCGGGAATTGGCTCTACAGGTGCAGGAGACGATCAATAAGGTGGGCGGGCCGTTGGGCATCCGCACGGCGCTTTTAGTGGGCGGAGAGTCCAATTATCGCCAAGTACAGGCCATCCACCGGCTTCCGCAGATCGTGATCGGTACACCGGGCCGCATTATGGACCATATGCAGCAGAAGACATTAAATTTGAATAAAACGAACATGCTCGTGCTCGACGAGGCGGACCGTATGCTCGACATGGGCTTTGCGCCACAGCTGAAGCGTATCATGGTTGGCGTTCCGCGTGAGCGTCAGACGATGCTTTTTTCTGCCACGATGCCGCAGAGCATTCTTTCTTTGGCTCAGTCGTATATGAAGCTGCCGTTGCGTATCGAGATTGCGCCATCGGGTACGACGATAGAAAAGATCACGCAGGAATTATATTTCATTTCAAAGCCGGATAAGTCGCGGCTGCTTGAAAAATTATTGTATGAGTATCGTGGATCCGTGCTCGTCTTCTCGCGCACCAAACATGGCGCAAAAAAGATCGCCGCGTCGGTGCGCGCGCTCGGCCACACCGCTGCCGAGCTTCACGCCAACCGCTCGCTCAGTCAGCGCCGCGAAGCGCTCGATGGATTCAAGAACGGCAAATATCGCGTGCTCGTGGCGACGGACATCGCCGCGCGTGGCATTGATGTAAAAGGCATCGAGCTTGTCATCAACTATGATCTTCCGGACAACGCGGAGGATTATGTGCACCGCATCGGTCGCACCGGGCGCGCCGGCGCCGCTGGCCATGCGATTTCTTTTGCCACGCCGGATCAGCGCGGCGACATCTACGGCATCGAGCGTCTGATGCGCACGAAGTTGCCACTGTCAAAAACTCCGGAGTTGCCGCCGGCGCGAGCCGAGCAGTACATTCCGCGCGAGCCGTTCACGCCATATCATGGACGCGGGGGAACACGGCCGTCGTATAGTGGCGGTGCTTCATCTTCGCGCCGTCCGGCGTTCAATCGACCTGCATATGGCAGTAGTAAGCCATCGTATGGCGGTGCTTCACGCCCGGCATTTGGCAGCGATCCTCGTCCCCCAGGAGCTTCACATTCAGCCTATGCTTCGCGCCCCGCATCATCTGGCAGCGCTTCCGCGCGCCGTCCATTTCATAAGCCAGGCGGTTTTGGCGATCCGCGCCGGCCGAGATCAGGTTCTTCTAGTACGAGCCGTTATTCACGGAGGTAGAAAGAATTTTACTATTTTTTTGTTGTTGATATAGTTAATTCATGAATTCGCAATTAAAAAAAGGCGAAGACTACACCGGCATTACGGTTGTTTACCTTTGCCACGATGGGAGGGGAAATTATGTATTGAACAAACGCGGCAATCAGGCGCGCGACGAACACGGTGCGTGGGATTGCGGCGGCGGGGGATTAGAATTCAATGATACCGTAGAAAACACATTAAAAAAGGAGATCAAAGAAGAATATTGCACTGATGTCATTGGTTATCAATTTCTTGGGTTTCGGGATGTCCACCGGGTGAACGAAGAAAAGCCCACTCATTGGATCGCACTTGATTTTAAAGTTTTAGTAAATCGAGAAAAAGTAAAAAATGGAGAGCCACATAAGTTCGACGAGGTTAGATGGTTTAAATTGGAAGAATTCCCTCAGCCGATGCACTCGCAATTTCCACTTTTTTTAGAAAAATATAAAGAGAAAATATTGCCGGAAGATTATTATAGATCTTTACCACGCAAACGAATGGCATCTGGCGTCATCGTTCGTAACGAGAAAGGAGAAATGCTTGTGCTAAAAACAACATACAAAGACCATTGGGAGATCCCTGGCGGAGTTGTTGAGGAGAATGAGTCTCCCAAACAAACCGCTGAGCGCGAGACATTGGAAGAAATCGGGCTCCCAATCACTATTACTAGATGTCTCGTTACCCACTATCGTTCCGCGCTCGATAAGAAGGGTGAAAATATCATGTTTATCTTCGATGGTGGCGTCATCGCCGACATTGCAGAGCTGAAACTTGATGGCAAGGAAATCTCGGAAGCGCGATTTGTTTCTTTTCGAGAGGCCGTCCCGCTCGTTGGAGAGCGACTCGCGAGTCATTTACCCGCCTGCGAGCAAGCGTTGAAAGAGAAGAGATCGGTTTATTTGGAAAGCATCGATGCTATCAAACCGACTTTTATTAGCTGATAAGGTGCCCATTTTTCCATGAAACTTCGCAATAAAAAAATAACCCTCGCCGTCATTGGAATTATCGTCGTGGTATTCGCTGCGTTCGCAATCGACCAATTTTTTGTTTTACAAAAGGCGCACAGCACGTTCGATAATTATTACGCGTTCCGCGGATGCGCGCAGCTACTTTCGAGGACCGATACCTCCGGTGTTTGCAAAACCGCGTCGGGCGATACGATTACGATCGTTCTGATTAACGGCAAGTGGTATCTTCAAGGCGACGGGCCGGGCGTGTGGTAGTGGCAGGGGATAAAGCTGCGCAAAAAAATTGCCTACTCCACTATGCCGCCTCTGTCATTTTATAATCCTCCGCAAAGAAATACTGTGACATCTTAAATATGCCGTAGGTCATATATGGCGCCGCGAGGACATCCATTGTGTAGTGGATATGGGCAAAGAGCACGGCGATGCCGAATATGATGGACATGATGATGTACGCGTAGCGCCAGAATTTTTTATTCCAAAGGATGAGCGCCATGAGGAGCGGCAGGCCGGTGTGTCCGGAAAAGAAGAAGCCTGCTTCCAATCCGAGGCCGGTATAGATACGATCGAAGAATCCAACATCGGGATTGATCTGGCCGGGATAAATGCCAATATGTGTGACCGCGATGAACATCGCCCGCGTGGCGATGAAGATCGCCGCCGCTTTAAGGGTAAACAATAAATATTGCGGCTTTGCGATGACGAGGATAATGCTAAAAGCGATGGCAAAAAGTGCGCCTTCAACAATAAGAAGATTGAGATTGACGACGGGAAGAATACTAAGGAAAAGATCGACGGCCGGGTTGCCGGGGGTTCGGTCCACATACGCCGAAGCGTAGAATTGGAAGATGATGGCGAGCGCAAGGAGGATGAATGCGTTTATGAGCGACCGGACGTGTTCGCGCGTAAAGAACCCTTTATAGTTGAAGTATTTCATAGACGGGGGCTGTGATCGGATTTCATATTATTTTAACATTTTCTTATGGATTTTGCGGGATTCCGGAGTTTGGTAAGAGCCTGTCAAGGTTGTCCACAGTTACGCTTGACAGTAATAATTAAAGGATTAAACTGTAATTATGCATACCATACAACAAAAACTATTGGCGCTCGCGGAAAAGAAAAATCTGGGTAATTACACCCTGCGGGAAATCGGAGGATTCGTGGATGAGACGTCGCCACAGAAGATAAAACATCATCTGCAACAGCTGGAGAAACGGGGATTCATACATATCAATAAAATGGAGCACATAATCACCACAACAAAGCAACAGCAGGGAACAACGGTAAAAGGCATATTAAAGAATGCCAAGCTTCTTTCCATTCCGATCCTTGGCGCGGCGAATGCCGGACCGGCCATGGTCTTTGCTAATGCCAATATTGAGGGCTATCTGCGCGTTTCGAGCACGCTCATCGCCCGTCCGCGGCTTTCGCACCGCCTTTTTGCGCTTAAGGTAGATGGTCCGTCTATGAATATGGCTTACGTTGGCGGTAAAAAGATCGAGGACGGTGATTACGTCATCATCGACAGCGAGGATCGCGAAGCGATGAATGACGATATTGTGCTTTCTGTTATCGAGGGCATGGCGAACATCAAAAAGTATTATGTGGACAAGGAAAATAACCAGATCTTGCTGATGTCCGAATCCACGCACGATTTTCCCGCCATTCACATCCATGAGAACGACGATTTCTCCATTAATGGAAAGGTGGTGGGGGTGATCAAGACGCCAAAGAAGAAATGAAATACTCCTCCTCGGTTTGTACGCAAATGCCACACGAGGACGGTGAGCGTACAAAACTAGGGGGAGCATTTCATTTCTTTTAGCATCATCGTGGTGCTTCAGGTACAGAAATTTGACGAAATGGTAATTTTCATGCTATGATATTTTTGATGTACTTGGACTTGGAGGAATAAGGTGAAAGAACTTATTTGGATCATCCCATTTCTTCTTTTTGCCGTTTATCGTATTCGCAAAACTCGGCACGACCGGCATGCAGCAGTAGACCGGAATGAGCTCAAGCGAGCTGCTGAGCGCAACGGATAGACCTTACATCAACCCAAGGGCCGCTACGAGAGATTTTATCTCCGGCGGCCCTTCTTCTATCTGTTGAGACATCGTATACTAAATTACAATGAAAAAGATAATTTGGATAATTATTGCGGCGGTGGTTATTCTCATTATAACCATGGCTTTTTTTGATATTTTTAACCACAGTGGCCAGTCAATAGCTAGTTCGCCTGGCGGCGCCATAAAAATAGTGGCTGCGGAGGATTTTTATGGAAACGTTGCCCAGCAGATCGGTGGCGATAAGGTTTCGGTGGCGAGCATCCTTTCTGATCCGAACGTTGATCCGCACGAGTACGAATCGAGCGTGCAGGACGGAGTCGCCATCACGAACGCGAACATCGTGATCGAAAACGGGCTCGAATATGACACTTGGATGGACAAGCTCATGAGCGCATCGCCGAATTCAAATCGAATTGTGATCACTGCCGGCGATGTCGCACCGGACGTCCTGATGGACAATCCGCACGTGTGGTATGGCATCGATAATATTTCCGCGATCGCAGGGGCGATCGAGGCGGCACTCGCAAAGACCGATCCGGCAGACGCGGTCTTGTTTCAAACCAACCTTGCCGCGTTCAATGCGTCGCTTGTGCCGATCACGGTGGAAATGGCAAATATTCGGACGCAATACGCCGGCACGGCGGTGGGGCTTACCGAAACGATCTATCTCTATCAGACCGAGCCAATGGGGCTTGGCGTGCTCACGCCGTTCAATTTTGCGAAGGCAATCGCGGAAGGCAACGATCCGTCGGCGCAGGATGTGAACACGGCAAACCAGCAGATCACGCAGAAAAAAATTAGCGTGCTGATTTATAACAGCCAGACGGTGACGCCGATTACGACAAACTTACAGAACGAGGCGATTGCAAACGGCATTCCGGTCGTGCCGGTGACGGAGACGATGCCGCCTGCCGATACCTATCAATCATGGATGACGGCGGAATTGAATGCACTCCAGGCGGCGCTCGCAAAGAGCCAGTAAGCGGCAAGTAGGGTAGAATAACCATATGGAAACAAACATAGTCATTTCTCTCGACGGCGTTACGGTCGAGCTCGGCGACCGCACGATTTTTGATGCGGTCAGTTTTGATGTGCAAAAAGGAGAATTTGTTGCGATCCTTGGCCCGAACGGCGCCGGAAAGACGACGCTATTCAAATTATTACTGGGATTATTGAAGCCGACGAAGGGAAAGGTTCGCGTGCTTGGCGCGGTGCCGCATCGCGGCGATGGCAATATTGGCTACGCGCCACAACACCGGGTTTTGGAAACCGATCTCGCGCTCCGTGCTCGCGACGTGGTTGGTTTTGGTCTGGATGGAAATAAATGGGGAATTGGCTTTGGCAGTCGCAAACGGGACGAGTTGATTAACGCCGTATTAAAAGAAGTGGATGCATACCAGTTCGCCGATGCGGCGGTGGGACACCTTTCCGGGGGTGAACAACAAAGATTGCTCATCGCGCAGGCGCTCATCACCGATCCAAAAATATTATTACTCGACGAGCCGCTTTCCAACCTGGACATCAATCACGCACAAGAGATCATTACGTTGCTCACAAACATTTCCAAGCGCCGCGAGGTGACAATTATGCTTGTATCGCATGATATCAATCCACTGCTGCCAGCGGCGAATCGCGTGCTCTATATGGCGCACGGGCACAGCGCGATGGGCGCACCGGACGAGGTCGTTACGAGTGCGACGCTTTCCAAGTTGTACGATACTAAAGTGGAGGTGATACGGAGCGGCGGACACGTCTTTGTGGTCGGCGCGGAAATTTAGCGCCGATGAACACCAAACCATAGCGCGGCTCGCGGCGCACAATACCATGTTCTCTATCTTTCAATATTCATTCATTCAGAACGCATTTCTTGCCGGATCGGTCGTCGCGGTCGTCGGCGGTTTTGTGGGATATTTTTTGATCACGCGGGGATTGACCTTTGCCGGCCATGCGCTCTCGCATATCGGCTTCGCGGGTGCCGCCGCCGCACTTTTGATCGGCATCGATCCGATATTCGGGATGTTGGCATTCACGATCATTGCCGGAGCGGGGATTGGCGTTTTTGGAAAGGAATTACGCGAGGAGGATATCAATATCGGCATCGTGATGACGCTGATGCTCGGCCTCGGCGCATTGTTCATCGCTTTGTATAACGGATACGCGGAACAGGCGTACAGTATTTTGTTCGGAACGATTTTGGGAATCAGTCGTACCGATGTTTTGATCACGTTGATATTCGGCATCGCGACGATCGTGGCATTGACGGCAATCTTCCGTCCATTACTTTTTAGTTCTGTTGATCCGGAGGTCGCAGAAGCGCGCGGCGTCCCCGTGCGTGCGCTTGGCATATTCTTTTTGATACTCGTCGCCGTCGCCGTTTCGATGTCGGTGGAGGTTGTGGGAGTGCTTCTTATCTTTACTCTGCTTGTCGGCCCTGCCGCCGCCGCAATGCGCATCGTGCATAACCCGCTTGGCGCCGTGGCAACCTCGATTGGACTCGCGCTCGCATACACGTGGCTTGGGATATTCCTGGCGGCTACGGGGAGCTGGCCGGTAACGTTCTACATCGCAACGATCTCGTTCGTGGTATATCTTCCGGTGCGATTGCTAACAGCGCGAAGATAAGCTGTCCCAAATAAAAAATAATCCATGAATACTTTTGTCGAATTATTACAGCAATCTTTTATAGAGAACGCATTCATGGCGGGAACGCTGATCGCGGTCGTTTCGGCGATCATTGGTTATTTTGTGGTGCTTCGCGCACAGGCGTTCGCCGCGCATGCGCTGTCGCACGTGGGATTTGCCGGCGCGACCTTCGCGGCGCTCCTTGGCATGAGCGGCTTGCTCGGCATGTCGGGATTCACCGTCGCAGCCGCGCTCGGGATGGGCGCGCTTGGCAAACGTATTCGCGGTCGTGACGTGGAGATCGGCATGATCCTTTCCTTTGCGCTCGGCCTTGGTGTGCTGTTCTTGCGGCTCTATAGCAACTCATCGAGCGAGACGGTCAGCGTGCTCTTTGGCTCTATTTTAAGCGTGACGCAGACGGATATCATCCTTACGCTTATATTCGGCATCGGAACCCTTATGGTTCTTGCGGCGATCTTCCGTCCGCTCTTATTCAGCTCAATTGATCCAGAGGTCGCAGAAGCGCGCGGCGTACCGATAAAACTACTTTCGATCATTTTCATGTTCCTTCTTGCGATTACCGTGGCGGAAGCAATTCAGGTGGTGGGTGTTCTTCTTGTGTTCGCGCTGATCGTTGCGCCCGCGGCAGCGGCGCAACATCTGACGCGCAAGCCATTTTCGGCCATCGCCATTTCCGTCGGGCTCGGCGTTGCCTTTACGTGGGGCGGCCTGCTCCTCGCGCTCGCCACGAGCTGGCCGGTCAGCTTCTACATCGCCGCGCTTGCGGCCGTCACGTATTTTTTTGCGATCAAGTTTGGCCACTTGGTACACCCGCACGCGCCGATGGAGCTCGTGCATCACGTGCATCCGGGAAAAGGAGTAAAGGTAATATAAAAAAACCGCAGGATGGGAGATGACCCAATCCTGCGGCGATGGTTGCGCTCATGCGCTGTTTGTTCTGTTATGGTGCTTTTACCGCGATGCCACCCAGGCAGTCCTGATAGACGCGATGGGCGTTTTCTGACATATGTAATTCCCAGATCTTCTGGTGGTAATCGCCGAAGCCGACCATCCATGCAACCGGGAGGTTGTTCGCCGGATCAAAGACGATGGTTACGTTTCCCAACGCGGGGACATCACCCGTCGTTGCCCCATTTTCAATCCAGTTAAATGCGACGTGTTGATCGGACGAAAAATTCTTTGTCCAAAAAAAATACGTGCACACCTTTTCGCCTGATTCCATCCGAAATGGTTTATCGTAGGGGACCAGGGTAAACTTTTGCGGAGCGAGGACCACGGTCTGCGCCTCGGTGACGGTCGTTGATGCGATGATGCCGCAAGCAATTACGAACAATGCGGGCGTCAGGACAATGTGGAAAAACCCGGCTTTCATGCGTCATTTACCTCCTACTGATTTCCTTATAGAGCAAAGCGAGATATTTGTCCAATAGTTCTATCGCTCAACGCCGAAATAAGAGGGATTCAAAACAGTCTACATTTTAGTGCCCAATAAGTTCCAGCTTTTTACTCCGCGGCCAGCGCTTTATTTCTGCTTCGCGCTTGAGTGCCGCGCTTCGCGTGGCGTGGTTTTCCGAATAGAGCATTTTCTTTGCGGCGTGCGCGCGAGTATAGTGTGAACCGATGCCGTGCTTATGTTCGGCAAATCGTCGCGCCATATCTGTGGTGATCCCGGTGTAGATACTTTTATCCGCGCATTCCAAAAGGTATACAAAGTAAGCCATGTAATAAAATTATCACTTTCTTGTTATAATAGACATATGAACATCACAAAACTTGGGCATTGCTGTTTGGTGCTGGAAGAGAATGGAATAAAGATCCTTACCGATCCAGGCACGTTCACCACAGAACCAGTCAAGGCGGTGACGGGGATCAACGTCATTCTCATCACACACGAGCATGCGGACCATTTTCATATCGAGTCGATCGAAGAAGTGTTGAGGAATAATCCGACGGCAACGGTGGTAAGTAATGGCGCGGTGGCAAAGCTTTTGGCAGAAAAGAATATTCCGTGCACGGTGGTGGGGGATGCGCAGGCGGCAACGGTGGGTGTAAATATGGTGGCGAGCGCGCCGATTGGTGCGCCGAGCACCGGCATTTTGATCGAAGGATTTGGCAAAGATCATGCGACGATCTATGGCACGATGGGGCTTGTTGAGAATACCGGCTATATGGTGGCGGGCAAATTCTATTTCCCCGGCGATTCATTCCACGATCCCAAGCGTCCGATCGACGTGCTCGCACTCCCGGTTGCCGGGCCGTGGATGAAGATCGGTGAAGCGATCGATTTTGCAAAGGCGATGAAGCCGCGCGTGGCCTTCGGCGTGCATGACGGCATGATCGTCCCTGGATTTGGCGGATTCGTTGCGACGATGCTTCAGAACTTCCTTAAGCCGGACGGAGTTGAATTTGTGGCACTGGCCTCGGGGGAGACCAAGCTATTTTAATGAAGTCGCGGCCGATACGGTTTCCGGACGACGTCCAACCGCACAATACCGTCATCGAGTGGTGGTATTTCAACGGATATTTGAAAGACGCGAAAAGCAATCAGTATGCGTTCATGGATTGCCTGTTCCGCGCAAATGTGGACAAGGTAAAGATCCCGTATTTTAAGAATCTTTTTGCGCGGACAAAGTCCGGGCGCTTTGCGCTTTTTGCGCATTCGATGCTTGCGGATATCGGTGCAAAGAAGAGCGCGAAAGATATTCAGAATATTTCCCTTGCCTCGCGTGACAGCTTTACTCGCCCACGCCTCTACGCGAATTATATCGACCCGGTTTCCGTCGCGGGAGGTTTTATCGCGCACGAGCTGGCAGAGATCTCGCCGGGGAAATTTCATATCAAAACGGAAACACTCGACCTTGTGCTGGAATCAAAGAAAAAGCCGATGTTGGAAGGCGGAGAAGGTTTTATCACCGTGCGCGAGCGGGAAAGTTTTTATTATTCCCTCACCGACCTTGCGACGACCGGCATGATTCGCGGGGGCGTGGAAGGCGAGTGGGTGCCGGTGACGGGACGATCGTGGATGGATCACCAATGGGCCGACACGCCGTACGTCAAGGACAAGTGGACGTGGTTCTCTATCCAACTTGATGGCGGCACCGACATGATGTGTGTGGAATATGACGACGGGAAAGGAAAGGATCAAATCGTGGAGATACTCGATGCTCGCGGCGCCGCAACGCACTTGCAGTATGCAGTTTTTACTCCCGGCCGCGAAACATGGAAGAGTAGGGCAACCAAGGCAGAGTATCCGCTCACCTGGACGATCACGATTCCCGAGAAGAATATCGTTCTCAATATTTCTGCAGTGCTCGCCGATCAGGAAATGATCTTTGGCGCCATCAATTATTGGGAAGGCCCGGTGGCGGTTACCGGCATGGTTGGCGGAAAAATATTAAAAGGGAGAGGATTTATGGAGCTCGCCGGGTATCCATCGGATTATAATTTTCTATTTCTCACAGGGAAAAAAGCGAACAAACGGCTTCAGGAAGAAATTAGCACGCGGGTCAAGCGCTTTCTTGGATAATTCCGTAATTCTAAAATTTGGTACAATAAAAATACTATAAGAATGAAAAAAAGATTTCTCGCGTCCATTTTTACTACTGCCGCTATCGGTGCTGTCGGTATGATTTTCGCCGTGTCGCTTGCCCATGCCCAGACCGTGGGAGTCACATTGCCCTCCGTTCCCGCCGGTGTGAGTGCCGTCATTTCAACGCCGCCATCGCAAGTTACCATTTCATGGACTGCTTCCGCCGAAAGCTCCGGAATGATTGAGGGGTATACTATCTATCGAAACGGTTCGAACATTGCAACGACCGCCGGGACGTCGATCGTTGACGGAGGGCTTTTGCCCGGCCTCTACACGTATACTGTCGCCGCATATGATGCGAACGGTATCATATCGGCATTATCATCGCCGGCAAACATATCGCTTGTTGCGGACACCACGCCGCCGACGACGCCGTCCGGCGTGACCATTACCGGCACCACTTCGACGAATTCTTTTTATACCCCGACGACACTCACTATTTCATGGAACCCGTCTTCCGACGCGATTGGCGTTTCGGGTTATTATGTCTATCGCAACGGGATCTCGATCACTTCAAGCACATCCGCGCTCACCGGCACTTCCATTACCGACGTGGTTACGCCGGGTACGTATATCTATAAGATTGTTGCATATGATTCGGCACAGAATATTTCTACACCATCGTCTGCCACCGTGACGGTCGTCGTGGACACCAACCCTCCATCGACGCCGTCGAATGTTTCCGCGCAACAAGCTGGGTCGGGAAGTGTGAATATCACATGGGCGAGCTCGACCGATCCGGCTGGACTTGTGGGATATCAGGTGTTTCGAAGCGGCGTTCAGATCGCGAGTACGACGACGGCTTCGTACGCCGATAGCGGGCTTTCCACGGGGGTTACGTATAGCTATCAAATAGCGGCATATGATGTGGCGGGAAATATCTCCGCGCAATCGTCTCCGGTAAGCGTGGCGATACAGGCGGCTAACGGGCCGGGAGTTCCCTATGGTGTCCTGGCAATACAGGCAGGCACCTCGAGCGCCGCGCTCTCATGGGCGCCGTCGATCGATGCGCTTGCGATCACCGGCTATGCGGTTTATCGCAACGGCGCATCGGTGGTAACGGTTAGCTCAACTCATTATCTGGATAGCGGGCTTGCAACGGGCACACTCTATTCGTATAACGTGACCGCAAGTGATATAAGCGGTGCCGTTTCGGGGATGTCGGCATCATCGAGCGTTATTTTATCCGGATTGGCTCCTACTCCCGTAGTGATCTTGCCGGCACCGGTTGTCACGACCCCTACTCCTCCTTCTCCTTCAGTTCCCATCGCCAGTGCGGCTTCATCCACTTTAGCGACCATTACCCAATCTCTGTACTATGGTTTGCGTAACACACAAGTAAGTGCCCTGCAATCCATTCTTGTACAAAATGGTTATCTCGCTTCGATTGATGCGACCGGATTTTATGGCGCTCTCACTCGCGCTGCAGTGGAAAGGTTCCAATGTGCCGAAACTATTGTGTGCACGGGTGGTGCGGGATGGGGCCTGGTTGGTCCCAAGACTAGGAATGTATTGAATGCGCTCCCGGATACCGTCGGTTCTTCTTTCGCACCTTCCGCTCTCTCAACAGCATCATTGACCGCAGAGATCCAGATGCTCGAAGCGGAGCTCGCAAATTTGGAAAAACAGGTTCAGTAAAAAAATTTTTTAGCTATGATGCTGGTAGAGAGTTGAAGCGGTATTAGAAAAAATCGGCGCGGACATTACATCCGCGCCGATGAACCGGCCTGCTTCCGCGCTCAATTGATTGGCTTGAGTTGGGCAAACCAACGTAACGGAGCATTATAGTTGGTATCGTTAAAACATTCATCCCGATGGGTCACCTGATCCTTTCCGGTATATTTGTAGAGAGCGACCTCCCGGGAGGTGATTTGAACGATCATAACTTTCCCGGGAGGATACATTGCGCATTGGCCATATACCGATTGTGCCGTGATTCGTTGGTCGATGAGTCTTTCGGTTCCAAGCAGGCTATAGGGATAATTGAAATTTCCCTTAAGAGCCTGCGAATCACGGCCGTGCGCCACTTTTATGACGACGATCGTCAAACCGCAGAAACATACCAAAAGAAGAAGTATTTTTCGCACAAAGCCTCCTTGTGTCGCTCACGACAGTATAAAATTTAACCCTACAAAGTCAATGGCTGGGAGACTAGGAATCGAACCTAGATTGAGGGCTTCAAAGGCCCCTGTCCTACCGTTAGACGATCTCCCAATTGA